>Ga0123357_10015277_pt1 | contig 10064 bp, 5 predicted proteins | sample TergutEmb28metaG_FD_89873 | JGI IMG/M metagenome (GOLD analysis project Ga0123357, IMG submission 89873) | Embiratermes neotenicus P4 segment gut microbial communities from Petit-Saut dam, French Guiana - Emb289 P4 | ecosystem: Host-associated > Arthropoda: Insects > Digestive system > Gut ... | reverse complement strand
TTACCCCCGGGAAAGACCCAGTACCCATTTTACAGGAGGCTGGGTGGGCCCCAGGGCCGGTCTGGACGGGCGGAAAATCTCGTCCCCACTGGGATTAGATCCCGGACCTTCCACCCCATAGTCAGACACTATACTGACTGAGCTACCTGGCCCACTTGTTAAAAATGTACAAAATGTTTATTCATATTCAGAGCAGATGAGATGCAGGGTTACATATAGAGGCGTAGACAGACATTAGCCTGGGCTGTTATCTTAGCATATCTGTGCTGGCATGCCACTGCAGTTTGAGCAGGGATACACTGTTTAGTTGAAGAAAATTTTGTGTGGTTTATTTCATGTTTTCTTATTATAAGTTAAATAAGTTGATACTAAAAGTGGGATTTTAATGCTGTTTAGTTATACTGTGGTGTTAAATTTTGAAACAAGCAGTTCTTCTATTAGTGTTTATAGTCAGATTGGAACTTTACAGGTAACACCAAGGAAGAAGTTCAAGTGTCCGGAATGTACCAATACTGAAATGCTGTCAGCTGATTTGAATCACATGATGGAGAGGTCACAGTGCATTGACATGTTCTCATCCATCTATGGGTCAATGCCCCTCCAAACTGTTGAGTTCCGTGCTGATCCAGTACTCTACAAAGACAGCTTCCCAGAGAAGCTTAAGAGATTTAATGATATAGGAAGTTTATAGGACGTCATGTAACCAACTTGCAATTATTGAAATTTTTCTGCTTTTTTTTTTATGTACCAGGCCACAGGTTGGATGTAACTATGTTACACTTCATTGCTTACTTCACTGTAATCTAATTATGTACATTCTTTTTGTTAAAAAAATGTGTTGTTCTACTTTCTCAACAGTTGGTAACATAAAGTAGTTGAAACAGAATTCATTTGGTACTGTACATGTGATTTTGTTTCCTCATGCTGTGTATTCATTGTCTCCCAATAAGTGTACTTGTACACTTGGCCAAACTTCAGTTACATGTTCTGATATCACAAGTTGTAGTAATACACATGCAGTGTGGATCATTTGCTACTCCTAATACCATTCAATTCGTATGGCATTAGTTAGATTTTACCTGTGGTTTATAGATTAATGCTTATAACTTAGCAAACTAACAGTTGTATTTACATTTCCACCTCATCTGACTGATATATCATTCAGATGTTGTGCGTCCTTGTTGCTAATTATAGCATGTGTATCCTCCCTGATTATGTACTTTGCAAAGAGTATTTATTGTGTACAAGAACAGTGTGGTGATACTGATGAGTTTATAATTGACATATGAAGTATGAAACTAATGTATTCTTGATTTTTTTATAGTGTGCCATTGTACATAATGTTTTTTGACTGACTTTTACATATAGGGTGTGCAGGATATGTTACCTAAGTAAACACCTTCATAAAGTCTAATATGCATTCTGAGGTAAAGCAACATTCACACAGGACAAGAGTTAGGCATGTTATCCTGCCCAAGAAGACATTGCCCACAACATTCAGTGTGGGCAGTATCAGTTTGGTCTCTCCTGACTCAGCTTTTCGGGTGCAGTAGTGGTGAGTTTTATGATGCACTTGGCTACAGTCTGTATCCTACACGAGCATTGGTTGTCATTGAAGATGGGGACTTGATGGATCTGTAATTGTATATCCTGAACAGCAGCTGTTGCTGGTTGCATCATACCCTGATGATGGAAACAAATTTGGAGTTATGTTTAGAATGTATGTGCCCGAGTACCTGACAAGAATTATCGCAGAACTGTGTAGCTCTGGTCATTACCTCCAAAACATTTGTAGGAAAGTGTGATGCCTTCCTGCCTGTGGATTGGGCTTGGCTGCACATTCTAGTACATCTTCATAGTGTGAAGAAGCTTACATTAGTACTTATTGGATGAACATGAATTTGTTCATGGCTGCACAAATTTTTAAAAAATCTGAGAGCTAACTGGAAGTTTTAGGCACTAGAAGTGTGACATGAAGCAAATTCCATACAGTGGACCCCCATATATGAGGTGCCACCATTCTGAAGTTAGGTGCCACAGCAGGGTTTGTACACCCTCATTTTGTTTTTCAAGGGTTTTGTACAGAACAGCGGGCGACCATGTTACAAAATGTGATGGTGGATTTGACACATCTTTCTTCACAGGGGCAGTTTACAACAGTTCGCGTAAAAATGAAATAAAACGCATCACACACAACCCTATTTAATGATCATCAGGCAAATCGTGCAAAACACATGAAAAACGTAGTTTAGAGTTTTGTAGGAATTTCCTTACAAATCTAAACATATACTAATGTACAACGCCGTTCAAAGTTATGTCTGACTGACGTGTTTTATTCTGTTTTTACGCCAACATTGTAACACAGTGCGATGACCCAAATATGTCTACAACAAGCAGTTTGGAAGACAGCTGACTTGTTAGGCGCCACAATCGCGTGGAGTTGTTGGGTGGCAGCTCGTAATCCGTGATCACGTTAATGATGATCTGTGATAAATTCGCGGGCGGGTGTTATGTTCAGAGACTCTTCAACAGATGGCATGAAATGACTGATGATTTACTCTACCATCTGGTGGCGAAACGGTAATTTTCTATGGCGTTTAGTTGACCAGGTCCACCGTAAAATTTTAACACCTGCAAGCGAGGTGGTTAATTTGTCTAACACTATGTTTAATATTCATAAAATCTACGTTGTACCCACACTGTGTGTGTGTTTTGTGTGGATTTCAGAACAGCGATTAATTTAATAATTATTTCCTACATCGCATTAACTCACTGGATTTTAAAACTGCGACAGAATTCAAAGTGCGGTACGAACATAGCACAGCTTAAGTTTCTTAAATTGATGCTCCACGAAATTCGGGAACCGGGTTTCCTTCAGGTGTTTAGGCCGTAAAATGGCCCTGGCGGTTAGTCACCGGCCTCTAATCACAGAGGCCCGGTGTCGATTCTGGGCCATTTTCATTACTACGGACAAAGTGGCAGTAGAACAGGTTGGTATCAGTTCCGTTTTCGCAGTATTTTGCAGCTTCAAGTGTTTTTCTGTAGATCTAGTCTGTGCATTTAAATCGGTGGTTTAAGGTGCCTATGATGAGTTCTTAGTGTTTCAACCCGTGGAATTATGAAGAAAAATACAATGCCTGCCAAGTGGTTCTTAAGCTTCCCCGATGCAATATCAAGTGTTGAGCTGCACTATTAACGTTTTTAGATCCAATGTGTGTACGTAAATCGTTACACAACGAATTATAGTTGAACACCTAGCAAAGATGTCTTTAGATACGTGTCTTTTACAACATGGGATGCGTGATGTGCCCAACTTCGTGACAAAACAGCGATACATTCTTGAGTATGAATGCTTGTAGCTACATTCTATTATTTTTATCAAGTCAACTGGCAGCAGAAAACTCATCCTAAGACTTGTTTCTTCGAGAGCCCATGTGGTATATCAAGTACACAATTTACATGAATATATGGGATCTGTAGCAAAGAATATATGACAATGAAAACCACTGATAGTTTAGAAATGTAAAAAATAAATTGGCATTTAGTAGTGCTATGTAAAGATACTTTACAGTCATTTTTGTCTTCGTTACACAGTTCTTGAGTGCTATGCTATTTTCTGCCTTTAGCATAAATATATAGTTTCGATCTATTTTAGGAGGGGAGGTGGGTTACAACTATTTATAGGGACAATATGATTTTCATCCCCTACTTGGTTATTTTATTCTAACACTAATCATCGTGTTCCCCAGTTCAGTAGGAAATGAAGCCCGTATCTGTCAACCACAACTCATGGCCTGAAAGGGTGGATCTTTGTTTACCATATTAGGAGAAGTTTACCTAATTTGGCAACAGCGACTTCTAAATATGGAAGTGGGGCTGTCCTTAGAACTATTCGTGTATCACTCCGCCAGCAACATTTGTCAGAAATATTCCAGAAAATGTACAGTTTGAGACCCGAAAATTGATTCCAGATTTTACATTGTCACAAGAAGGTTTAATATACGTTGTAAAGGGCTACTTTTAGTCCTCCATTTCATTTATGTTCGAACGGAACTATTTTCTTCCTGTAACTCATCGTGCCAGATGCGCGGTAGTGTAGCACGTAGGTCAAATTACGAACAGTCGTGGTTTGGTGATGGTGCTGTTGAATGGTTAGCTGTAAAATTGGGTGTTTAGATACTTGAGGGGTTCGTACAGTATTGTATTTACTGTGATGAAATAACAAACTAGTGCTGTGCCGTGATGGATACCCCCACAGGCGGGGGAAGAGATTCCCGATTTAATATTGGTTACAATATGTCGCTTATAAGTAGTGAAACACAGTCAGAAATCTATGCTTCTACGGGCCATAGTAGACCTTCAACCTCGTTAAGTTCTGGTGGAGTGTCAAGGCCTTCGATGTTACCAAGTACCTGTGGTGCAGGCATTCAACGTGTTGGGGTTAAAAGAACGTCTTCTGATGTGTGTTTTGATCAAGAAGTGTCAGGTAGACCAAGCATGTCATCGCAAAGTGGGATGGGCATGACAGAGTGTGGGTCTGACCTAGGGGATGATAGTTTTTCACAAGCACAGAAAAAGACACCACCACCTAACGGCAAAAAAACAAAGGGGCGTGTGAAAATTAAAATGGAGTATATTGACAATAAACTGAGAAGATACACAACGTTTTCGAAGCGGAAAACTGGAATAATGAAAAAGGTATGTCACGTGGAATGTTAGCTCTTAAGCCAATAAAAACACGTTGTAGGAAGCGGTATGCTTTGTCACACCTGCGGTGTTATTTAATGTTTTCAGCGCTGTTCTTCTTTTAATGTCGTGTGTGTTGATAACTTTAAAATAACGTTTTAAAAAGCAGTGATTGCTACATGTGCAGTGCAGTAATAGTGTGGAAGTAATGTTAGAAACAGTTGTAACGGGAACAAGGTGCATTCATACTCGCGGTTGGTTTATTTGTTCACACATATTTATAATGGATTTTTTATTCGAGGCTAACAAGGCTGTGCCATCGGTCCGTATACAGATGTCTTTATTAGTGTTTTGTAATTTCGAGGTTCCGCAACTCGCAGAACACTTAAGTGACACGTTTCCCGATATTTACCCGCTTTGTGATATAAATAATCGTAGAGGGGAGCGCCATGATATAAATCTGAGCGTTATTTTTGTACGGAGTTACATTCTTTCGCTCAAAGTGTCGGTAAATGACTCAAAATGCAATTATAACAAGGTGATCAATTTCATGTGTATATTGTACTCGAAGCATTTACACGTTCAGCCGACAGATGTCCACAGCTGTACCAACTCAGCTCAGATTCTTCGGAACGATTTGGAATTTTTAAGAGTCTAATACTTAAATTACGCGCCTTCGCTAGAACCCTTAAGGTCCATTAAGTGTGCTACTGGCCCGCAGCGTGATTCAGAGGAATCCATTCCACAACTTCGCAGGCAGGTTCTTTGAAATGCATTTTAATATTATCTTCCCATGTATGCCGAATTATACAAAATGGTGTCTCTCTTTCATTGCTCTTATACAAATGAATTTAAATATTATTTTGCCTGTTATGGACATGGTTTTGTGTTTATTGAGACTCATTAAATTTGGTTTGGTTCTGTGGTGTAATATAATGTAATGTACTTTAATTTTATTCATGTTAAGTTTGCGTTGAATGAAACAGGACTTTTTCGAAGAGTTTCATGGTTGTCATCATATGGGTCTTACATGGCTATTGTTATTTGAAGTTACTTACCTTGTGCCATGTTTGCCAAAGGAGCCATTTGTGTAACAGATGTTAAAGGATGAGGTAACATAAAATATTTGCATCCCCAATAAAATTAATGATGGAACCAGAATGGAGTGGTCATGGTATTGTCTTGCCCATACCAGTTGTCAGCAGAATTTATTGTCTTATGTTGTGAAGTGTGTCCTAATACGTGGTATAATTTGTAGGGTTATTGAGGTATTTGTTCAGTATGGAGAAAATATAGTTGCATTTACTTAAGCAAAGCTTATCTGTTCTTACATAACCGAATAAAGCAAAACAAAACCGCTACAAATCGAATTAGGAAAGAGCAATTATTTGGGATGAAGAATTCCCCTGTTGGGGGGGGGTTATGAAGCCACACCATGCACTTGGACTGCAACATATATTACACGACTCTTCTTATGGTGATTTAGTGTTATAGTAAATAATATGGGATAGTTTCTACAGCATTTTTTAATGAAAATGGGTGTAAATAATATCAAAATCATTTTTTTGATTGATATGAAATTTACAGCATTTAATAACAATAAAGCTGCTGCAGCTATAATCAGAGAAGGAGCCATTTTGCAGAATCTGGCAGAAAATGTGTACAGTTTGAAACAAAATTGAAGGAAAAGATGTGGATTAGGTGGTAGTGTGTATGAAGTGGAATTTGAAATAAGAGGCTGTTGGTTTCTCAACGACTCTGTTGCACGGCATTACATTCGGTGGTTGTAGGTCAAGGGGCATGATGGGGAATTGGTGTTACATTTTATATGAATGTGAACATCTACAATGTAAAGGCGAGGGCATAAGTAGATTTTGAGGTCTTGAGGGTTGTGACCCTAGTCCTTTAGGTGGAGTATCAAGCTGCTACTGTCTAAGGCTGGGAGCAACAAGTGCAGAAAAGCTGCTGTCTGCCAGCAAAAATACATGCTTTCATAAACTGGAAGACATTGCTGTCATTGTTCACAGCTTTCAAAACCTGAAGGCTTACAATAGCAGCAGCTGTTTCAAAAAGGATTAATGATCTGTAAGTTTAGAGAGTAAGGCTTGTATAGATCAAGTTGTCACATTTCAGTGAAACTGCTGAACCTCTTAGAGACTCTGTGAGATAAAAATTGTATTGTAAATGCAACAGAAGGTTATATACACATATTTTGTGGCATTCCAACTGATAAAATTAATTTTTTGTCATTATCGTGTTTCAAGTTCTGTTTGCTAGTACCAAAAATGAGCCAGTATTCTTATGTCGCCTTGTACTCAGGTCTCAGAAGTTTCATACGCTTGGTTTCATTTGGGAACTCTTGGCCTTGCATAACCTGCACATGATTGTTATTGATGGTCCATCTACTGTGCTTATAACTGAAGAATAAGAACCAGCTAGATGCTACTTATTATTTTATTGTAATTCTTGTAGGCTCAACATGTTTTGGGCACTTATATGCCCATCATCAGGAGCTCATGACTATAATGTTGATTACCATATTGGTTGTTTTGTTCTTGGGTTGCTGTGGGTTGGAAGTTAGGTGCGGGTAGGCTGGAGTAGTGTCTGGGCTGCAGGCAATAGCACGATGAGAGTCGTGCTATTGCCTGCAGTCCGGTCACTACTCCAGCCTACCCGCACCTAACTTCGAACCTACAGCAACCCAAGAACGAGATGACCAATGTGGTAATCAACATTATAGTTATGAGCTCCTGATGATGCGCATAGTAGTGCCCAAAACATGTTGAGTCTATAAGAAGTACAATAAAATAATAAGTAGCATCTAGTTGGTTCTTATTCTTCAGTTACCACAATGATGCATGGTCCAACACACATCAAAATACTGTGTTTATATTTGTGGTCTTCAGTTAGGAAGTTGGTTAGTTAGAGGGTATTCAGATTGTGGTCTTTAGGTTATGATGCTGTGTAGTGTGGTAGGTGGGTACCAACATTTGGAAGGAACATACTGGTTCTGTGTTCAGGGTGTTGCTACCCTACCTTAGAATTCCAACACACAACCTTTACTAGGATATGAAATATCTTTACAGAATTGTTGTCATGATAACCAGCATATTATACATTTCTGTTTCATTTCTGACTTAAATAATTACAATAAACGTAGGTACAAATGTACATTTGCTGTAATATTTGGCAGTTAATTTGTTTCATTATTCCTTGTGTATCAGGGAATTTAAATTTTATTGAAGTACATTTTCTGTACCTACTTTTTCTTTTTCCTATAGCTTCATTAAAATTTCTACCCTTTTAATCAAAGTTGCAAACCCGGTTCCACTTTATCACCTGGAAATCAAATTGCTTTATATTTTTCTGGCTGCCAACCCATGGGTTTTAATGTGCTATTGGTAAATACATGTACTGGAGTTTGAAAACGTTTTAACAGCTGTATTGTGCCATCACATATAAGCCTAAATACTTAGTTTATGTTGTTAATATTTTAGGCATGGTTTAATAAGTATTTATTTTGAAACTTCTGACATGTGTAGTCTTCAGTAAGAGAAGCTCTTTATGTCGGGTGCACAATTCCCGGATGCCTGGTCACCTGGGTGACTGCATTTTGTATGGTTGGCTAGTGATATTTTCAGCATAAGTAATGCATTTCTTAACTTAACATACTACAATGTGTATCTGCTCACATGCAGTGACTAGAAAGCACCAGATGACAGGGAGGTTCACAGATCATTTCATAAGTATGGACCTTGCTTAATGTCAGACTTCTGGCACCTAGAATTTTTGAGGTAGCTTCTGCATGTTTGACAAATTTATGAATGCATGTTGTAGGTGCATTTTGTTCATGTGGCATTTTGTTTGTTCTGTGATGATCACCTGATTAAGTTTCTTGAATGTGTGTTGTATGCAAAAAAAAATAATTCATTATAGCTGTGTCATTTACTGGTTGTTCAGTTGGTTCTCATACTCATTCATTCATTTTGTAGTCTATCTTACAAAAAGCCCAAAACTTCTTCCACAGCAAGTTCCCCACAGTGTACAATCTAGTGCTTGCTCTTCTTATTTCCAGTATCCTCTCATTTTCTGAATTGCAGCCAGTAGCTGCTTATGTCTTCTTCCTCATTTACCCATCTTTTTTCGTATCTTTCCTACAATAATGTGTTGTGTAAGACAGTTCCTATGCAAGATGTGACCAATCCAGTTAGCCTTCCTTCTTTTTATTGTATGTAGGATATTCCTGTCCTTCTTGACTCAGTGTTATACTTCATTTCTCACACGGCCGGTCCAACTGTTCTTCTCAGTCTTTGTCCAGCACCATATTTCAAAACTTTTCAGGTGTTTCCAATCTACTTTCTGAAGTGCCCAGCACCATACAGAGCTGTGCTCCAAATGTAGCATTTTAGTATTTTCATCCTTAAATTTAAGTCCAGTTTGGTGGTGTAAAGAACCTTCTTTATCCAGTAACACACTAGAGAGTTTCTTATGCACTTGAAATAGATACTAATATGTTCTGCTCATCATATTCAGACTTTTTTTTTATTTATTTTTAAGTATTCCGTCTGCAAGATTTCAACAGCAAATGTAAAATTTATTTTGAAACAGTTTTGCTGCACTTGTAAGTCTTTGCCAATAAAACACATGCTGCCAAGAATACTGAACACCACTAAAGCCGTGTGTAGTCAGCTTCAGTGCCACATACGCAGATTGAGACATTTAGTGTTTTGCATGAACACAGTACTAGACTGACTGCACTGCCGACGGCCATTGCTGTTTACCTGCTGCCATCTCGTGTTCGTATTCACAACTGCTAACAACTCGTAGCTGATGTACCTAACAACGCAGCATTAGGCCGGTATATGTAGCGATTAAAACGACGTAAGTGAATTACTTTCATTTAGCGTATTGATGCTATACAGTGGAGTTGGTTTAGTTAAGTAGAATGTTTGGCAGGCAAACCTTTTAACATAGCGTCGTTTAAATTATTTAGGAATAATAAAATAGCCATTTTTGTGGAATTCATCCTGTTGTGGCATATCATTTCAAATATTAACGCAAGTACTGCCGGCAGCCACAAAATGCTGTGTTAGTTTCGGCAGTACATGTTACATGCTTCGGCCTGGCAGACCATCCTCGGGCGTTTAAAACACATTACTTTAAAACCCCCAAATAAAATGCATATATGTATTTTAAGTTTGTGACATCTTACAAATTGTGCAGGTCAGTATAATCTTTATGTAGCCTCATAATATAAACATTTTAACCACTCACAAAAAATGTATAAAATGTTTATATTATAATGTTACATAAAGATTGTACTGGCCTGTACAAGTAGTAAGATATTACAAATTTAATACAGTATATATATATGTGTG
>Ga0123357_10015276_pt1 | contig 10065 bp, 6 predicted proteins | sample TergutEmb28metaG_FD_89873 | JGI IMG/M metagenome (GOLD analysis project Ga0123357, IMG submission 89873) | Embiratermes neotenicus P4 segment gut microbial communities from Petit-Saut dam, French Guiana - Emb289 P4 | ecosystem: Host-associated > Arthropoda: Insects > Digestive system > Gut ... | reverse complement strand
TCACCGCGTCAGCGATAGCGGCCGTGATCAAGCGGATCGAGCGGATCGCGTCGTCATTGGCGGGGATCACAAAGTCGACGTCGTCCGGGTCACAATTCGTGTCCACAATACCGACGATCGGGATCCCCAAAATCCTCGCTTCCTTTACCGCGATCCTCTCTTTTTTGGGATCGACCACAAACATAGCGCCCGGCATCCTGTGCATATCTTTGATGCCGCCAAGAAATTTTTCAAGCTTTTCGGCCTCAAGACGCAGTTTTCCGACTTCCTTCTTTGTCAATTGCTCAAAAACGCCGTCCTCTTCCATCTTCCCGATCTCGTGCAGCCTGTCTATCCTCGCGGATATCGTCTTGAAATTTGTCAGCATACCTCCGAGCCAGCGTTCGTTGACATAAAACTGCCCAGCCCTGAGCGCTTCGTCTTTGATGGCCTGCTGCGCCTGCATCTTCGTCCCTACGAACAAGAGTGGTTTTCCGGTCTTTACAACTTCCTGAATGAATGTGTACGCGTCGTCGATCAGCCCTACCGTCTGCTGCAGATCGATGATGTAAATCCCGTTGCGCTCGGCAAAGATATACGGGGCCATCTTCGGGTTCCAGCGCCTGGTCTGGTGGCCGAAATGTACGCCCGCCTCAAGCAATTGTTTCATAGAAATAACCGACATGTTTCATACCTCCTGGTTTCTTCCTCCACCGAACGCCCCGCTTCTTCCCGCGTCAGGCTCACGTTTTCATCAAAGCCTGGCGGTCATTCGGCGGCTGACGGGCTACCGCGCAGGACATGTCTCCTGTTCGCGGCACCGGCCCGCTGCCGTCCGGTGTGCGTAATAAACTATATGCGCCCCAAACAGACGCAACAAATATTTTACCGCCTTACCGGCCTCAAATCAAGTTGTTTTTTGGATTTTCAAGGGCAGGTGCGGGCCCCATTTTCGAGCCATTGTACGCAAATCCGCCCTGTGCTACAATGAGAAATCTGTTTTTTAATACTGGATCAAGAATCTTTTTCGTGAAGAATCTTTTTCATCTATGGAATAAAGGTAAAGCTGAGAAAACTATGATTAAGAGCATGACAGGTTACGGGCGGGGCGAGGCTGCTTCGAGCGGACGCTCCGCGGTTGCGGAAATCAAATCCGTCAACCACAGGTATTGCGAAGTCTCTACGCGCCTTCCCGGCAGGTACAATTTCGCGGAAGACGCGGTAAGGCAGCTTATCAAAAACCGCGTTGGGCGCGGCAAGATCGACGTGCAGATCGGCCTCGTCAGCACCAACGAGGAAGACGCGCTCGTCACATTGAATACCGCGGTAGCGAAACAGTATTTTACAGGGCTGCGCGAACTTCAAAACGAATTCGACACGACAGGCGAGATCACGATCGAGCTATTGGCCTCCATGCCTGACGTACTTCGCCAGGAACGGCCGCAGACCGACGAAGCCGCTATACTATCGCTCATACTCGAAGCAGCCGTCGCCGCGCTTGAAGCGTTCGACAAAATGCGCGCCGTCGAGGGCGCGGAATTGAAATGCGATATTGAAAAGAGGCTGGACGCGCTTTCGGATATTTCAAAGGTCATCGAGGCGCGCGCGCCCGAAGTGCGCGAACTGCACACATCGAAAATCAGGGAGCGCATATCCGCGCTGATGGAAAAGCCAAACGACGCGCTCATAGAGCAGCGGCTCGCGCTTGAGATAGCGATATTTGCCGACAAGGCCAGCATCGACGAAGAGCTCGTCCGGCTTTCCAGCCATATCGACCAGTTCCGCGGCGCTATCAACAACACAAAAAGCGACGAGCCGATAGGGAAAAAGCTCGACTTCATCGTTCAGGAAATGAACCGGGAAGTCAACACGATCGGCTCAAAAGCCAACGACCTGCAAATCACGGACCTGATGATCGAACTCAAAAACGGCATAGAAAACATCCGCGAGCAGGTGCAAAACATAGCCTGACCCTTGTCAAGGCCGTTTAGATTTTCACAACCTCGCCGAGGGCCTGGTAGATTTCGTTGACCATCATTGCGAAGCGTATCTGGGCCTGCAGGTACGCGGCGGCGGCGGGGTCGCGCGAAAGTATCTGATACAGGTTTTGCATCTGCTGCATTACATCCGGGCCTATGCCCTCCCCGAGCAGCGTTTTACGTTGCAGCTCAAATTGCTTTTCCTGATAATCATTCAGCGCCGCCACAAGCTCCTGGTTTTGTGACGCGCGCTCTTTGGCCGCTATATAGTCCCTGTACTCCTGGGATTCCTTTATCGATATCGAAAGTTCCCTCGCTTTGTCGTATGGGTTCGCCATTTTTACGCCTCCATCAATACAGGCAGGATCACCGGGCTGCGCTGTGTACGCGTATAGATATATTCCTTCAATACGCCGCGTATCCGCGCTTTCATGGCTTCACGGTCTTCCGTACCCTCACGCTCCATCTGAAGCAGTTCATCTTCAGCCGTCTTTCTCAGTTCTTCAATCAGGTCCCCGCTCAGCCTTTCATAGACAAAGCCGCGTGAAATCACTTCCGGCCCCGATATGATGAAGCCGGACGCGCTGTCTATCGTAGCAACGACGAGGATGAGGCCGGACTCCGAAAGCAGTTTCCGGTCCCGCAGCACGCTCGCGCCGATATCGCCTACGCCGAGCCCGTCCACAAAAACCGGAGCGGCCGGCACTGTCCGCTTCGACAGCAGGGACATCCCCTTTTCCATCTCGACAATATTCCCGTTTTTCGCGATGATGATATGGTCCCTGGGTATCCCGAGGTTTTCCGCGAGCGCCGCGTTTCTCAGCAGGTGCTTGTTCTCCCCATGTACAGGCATGAAGAACCGGGGCCGCATCAAGCTGATCAACAGCTTGATCTCTTCCTGGCTTGCGTGCCCTGAAACATGGATGTCCGCGATATCGGAATAGATCACTTTGGCGCCGAGGCCGAGCAGTGAATTCACGACATCCGACACGGTTTTCTCATTGCCGGGGATAGGCGAGGATGAAAGGATCACGATATCGTCGCGGCGTATCTTCACGGACCTGTGGTCGCCCGCGGCCATGCGCGTGAGCGCGCTCATCGGCTCCCCCTGGCTGCCGGTCGTGATGATGACGAGCTTTTTGTCCGGTAGGCCGCCGATATCATCCAAATCCACAAGCGAGCCCTTCGGGATTGTAATATAGCCGAGCTCAACCGCGAGATCCATCACGCGGAGCATTGAGCGGCCCGACAGCGCGATCTTTCGCTTGTGCTTGACGGCCGTGTTGATGATTGTCTGTATCCGGTGCACATTTGACGAGAAAGTCGCGATGATGATCCTTGATGTCGCGTCATTGAATATCTCGTCAAGTATTGGGCCCATCGTCATCTCGGATTCCGTAAAGCCCTTGCGAAGCGCGTTTGTACTGTCGCAGAGCATGAGGTCTATGCCCTTCCTGCCGATTTCGGCAAGCTTTTGGAAGTCCATAGGATCGCCGTCTACAGGCGTGTAGTCGATCTTGAAGTCGCCTGTGTGGAAAACCGTGCCCGCGGGCGTTTCGATCGTAAGCGCGAGCGAGTCCGCGACGGAATGCGTCGCCCTGATCGTTTCCACGTGGAAACATCCGAGCTTGAATTTGTGCCCGGCCTCGATTCGCCGCAAATCCGCCTTGATGCCATGCTCCTGCAGCTTTGCGTCTACCAAACCCAGCGTCAGTTTTGTACCATATACGGGTATACTGATTTTTTTCAGCAGATACGGGATCCCGCCGATATGGTCCTCATGTCCGTGAGTGGCGACCAGCCCCAGGATTTGCCTGCTGTTTTCCTCCAGGAACGACAATTCTGGAATGACCAGGTCTATGCCGAACATTTCATTGTCCGGAAAAGATATCCCGCAGTCAACGATCATCATCTCGCCGCCATAGCGAAACGCCGTCATATTCTTGCCGATCTCACCGAGCCCGCCGATGGGGATGATTTCAAGGACCCCCTCAGCCGCGGCCTTTTGCTCCTTTGAAGCCCTTCGGCCTCTCGAAGGCTTTTTGTCAGGCGCGGCCTTGCGGTTCTGCGCCTCGTTTTTCTCCACCACTGCGTTTTTGTCAGGCGTCGCGTTTTCGTCTTTTGAGCGCCGTCTTCTTTTTCTCATATCAATTGCCATCAGTTTGCCTCGCTACTATATTTACAAGACGTCCGGGCACACCGATGATCTTTACTATGGATTGCCCCCCGATAAGCGTCTTCACTTCTTCAGAGCCGGACGCGACGTCCGCAAGCTCCCGCGGCGACAGACCGGAATCGACTACGAGCTTGCCTCTTACCTTCCCGTTGATCTGCACCGCTATTTCTTCCGTTTCACGCATGAGCGCCGCTTCATCCCACACCGGCCACTTTTCGAGCAGCACCGAACCCTCATGGCCGAAAGCCTCCCACATCTCTTCGCAGATATGGGGCGCGAAAGGGGAGAGGATCAGTATCAATTTCTCCGCGGCTTCGCGCATGAAGGCCGCGTTCACGCCGCCGGATTCCCGCGCTTTGTAGAAAGCGTTCACAAATTCCATGATGGAACTGATGGCGGTATTGAAATTGTAGCGTTCGCCGATATCGGATCCGGTCTTTTTTATGGCCGCGTTCATCGCGTAGCGCAAACTTTCCCCGGCTTCCGTCCATCCATTGTCCCCGAATACCGTTTCTGTGCCGCGCTTATCACCCGCGCCTGGGCCGCCGCAATCCTCAAGCACGTTCCGCACAAGCCGCCACACGCGTCCGAGGAAACGATAGCTCCCTTCGACGCCCGCGTCGGACCACTCAAGCTCCTTTTCCGGCGGCGAAGCGAAGAGGATGAACATACGCGCCGTATCCGCGCCGTATCTGGCGATGATCGCTTCCGGGTCTACGCCGTTGTTTTTGGACTTTGCCATCTTTTCGATTTTGCCGATATGGACCGGCGTGCCGTCCGATTTGAGCGTAGCGGAAACCGCGCGCCCCTGTTCATCATATTGAATATCCACTTCGGTAGCGTTGCGCCAACCCGGCAGGCCGTCCGCCTCATCGGTATAGTAGGTCTCGGCGAGGACCATGCCCTGCGTGAGCAGTTTTGAAAAAGGCTCGTCCGCCGGCGAATACCCTATGTCATACAGGAACTTCGTGAAAAACCTTGCGTAAAGCAGATGCAGGATCGCGTGCTCCACGCCGCCGATATACTGGTCTACAGGCATCCAGCGCCGCACTTTTTCGTCGCCAAATATGCGCCCCGCGTTGCGCGGGTCCGTAAACCGTAAAAAATACCAGGACGAATCGAGGAATGTGTCCATCGTGTCGATTTCGCGATGCGCCGGCGCCCCGCAAACGGGGCATATGGTATCGCGGAACGATTCACTCGTGGTAAGCGGCGACTCCCCCTTGCCCGAAAACACGACGTCAGTCGGCAGGAGGACCGGCAGGTTTTCCTCTTTCTCCGGGACCCATCCGCATTTTTCGCAATAGATCATGGGGATTGGCGTCCCCCAATACCTCTGCCTCGAGATAAGCCAGTCGCGCAGCCTGAAATTGACCGCGCCCACGCCGTATCCCTGCTCCTCGATATAGGCCGTGATCTCCTTGATCGCGGCACGGTTGTTCAAACCGTTGAAACGCCCGGAGTTGATCATCGTCCCCTCCGCGACAAAGGCCTCTTTTAAGTCGTTAATATCTATGTCTTCCAGGCCCGGATCTACGACAGGTATGATATCGAGCCCGTACTTTACCGCGAACTCAAAGTCGCGCGTATCATGGGCCGGCACCGCCATGATAGCCCCGGTGCCGTAATCCATCAGTACATAGTTTGCGATAAAGACCGGCACGCGCGCGCCGTTCAACGGATTGACCGCGTACCGCCCGATGAAGAGCCCCTCTTTTTCAAGCGTCGTGGACGTGCGGTCTATGTCGTTCAGGAATTGAAGCTTGTCCATGAACCCTGAGACCTTTGCTTCGTATTCGGTCCCTGCGGTCAGCGGTCCGACGAAAGGATGCTCGGGCGCGAGGACCATATAGGTCACGCCAAAAAGCGTATCGGGCCGCGTCGTGAAAATGCGCAGCTTATCGCCAAAGCCCTCTATATCGAAATCCACGTCCGCGCCCGTACTCCGGCCGATCCAGTTTTGCTGCATCGTCTTGACATTCTGCGGCCAGCCCTCCAGCCGTTCGAGATCGTCCAGCAACCGCTGCGCGTACTTCGTGATCGACAGATACCATTGTTCAAGATTTTTCTTCCCGACCGTCGTGCCGCAGCGCTCGCAAGCGCCGTCGACGACCTGCTCGTTCGCCAGCACCGTCTCGCACGACGGGCACCAGTTCACAGGGTTCTTTTTCTTGTAAGCGAGCCCCTGCTTGAAAAACTGTATGAAAATCCACTGGGTCCATTTGTAATATTCAGGCTGGCAGGTCGCGAGTTCGCGCTCCCAGTCATAGCTGATGCCGAGCCTTTTGAGCTGTTCGCGCATATCCGCCATATGTTCGCGCGTCCATGTATCCGGGTGTATTCCGTGCTTGATCGCCGCGTTCTCCGCCGGCAGGCCAAAGGCGTCCCACCCCATCGGGTGAAGCACGTTTTTCCCGTTCATGCGCAGATAACGCGTCGCAACGTCACCGATCGAATAATTCCGTACATGCCCCATATGCAGTTTCCCGCTCGGATACGGAAACATCTCAAGCAGATAGTAAGGCTCGCCTTCGCTTTCGTCTTCGGTACGAAACAGCGCCGCCTCTTCCCAGCGTTTCTGCCACTTGGCCTCTATTTCCAAAAAGTTATATTTTTCGTTCATTGTTTGTTCTTTCATTCATTCAATAGCTATAAATTCGCCGTCGCCCCAAATCTTTTCGAGCTGGTACATTTCGCGTTGGGCCGGCAGGAACAGGTTTACGACGATGTCGCCATAGTCCATCAGCATCCAGCCCGAAGAAGGCCGGCCCTCGATGTTTTTCGGGATCACCCCGTCTTTCGCGAGCTTGTCTTCAACCTCGTTCGAAAGCGCGGCCAATTGCCGCTCGTTCAGCGCGGTAGCGTTCACGAAAAAATCCGCGAACGAGGACTGCTCCGCTATACCCAGGACGACTACATCTTCCGCTTTCTTCGCTGACAGGATTTCGCCTGTCGCGATCGCAATCTCCCTATTTTCCAAGAATACCTCCTTACCTCAATTCGTCCGGCAGCCTTTTGTCAAATCCATGATCGCAGCCTCGGTGTCGCCGGATACCGTAAGCCCCTTTTTCAACAAATACTTCTTTAACTCAATCAATACATTCAATATACCCATATCCAAATCATTCAAACAATTTTCACGCAGGCGCGTGATACTTTCATAGGTTCGGCCGGGCTCCACGGTATCCGCGAGGAATATGATACGCTCCAGCTTGCTCATGCCCGCGCGTCCGGTCGTGTGGTATCTTATCGCGTTCAATACGTCCTCGTCCGTGACGCCAAATTCGGTCCGCGCCGCTTCGGCAGCCATACTGCCGTGGTTGATATCGTTTTCTACCCCGCCGTCCGGGTCCTTGCAATAATCATGCAAGAGCGCCGCGAGCGCCGTCTTTTCCGCGTCCTCCCCAAAACGCGCCGCCATTTCCGACGCGAGATCAATGACGCGCTTCGTATGCGCAAAACGCGTTTCGCCTTCTTGCTTCAGCACTAGCAGGTAGCGCCTCACGCTTTCCGGTACACGGTACCTGATCGAATCGCCGTTTAGCACCCGGCTCCGGATTTCCGTAGACGACAGCTCTATCGGCGGATTGTCAATGAGATCGACACGGGTCCCCGATGATTCCCTCAGCCGCTGCGCCATCAATACGGCCTCGTCATGCCGGTAGCCCGGCCTCACGCCGACCGCGAAATCAAACTCCCTGACAAGCGAGTCCGAGTCCTTCCACTTTTCAATATTCAGGAACATATCCGTCCCGATGATGAAACACAGCCTCGGCGCGCCGGTTTGCGTCCCGGCTTGCGAATTCCGCGCCGCAAACCCGTCGCGCAGCGCCCTGAGCGAGTCGATCGTATACGATACACCCCCAGTGTCGGCCTCAACCGTTGTGACGCCGAAGCGCGGATTGTCGGCTATGGCAAGCCTCAGCATCCTGATCCGGTCGTCATCCGGCAGCGTCTGCACATCCTGTTTGAAAGGCTGGATATGCGCCGGCATGAACAGCGCCTTGTCAAGTCCCGCCTGCGTCAGGGCCGCTTCGGCCAACAGCAGATGCCCCACATGCACCGGGTCAAACGTCCCGCCAAAAACCCCTATACGAAAATCACTGGGCATGTGTTCCCGCGCCGTCAGGCTTCCCTGTCCGCCAACGCCAGTGAAAGGCCCAGCTCTCCGAGCTGTCCCGCGCCGGCCTCGCCCGGCGCCCCGCTTACCGGGTCCTCAGCCGCCTGGTTCTTCGGGAAAGCTATGGTTTCGCGGATACTGTCTTCCCCGAGCAGCAACATGACGAGCCGGTCAAGCCCGTATGCCAGCCCCCCGTGCGGCGGCACGCCATACCGGAAGGCTTCAAGTAAAAAACCGAACTTGCTCTGGCACTCCTCCTCGGTCAGGCCAAGCGCGTTGAACATGCGCCGCTGCAGCCCGCGGTCGTGGATACGGATACTTCCGCCGCCGATCTCATTCCCGTTCAGCACGATATCATAGGCAAGCGCCTTTACCGCCAGAGGATCGGTTTCCAACAGCTCAACGTCCTGCGGCGACGGCGATGTAAACGGATGGTGCATAGCGCTGATCCCGCCGTCATCTCCGGCCTCGAACAATGGGAAATCGACGACCCACAAAAATTCATAACGCTCCGCGGCGCCCTCACCGACAAGGCCCAGCTTCTCGGCCAGGGCGCAGCGAAGATAGCCCAAGGTCTGGAATACCACTTTGTCCCTGTCCGCAGATATGAGCACGAGGTCACCCTGCCCGGCGCCAAACAGGCCGGCAAGCTCCGCGAGTCCCTCTTCCGTAAAAAACTTCGAAAACGACGTCTGTATACCTTCTTCCGTCACACGCATCCACGCCAACCCTTTCGCGCCGAATACACGGCAGGATTCCGCAAGTTTGTCGAGATCCTTGCGGCTGTATAGCTCGGATGCCCCGGGGGCGCAGACGCCGCGCACCGAGCCTCCCTTTGCGACTGCGTCAGAAAAAACGCCGAATTCGCTGTCTTTCACCTTCTCCGAAATATCGACCAATTCGATTCCGAAACGCAGGTCGGGCTTGTCGCTGCCGAAACGGGCCATAGCCTCCGCGTATGAAAGGCGCTTAAACGGCCTCTCAAGCTCGACGCCCTTCGTACGCTTCATAAGCTCCGCGAGGAACCCCTCCTGTACTTCGATCACGCCGTCCACGTCCGTAAAAGACATTTCAAGGTCTATCTGCGTGAACTCCGGTTGGCGGTCGGCCCGCAGGTCTTCGTCCCGGAAACATTTCGCGATCTGAAAATACCTGTCTGTCCCGCTCGCCATCAACAGCTGCTTGTAGAGCTGCGGCGATTGCGGCAGCGCGTAAAAATTCCCCTTGTTGATACGGCTTGGCACGAGGTAGTCGCGCGCGCCCTCCGGCGTTGGTTTCATCAACACCGGCGTTTCGACCTCCGTGAACCCCTGGTCCGCGAAGTACTCACGCGCGAGCCTGCACACTTCGGCCCGAAAAGTCAGGTTGCGCTGCATTTTTTGCTTGCGCAGATCTATATAGCGGTATTTGAGCCGCAGGTTTTCATCGACCTTGTCGTCGTCCTTTACGTAGATCGGCGGCGTTTCCGCCTCCGAATACACGACGAGTTCCAATGCGAGGACTTCAACGTCGCCTGTCGCCAGTTCGGCGTTTTTCGCCTCGCGCTCGCGTACCAAGCCCCGAACCCCGACTACATATTCGCTTCGGAGCCCTTCCGCCCTGTCAAAAACGTCCTTTGGCGCATCCTCGTCGAAGACTATCTGCACCAGCCCCGTCTTGTCGCGCAGGTCGCAAAAAATGATCCCGCCGAGCCGCCTGCTGCGCTGCACCCAGCCGTTCAATACGATTTCTTTTCCCGCGTCCGCGATCCGCGGCTTTCCGCACATCATCGTGCGTTTCAAAACATCATCCATATCGTCTCTTTTTCTCGT
>Ga0123357_10015275_pt1 | contig 10065 bp, 4 predicted proteins | sample TergutEmb28metaG_FD_89873 | JGI IMG/M metagenome (GOLD analysis project Ga0123357, IMG submission 89873) | Embiratermes neotenicus P4 segment gut microbial communities from Petit-Saut dam, French Guiana - Emb289 P4 | ecosystem: Host-associated > Arthropoda: Insects > Digestive system > Gut ... | reverse complement strand
CTTTTCCCCCTTTCATTTTTTAGTCCCAATTTCTAAGTATTTCCCCTTGTAAATAAAAAAAAACAAAATTTTAAACCACAAAAAAAAAAAAAAAAAAAAAAAAAGCCATTGCCAAATTCCTTCAGTTGCGAATGCTCTTGTTGCCCTGTACTCATTGACTGAAATGGAGAGCGCTATATGTGGATATCCTGTCCTTCCGCCCGCACGTTTCCGTTTCAAAACCATACAACCCGTTTTTCGCTGTTCACATGTTGTTTTTATTACACCGACGAGTTTTTCGTGTAACATTGTTAAGAATGTAAAGAACAGTGATCTTTCCGTGAACTTATGTTACTGTCACATAGGAATATAGGGCTATTGAATTATTATTTTTCCGTCCAGCGAATTTAGCAGTTTCGAACCATGTTCCTGCAGCTTGGGGTGTGGGCGGGAGGGCTAAGAACTCCTTACCGGTGATGTTGCACAGAGGGACCTCGCGTGTAAGAAGAAGAAGAAATTTTATTCGAGTGAGACATAAACAAGTGTGAGATAAGAATATGTAGCAAGAGTAAAAGATTCGAAAAAGGCATATAGATTTCCGGTTACATGTGATACACTTGGAAGACCTAAGCGTAGACAGGAAGAAGCCATTAAAATGAATTTTGGGAAGGGTTTGAGGAGGACGTGGACTGGACTCATTTGGCTACTAAAAATACACTGGAAGCAACATGCCTTTATGATATCGCCGTTTGATACTTGCATCTTCCTGCTCAGTAATGCGCTTATACACTTTCCAGGCGCCGGTCAGTTTCAGGATCGTGCTTACACATCACAACAGACCAGCGTTTCCCAAACTTCTTTGGACACGGAATACTTCAGGCTTCAAATATACGGACGGAGCCCATAACGGGGTCTGGAAAATGAAGTGATAAAGTAACACAACTGAAATGCACAGGTATCTTTATACCGAGAATACGTGCAGCATGCGTTTGACTTTTGTGATATATTGCCTGCATGTCTGCAAAGCGTCATGACTGGGAGACTACCATATTCGTGCCTCCCTATTTTCTCCCAGCACCTTGTGTAAACATCGCGAAGTCTCTGGCTGGCTGGTACAGCGCACGTAATTGAGCAGTGAACGAGCTGCGTCCCGGTAAATGACTGGGCATTACGCGAATTCGAAGCGGGAAAATTTGCTGTCTTTAAAGTTTGGTCACGGAACGCCGACTTACACCGGTTATAACCTCACGGTTCTGCGGAACACGGTTTAAGTACCGCTGTAATAAACTGTTACTCTTAAGCCGTTTTTCCACGACTGGTATATGTGACAAACATTTGTCACTTGTTGGTTCTTGCCACGTCGTGGGAACGGTGCACTTGTACAAATATTGACCACTTGTCCGTTTCCCACCGACTGTCTGTATGTGTGACACATATCAAGTAATCACAAGTATTGATGGAACGCTGCTGTTGTTGCGTTCTCACAACTCATTTAAAAGGCTAGATATTTGCTCCGTCGGCCATAAGGTGGGCAATACTTGCCAAATAAACTGGTCGTGGAAACAGTGTGACAGTTATTCACTTGGAGCGTTTGTCAAGCGGTCCGACTAAAAGTACAGTAAACACCTCATCTGTAGCTTACTGCCAGCATGCAGCCACGGGTTGAAAGCACGCTTCTGCCATAAACATGCGCATCCGTTTATAATCGTGCGTAATGGAAATTATACATTGCAGCCATAGAGACAATAGGGCCTAGGTTTAGGTAGCAGAACTCTGGTAATATGAACTTGAATGTTTTGGAACATTTTACTGAACCAGTGCCGATTTATTCCTGGTGTATACAGTATTTTCCAGATGAGTTATTTTTTCGTTTATACGTTACCCCATTACCTTTATGCTACTTTATTTCAATGTAATTCGGGTGTAAAAAGCTACATCCTTCGTAGTGTGAGAAGTTATTTACGAGTACAAGCCAAAACGCGTTACATACACATTTATACTGTGTAGACATAACGCGTAATTGCTAAACACATTTATTTTTGTTTTATACCATCCACTATTTTTTTTTGTGAGATTAGCCACTTTGGCAAAGTGACAGTCGCGCCTAAATTAGAATTCCAAACTTATTTGAAAACCCTTATTTCAGAAGTGGGACATGCAGGCGGACACAATTTCCCTTTGTGCGTTCATTTTATGCGGATTACACAAAGAGCTCATACGAGAGGAAAAAGCTGCATTGTGTTAGAACAAATGTGAAACTTGTAGCTAAATAAGTAAGCTATTACTGAGGAGAATATAGTCCAGTGTGTGAGAACAAGTAGTGAAAATTTGATTTCGTGAGATTGGAAGAGAGTCTACTGGTAATATTAAACAAGACAGGCAGTGAGGTGCGTTTTGTGACCATTGTTGCAATGCACAAGCAATAAGTACTACATATTCTGAGTGTGTATTTGTAGCCTTAGTTCGTTATGCAAAGCGCATGCGCCGCATTATATTGTCATCTGTCGCCAGTCCGGCTGTACCATTTTTTCCGCATTATCTACAAAACGGTACGATTTAAAAAAAAAGTTACTGATCATAAAATGTGTTTTTATTTTTTCTACAACTTTTGTGTGAAAAATTTTTCATTCTAAGAAGAACTGAGCAAGGTGTGATAAAAAATGTGTGCTGGTCTACATGTAAAGTACCCACTATTCGTGTCAGATTTTAATTAAGCTTGAGTTTGCTGGACAGATTTCGAATAATACTCAAATATCAAATTTCATGAGATTCCGCGTAGTGGTAGCTGAGTTGTTCGTTACGGACGGACATGGCGAAGCTAATAGTCGCTTTTCGCAACTCTGCGAACGCACCAAAAAGATGTATCATACTCCTAACGCGGGGTACATTGTAGGCGGATGTAGTACAGGCATGCACCATTCGCGTGTGTCCTACAAATAGGTTTCGATATCGCCCCGGTTACATTATTTCCACAGAGAACGCTGTTCGTTGTGAAGCCCCTCCTTCGCCCATATCTACCACGGTACATGTCAGCAACCCCCTCGAGATAAGCGAGCGGGCAGAGTGCAGGCGCTTGGCGTGCTCAACGCCACACCTGTCGTAGGTTTGTGCGTGCGATGCGGGTTCAGTCTGTTCCTGACTGTCGTAGCGACGAGACGTGTGAGTGAGTGGCGGGATTCTGACGAAGTATGGCATGTAAAGTCGCCGTGTTGTCGTCAGTCCCGCTGCGGCGTTGCTTGAAACAGAGTGACGTCAGTTACGTGCAGTTCGGACGGAGAAGGTAAATATTATGACATGTATCTTTTATTTCACTTAACCTTGTGCGCTTTGTGTTCGTTGCATCATCTCTCCGAGCTACATTAGAAAGTAGGACATGTTTTCATCCACATGTAACCCCCCCCGCCGTTTTCAGATTTATTTTGTATGAATATTTTGTTGGGAATGTTGCACGGATGGGAGAGAAACTAATTAAAATATTGTATAAGAGTCTCTACGATATCGTCCCTGTTGAGATGGCCCATGCTTAGATATGGGATAATATTACAACGGATGGTAAGTTAATTGGCCGTGAGGATGTGATCGGGAATTGAAGTTAATCGTGATTGTGTCTGGTTGCAGCCTTTCGTATTGGCGGCGATGAAGTAATCCGCATTACTGCAACACATTTGGTTTCATAGACGGTTAGATAGTAATGATTGCCTCGTTATTACCGACCAGGTCTTCCGCGTTTTTTTTTTTTTTAATTGGTGTTCTGGTAATCAAATCCAGGAAGATGATACATGCTTAAATGCTATCAAAGCAACAGTTTATGCATGCATTATCGTGTTTTGTTATCTGTATTATTGTATAAAGTATGACTATGTTAGTATTTAAGCATATATTGTTTACCAAGTAAGTATATGACGGAAATGAATTAATTAAAAATCAAGGAGGGTGAGATGGGCAGAGTAGTTGGCAAGTATGGGAGAGAAGAAATATACGTACAGAGTTTTGGTGGGGAAACCTGAAGGGAAGAGACCTTATGAACACCCAGGCGTAGATTATAATAGTAAATAAATGGGATGTGTGTGAACTGGATCCATCTTATTCATGATAGGGACATGTGCTGCGAGCTGTGGTGAACACGCATTTTTGTGGAACTTAAAAGGTTCCATAAAATGCGGGGAAATTTTGACTAGGCGAGGAGCAGTTAGCTTCTCACGAAGTGGTCGTAATATTGGTCACGGACTTCTCAACATAAGGAACCAGACTCTTCATTTGGTCGCCACATGCCGGTTTGCACGGGCAAAATTGCAGTGGTGCGAACCAGGTTTCGATTCCAAGCAGTGATAGGGATTTTTCTCGTTGCTGCCATGTTCGGGCCGGCTGTGGGGTCCCTGACGAGTAGCCAATGAATAGTAACGTCCGAAGAGTGTGACAGCGAAGTGAGGATGTACAAGGAACGTACCACCGGTGTAGTATTTTGTTAGTGTGACGATGATAATTCACAGAATTTGTATCAAAGGTATTTCCCATCATGCCATGTTCAATTCAGTATCATAAATTAGCACCAAGAAAAACTAAAACTGTAACAATGTATGGGGCGAAGACCATCAAAATAATGCTTTAAGAGTCGGTTAATTAACCACAATAAAACATACCGTATCTCCAGTGTATGTAGAAGTCAGTTAATATTGCTGTTCTGAGAAGCACACAACCCCTACTGATAAAATATGTGTACGAAGTGTGTTTAGTATACAGTCCTGTAAGGGGTTAAAGAAATTTGAACGGCTTCGGAACCCACCCCACCTTCTATCCAGTAGGTACCAGATGACGGGAGAGGCTGACTGCTTTCTCCTTCCGGTGTCAATTTTAATAAAGTATGGGAAACCCTTCTCCACACTCTGGTTTGCACTCATTGCTTTATACGTGTATCTTGTACGGCATTTTAACGGATAGAAATTTCAGGAACCAGCAGGATAACCAGCAGAGCTCTGCACAATGTAAAGTTAGAAATGCACGTGGAGTTTTTGCAAATAAACTTTGTAAGAAGCGGCCACGTGAGCAAGAATATGGAAATATGTTGTTTGGGATGAAAATTAAAAGAAAATGTATCCATGCCGGGCTTTGACATTAGGACTTTAAGAGTAGTATAGCTAGTTTTATGTGATGGCTAATTTAATTTCAAAATGTCGGGGGGGTTACAACATCTCAAATGGTCGCTTTAATTTTAATTCTTTTAAATTAATTGCTGTTGGTCGAACTAATATAATGTCCCATTTGTTACTGAGGCGTTATGCGAATGTTTATTCACCATTATCCCGAAAGACTTACGTGTAACGAAAGCAATATTTACGAGTGCTTGTAGTACGTATATTCGTAATATAAATCATTACTTAGTGTCTTGCTATTCGCGTTGATATATTATGGAAACCATACTGAATCTGGGTTACCAACATCGGTAGTAAAAGTGACATGGCGGTTGCTAACATTCATGGCTACCAACATAATAAAACCGAAATCCTCTTTTACATTTGTTTATGTCCGTACAATAAGAACCAACAAGATGCACTGTTTACTTTCACCTTATTTCAGTAATTAACCTCTATATTTTTTCGAGCAGGCTTACTGCTTATCATCAGGAGGTACTACTCTGTATATACAGCAGTTGGTATATGTCATGTGTTTATGTTGACCGGCTGTTGGCCGCGTCCATTCCGACCCTGCCAACGGCCAGTCAACATAACGCATGACATATACCAATTGCTGTATATACAGAGTAGTACCTCCTGATGATGAGCAGTAAGCCTGCTCGAAACATGTAGAGGTTAATTATTGAAATAAATTGAAAGTATATAGTGCATCCTGTTGGTTCTTATTGTACGGATATATCACGATGCACGGTCAACAAAACATTACATTTTTTAATGTGTGTTGATAATGAAAACGTCTTTGGAGTGTCTATCATTAGGGTCCGTACACGTTTTCGTTCCGTTACGGAACGTCAGCGTTCAGTACAAATTTTTCATGTATAATTAAACCGAGTTCATGTTCAGAGGAGTGTCTGCGTCACTTCCAGTTCCGTTTGTCTTCGTTACCGTGACTGATGATATGAATCGGTACTAATACGAAACTGGAAAGCCTAAACTTAAGCATAGTTGGTTACATTTCCCGTTTTTTGTATGTGTGTTAGGCTAATAATTTGTGCATCTGCGACTGTGTTGTCTTGGTAAGTAATATAACATGGCGAGAATTCTGTAGGACGCGACATAAAGATAGAAGGCATGCAGTATGCTTACGTTTGCGAATTCACTTGTAAATACTGTCATGGTTATAGAAATAGTGGATTTCGCAAGAACTGTGAACTTTTAAGTGTCAGAAGAGAAATGTTGTTAGTATTCTATCTTAATACGCTTTGCATAAACCATGTACTAGTATTTGTGCAGGAGTATTCCGGTGCTGTTCTTACGTTTGCATCACACTTCTTAAGTCCATTGTTCTTGTTAGTACTTTTTGTGCTATATACAATGTGTGGCAGGGGCTTTGGGTAGAGTAGGGGTTACATTGGGTCTACACGGGTCAAAATTAAATTTTCCCTATATTTTTGGGGTGGACATGTACCGGATTTGCCCGACGCATGTCATTGTACACAGGTTTTATCAGATTTGTCCCGCATTTTTAGTGTAAACACGTACCATATTTAATCTTATTACTTGGTGTAGTCAATTTTTGCACTTGCTGGAAGACGGAATCTCTAAATTATTTGTTTTTCTTAATTTTTAGTCAACTTCCCTCTCTTATGGGAAGAAAGCAAGCTTTGAAATTACATGCTTTCTGTATTTACCTCTCCCTCGTAGGATGTTTAACTAGTCTGTGAAACCTGTGTGAACATCATGCCTTGGAGATATCTCAATTGTGTGCTTGCTTAATTTCCTACAACTGATGATGATAATAAGGCTTAACGGACGAGATTATGAGGTCTGAAAGGCTATCGGCACAATATTGCTTTGTGAAGTCATAACAGGACTGCTAAAAGTGAGTGACTTGTATTTTTACCATTTTAAAGGATGTACGTAAGATAAAATGGTGGCTGTATGAAATATGTATTGAACTTTGGGCTTGATGGCTATGATTAATAACTATTGGACACCTGAAATCTGGTATGTAGATGGAAATCACACCCACAAAGACCGGGTGGGTTGGCGTAGTGCTGCCTCTCTAGGCTTTTATTGAGGACATACCTGGTTCGACTTGGGCTGGGACAACGTCTGTGGTCACTGAGGTTTTTCGTGGATTTTATAAGTCCTTGTAGTAAATTGCCATGCACGTGCCTCGATTAGATCACGACTGCATCCTGTGAATTCATCCGTTAACCATACTACCACTCAACGCTGTAGTCTTAAGTTACTGACTGTTCCGAAAGAATCCCTTGTAAAATCACGTACAGTCAGCAGTTACAAAACTGGCTATGCGAAATGTTGAGATTATATCCGACAAATTCATTACACATAGAATCACAGTGTAATTAATTCCCCTCAACAGGGTGAGTATTCAAATGAGAATGATAATCATGTGTAAATGTTACACAGTTGTACCAGCTGTCAGTAAAATAAAACCTTATTCCAGAAGGATTCGGTGTTAAGATCACCTCTGTACAGCAAGCAAACCCATGAGGGAAATTGAATTTTAATATTTCGTTATAAATTTAGTAACAAAAGGCTGGTATATCTAGAATAATGGAACTTGTACGTGTTCTGTTTGGAACCGATTTTGTGTATTTGTGATGAGAGCCCGTAATAGCTTCCGTTTCCACAAAATATCCTCTCCTTCTGTGGTGCCTCACAGAAAATCAAATTAGCTGTTGACGCCAATGCTAATCTTCGTTTCGTCTCGGGAAGTAGAAGAGGCTTGTCATGTTGGACCAGGCCATTTGTTACAGACTGCCCATCACGGAACGAAGCACGCCCTGAGAAGTAGAGTCCAGGGTACACCTCGGCTCATATGACAGCACTAATTTGAATAAAAAGTTTAGAGGTTTCAGGCGTCTTGAATTTGCTAAAACACTCAGCGGTATCCGTCTTTGTAGCTGAGCTATATCATTAAATACTTCCCAGCTAATGCTGCTGTTAATGAGGGGTCGAAGAATACAGAAATAGTGTTCCTGCACAGTTTTGAAATACCTTATCTATCAGCGGGGGTTTTCCGTTGTTGCCGTACGAAACGACCTCCAGCTATTAATGCCAACCAGCCGTGACGGTTTGTACAGCTGTTTTGCGGAATTATGATTAATGCACCTCTCAAAAGTCTGCTAGTGTTTCTAAACATGTGCGCGTGGCGCATTTTCCGGAATATAATGGACACTTTTCCTGTAAATATTCCTAAATTCGAACATGAACACCTAAAACAAGGGAACACGGACCTTGTTCACTGAATAATATTCTTCCCATACCCACAAAATTTCCCTCATTTGACGGAACCCAGAGGTTTAAGCCGTGTTCGCAGCAGGTGGAATATAAGGGTTACAACACAAAGAACACATATTACGTATTGTTTTGTGTGGGTGTGTAACTTGGTTTGCCGCCCAGAGATAGTTTGAGGATGTCTGGGGAGTAGGGTGCTAAAAGGAATAGGTTATTTGGGCCTAATAGAGCGTATGGTACAGGAGGATACAGAAGTTATTTGATATCGGTCTTCATAATTTGTACTGTTCCCCGAATATGTTAGTCGGAAAACCTAAAGAAAAGAAACACTTAGGAGACCAGGTCTTAGATGGGAAGGCGGTAAAATGAATCTTCAAGGAGTAAGGTACATGGACGTCAACGAAATTCTTCCGGCCGATTGTAAGGCCCAGTGGGGAGGTTCTTATGATCATGGTTATGTACCGTAGTTCATATACCATATACGGCGGGACATGCCTGCCTGAGCGACTGTTATCTTTTCAAGAAGGACACTGCGTCATGGTGTTACTAGAATACAAAACATTTATTTATTTATTGTAAGTTGTACAACACAACTGGATGTCAAAGATAAAAAAAAAGCCGGAGTGATTGTGCGTAAATGGATTGCATGCAACAGGTACTTTTGTTATTATTGAATAGTTCTTGAACCGCACTGTTCCTTCGATGGAGCGACTGTTTCTTTCCTTGTTTGTGTTGAACATATCCGATGACACTAGTCAGCCCTCCTACATGCGAGGAGGGGGTCGAGCCACTGACGAGTGCAAGTCGTGTGCCGTCTGTCGTTTCACGGTTGCGTGTGACGCTTGTGACGAGGGAGGTAGCCGCAACCTTGGGCCATTTTGTAGAGGAACCAAACGGTAATTGTCGTTCTGGAACTCAGTGTGAACGGTAGACCTTACGTGTACTTCGATGGACAAAGTATGACGCCCTGATGCGTGACCCCTCCCCCCGGCCTGGTTGTTGAAATGCTACGAGGAATCATATGTTGACTGGTTGTAATTGAGAAACGTGACTGTTTGGTTTCATTGAAGAATTAAATTATGAGAGACAGAAAAATGAAATATCCTGGAAAGCATTTGAAACTGAAAGGAGTGAAGTACTTGAATATTTTAGTATCTAAACCTAACAGTGAACTCCATACTGTATAACCGAGTATTGATCAGATCAAGCCATGACTCTGTATTTGTGAATAGAGATACCGAGGAGGCTACAATGGACTCTGGACTAAATATTGGGGTGAGGAGTGCGTACAGAAAGCGGCAATGATAAGGGCCGTTAAGGCGCTGAGGAATGGTAAATCACGCTATATGGATAATATACCAGTAAAGTTAACGAAAGCAGGGGGAATATCCATAGTGGAAGACATCTGGAAGCCCTTGAAACTTATTTGGCAGACAGAGCAGATGCTGACGGAGTGGAAAATGGAACACATTAGAAAGGAAGTCTCGGCTGTAAATAAAGGAACATTACACTCCTGTGCACAACATACAGACTGTTGACACATACTGCAAAGAAGATGAGCATATTGGAAACAGTCTGGTTACTGGGAGGGGGGGGGGGGGGGGGTTTGTAGTGTGGTTTGTGGGTTGGTTGGTTTTTTTTTTGGGGGGGGATGGGGGGAAAGAAAAAAAAAAAAATAAACACAGTT
>Ga0123357_10015274_pt1 | contig 10065 bp, 8 predicted proteins | sample TergutEmb28metaG_FD_89873 | JGI IMG/M metagenome (GOLD analysis project Ga0123357, IMG submission 89873) | Embiratermes neotenicus P4 segment gut microbial communities from Petit-Saut dam, French Guiana - Emb289 P4 | ecosystem: Host-associated > Arthropoda: Insects > Digestive system > Gut ... | reverse complement strand
GTAGGGGTCGATTTCATAGCCCCCATGATGGCTAGGCAGGCCATTCTTTGAATCCTGCCTAATTGGGTTATAGTGGTTTTTTGCATGGCCTTGGACCACCACACCAAGCACCATGAAATATGGATAGTCTGATTACCCTAGTATAGAGCCAATGCACCATATTAGGTCTAAGACCCCATTTTTTTCCACATGTGCGTCTAACTACCACAAAGGTGGTTTGTGCTTTATTGATTATTTTCTGCAAATGCTGGTTCCAGGTAAGTTTGGAGTCTAAGATCACTCCCAAGTACTTAACCTTAGTGAGAGGTCCTAAGCCCTCTGTGTTCCTTCTGTTGGTAAATGGTATTATGGCTGTTTTGTGGGGGCTAATATTCAGACCCTCTTTTACAGCCCATTGGACTACCACGTTCAGGGCCTCTTGCATAATCTCCCTGACAGTGTGCGCAAATTTACCTTGTACTATGATGACAATGTCGTCAGCATAGCCAAATGTACTGAAGCCTAGGTCATTTGTAATCGTCAAAAGCCTATCAACAACTAGATTCCACAAGAGGGGAGACAAAACTCCTCCCTGTGGACAACCACCTACAATTTTGGCAGTCAAACTGCTGCCCATAATGGAGGTATGTACCAGTCTGCTCTCAAGCATAGACCTGACCCACCTGCAACAGGTTTCCTCAAGTCTGCGCTCTCTGGCAGCTGTAATTATAGCGCTGAAAGAGGTGTTATAAAACGCCCCCTCAATATCCAGAAAGGCGCCCAGAGCAATCTCTTTATGGTTCAAGGACTTTTCCAGTCTATGGACAACCTGGAAAAGAGCTGTTTCAGTAGACATACCTGCCCTATAGGCAAACTGGTTCTGATGAAGTGGTCTTTCGACCAGAACACCATCCTTGATATGTCTATCAAGCAGTTTCTCCAGTGTCTTTTGTATAAATGACATGAGACTAATGGGCCTCAGGGACTTTGCCTGGGACAGTGGTTTCCCAGGCTTAGGTATAAATACCACCCTGATGTGCCTCCAACTCATGGCAATATATCCTAAGGCCAAACTGGCTCTTAGTAGCATCAAAAGTTTTCCCCCAAGCAGTTCTAAACCCTGCTGTAGCATGATGGGCGTTATTCCATCAATGCCTGGAGATTTATAAGGCTGAAATGAGAAAACAGCCCATTTCAGTTTATCATAATTAATGACCCTTTTAGAAGTCCCCCAGTCTTCCCTTGATCCTTTCCATTTCAGAAACTTACGTGTAGCTTAACCTTTTAACGCCTAACATCGACTATAGTGGTCATACCGCACCACTAACCTCTAAATGTTGCATTTTATATATTTATTCAACAAATATAGGTACTGAAAATTTTAAACACGGTATATAGTCTCCGTTTTTTCCTCTTAAAAATGCAGTTTGTTTCATAAATCTAACATATTTGGTTCCTGTATTATTCACATTTTATATACAGGTGTGCCAAAATTAAAAAAATAATTCCGGCGCTAAAAGGTTAATGGGTGACTGATGAGTGATGCAGAAGTTTTTTAATACTTTACTTGTTATTTCGTCATAACCTGATGATTTTTTTGGGTTTAGGATATGTATTATACTTTTCATCTCAACTTCAGTAACTGGGATTATTTTTATGCTGGGGAAGTTTCTGAATTCTTTAGAATTTAATGAATGTTAAAATTTTCAGTAATTATTATAAGAAATTATTGAAAGCAATGGCCACGTTTGTTGGATCCTTTAATTTTTCATCATTCACAAGTAAGGTGGGAACCTCTTTCACTGAATGTACTTTTCCTGTCTCTTTCTTTATAATCTCCCATGTTATTTTTATATTGTTATTAGATTTTGTTACAAATCTACTGTAGTTTTGCTTCGTAGCTTCTTGTATAATTTTTGTTGGGATTTTCCAGTATTTAATATAATGTGCCCTTGCTTTTGGATCATTGGTGTTCTTGGTGAAGGCATACAGACTTCTTTTGTGTTTGCGAGATATTCTTATCCCTTGTGTAATCCAGTTGTTCTTGCCTTTCATTCTTCTGTATGTAATTGGAAAAGTAGTTTGGAAAATGTTTAAGAAAGTGCATAGAAATGAGTTCAACAAATTGTTATGATATTTGTCTATACAGATGGATCCCCAGGTTTCTGCTTTTTAGTAGAGTCTGAAAGTTTGTGATTGTTTCATTATCTATTAATCTGGTTTTCTGCTTCAAAGGAAATGACAATAAACCAAAACTCAATTCACTCATCTCACGGACAGTTTTTAAATATTTTCCATCAAAACATCTGAGGATTAAGAAATAAAATGAATGAACTATGTCACTTACATCTCAACTTACCACAAAGACTGTGTCTACCAGAACATAATTTAAATCAAATGGAACATAGTCTCAAACATATCCCAGACTATTTACTGGGTTCATACTACTGTAGAAAGGATATACTGAAAGGTGATGTTTGCATTTTCATTTATAAAAACACAAAATTCCCTATCATAAATCTTGATAATTATTGTGTTGATCAAGATATTGAGGTATGTGCAGTTCAACTTGATTCACCTTTTAGGAATATGTGTTTTAACTATTTACAGATCTCCATCAGAATATTTTAACAAGTTAACTCAAGTAGATATGATGCTCCACAAGTAGATCTTCTCAATGTGCAGATATTAACATTAATTGACTTAATGAGAGTGATAGAGTAGACAATTAAATGGACTACTAAATTCATATAATCTCTTTTGTATGGTTACTTTTGTGCTAGAATTAGGAAAGATTCTTATTTTAAATTTTTCTTTCCATTCATTCTTGTACATCGAATACTTCTTCAATATTCCACCCAAATCATTGTATTACTTGCTCAAAGTAATGGCTTTGAGCAAGTAATATGATTTTTAAGCTTTATGTTTCTGTGACCGTGCATCATGAGCAAAGCGTGAAGAAGGAATACCAACAAGATGCAACAATATAGATGATTTATTGTCAATTCCAGATGTTGATTATTGACTAATATCTCGATATGTTTCGAGCATCTTTATGCCCATCATCAGGAGAAAAGACCACGTGTTACTGCATATGGGGTATTTTGCTGTTAGTGTTGGATGTGGCTGGTTGCAGTTCTGTGGTGCTACGTTGTAGGGTGTGAGCACTGCGAAGGTTGCTGCTCAACTCAACCTTCACAGTGCTCACACCCTACAATGTAGCACCACAGAACTGCAACCAGCCACATCCAACACTAACAGCAAAATACCCCATATGCAGTAGCATGTGGTCTTTTCTCCTGATGATGGGCATAAAGATCCTCGAAACATGTCAAGATATTAGTCAATAATCAACATATGGAATTGACAATAAATCATCTATATTGTTGCATCTTGTTGGTATTCCTTCTTCACGCTTCAAGTAATATGATGTTCTCTCTGAAGATGGTGTATTCTTGATTCTTTTTTCTTCCTTTCAGTCCATCCGGTCACAAATATGACATTGGACATGTCAAGCTCAGTCTACATTCCCTACATTACATAAAAGCATTCATTCACAATATACAGAACAAAAGGAACTTGCAATACATTTACATCAATAATGCAACACAATAATAAAAACTATAATTAAAACTCACAAACTAACACACCAAAACATGTAGGAGAGATTTAATAAAATATGTATTGAATATATTGTGTGCATTTGGTTGTAATACTGAAGAGGTACTTGAAGGGAAAGATACTATTTTTGCTACAGGTAATATTTTATTGATAGCCCAAAAATACAGAGTATTTCCCTTAAATAATGGACTGTCAGCTCACGATGTACAGCTTATAACAATAATATTCGTCTTAATTAATCATGAGATCGTCACACTTATTTCAAAAGAAAAATAAATATGTATACAGTTGTTGATTTTCAGATCAAATTGAGTTATGAAACATGGGAATCAGTCGAGAGTGATGATGTAAATACAGTTTTTAATTTTTTTAATACATATTTAATTATCTTTGTTTCAATTTTTCCCTTCACTACAGTAAAAAGGATAACTGCAGATATTTCCTGGATTGCACCACGAATAAATATTTCTTGCAGATATAAAACAGAACTTCATATAGCAAGCAGGAATAGCAATCACTCAACCATCAAAAATATTTTAAAAAATTATTATAAAATACTGTCAAAGTTATAAAGGCAGCAAAGAAATTCAATTGTGAGAAACAAACAAGGAATTCGAATAATGCAGTGAAAACTACATTGGAGATTATATATTCATAAATAGAGAAAAGTAAACAATGACATACAATCTTTAAATATCAACGGTGTGAATATTAATAATCGAAAAAATATCGTGGATGTTTCTAGTAATTATTTTCTAACTGTAGCTGATAACAGCGCTATCAAGAATATAAGTAATGCCACAAATACTAACACTATCAATATACATAATGATACCTTCATGCATTTTATGTCACAAGTCTTTACAGCAAAGTATCCTTTCATGAGCAGTAAACCAACTATGACTAAGATTATAGAAAACAAAATTAAAGCTCTTAAATAAAAACATAATATTAAAAATATTAAAAATAAGCTCCCGTTTTCTCATGCATAAAACTTTTTAGCAAGCTACCTCTATAAATAACAAATATTGCAGGAAATCCAAATAAGTTTAAGCAAGCTTTAAGGAAATTCTTGAATACACACTTATTTTATACATTGCAGGAATTTTACAATACTTAATATACAAACATACAAATCTGACTACATTTATTTTCTAGATCTGTTGGTATTTAGAAACCAAATTGTGTTACTTTTTAATGTTTATTAAATCACGTGTAAATATTGATTGTAACATTTCATTAATATCATAATATTTTATATAAGAAATTGTGTATACATTATATGAAGCTTGTTTTATTTGTAATTATGTGTATGTTTTACACACTAGGATGATATCATACAGTATATTTATATTTATTTGATGTATTCTCTATTCATTGGTTGTAATCAATCTGTACAGATTTGTTTGAATATAATAAATAACTACATGTACAAATACAAAGTCATGAGGACACAACAGACTGCACATGAGCCTACAGAGAAATTAAAAACTCGTTACAGAACACGGTTGCCTGAAGCGTTGAATTCAATTTAGTTAACTACTACTTCATTTCAGTCAAATATCTAACTTAATTAAGATAGTGTCAATTGGTATTTAACGTTTCTTGTTAAAATTGAAATTGCATAAATACATTTACATCATTCTATACGATAGGTCATAATGCACGCACGTTCGTAACAAACTACACAACTTTAGGTCTCACAAGATAGGAATCTTTTGAAAACAAGATTTCACGTGGTTTGGTTTACAGAAATGGGTCAGCTGTGGTAGGCTAAATACTATATTTCTTATGCAAATGTGGATAATTACCAAATTAGGGAGGTTCACCTTACTCAAAATTCTTGCTATTTTCAGCCACACGCTTGTCCTGTTAACAACACACAAGCCAGTTTGCCCTCATTTTATCGCACAATTTCGTGGTAGAAAACTTCCCTCCGTGCAATTTTGTGCCCAAGATTACACTTCTTTTTTACGAATTTGTACAAATTTCTTTCCCATTATTATTTATATCCTGCAAGCTGCCATTAGCATAACAGAACTTGTGGCAAATCAAGCTTTCACTTTGATGGGTGTAGACCCTTTGCATAAAGTAAGTCTGCGCCTCTGTAAACTGAAGACGACCATTAAGAATGTTTGTCTTACGGACTGCACAAATAAAATCTATTTTGTGTTGCCCTAGTAAATACCGCAATGTATTCCTCTTTACTGGTTTTTGTAATACTGTCATGTATACACACATTATTGAATAATAAGTAAATTAACACACTATCATCCGTTTAAAATTGTTTATATTTCCATCTGTACGATTTGCACATAGTACGGAGGGCAGGTAAAGTCAACACAACTATTTCCGATTGAGTTTTAATTCCCACCTGCTGCTGTAAGTGTCGACACATCATTAGGGTTGTGTGCAGCCCTCACAAAGCATGCAGTATGCATTATGTTCTGAATGGACTGTGTTCTGTACGGATCTCAGAACAAACAGTGATTATTTCCCTATACAGCATTAACTGACTGGTTTTTATTACAGAGACGGAGAGTGTTTACTGCGCGGTACGGACTGGATCTTTATGCACCATTCGGATTAAACTCCGTCCTATATTCTTAATGTCATAATTGTAGCCACGTTTCGTTAATTAGTACTTCAAACATAATTCATTGACATGTCAGCAATTATCACAGTGCAGCCTTTGTACGTGTTTGTTGCTTTCTCCAATAATATATTACATTGTTATCTCTTATAAATATTAAAGACATCTAATTATTATTTTAAATATGACTTATTTCGTATGAGTAGCGTGCTATTAATTCACTCTTGCCCCCACTCCTATATCAGTGAAGCTTATGAAGCATCCACGCAATGCTTTCAGCACTTTGGTTCTCAGGGTCGTGAGATTTTAGATTACGGTCGGCTGAAATTGGACGCCGTGCAGTTTGGCACGTCGGCAGTATCAATGTTTCGGACTACAGGCTGCCTCCGTTTTCAGGGTGGGACTGAAAATTTGGACAAGAATTTTTCGCAGTTGTCTCGTATAATCACGCACATAATAGTGGATAAACCAAAGTCATAAAACGAAAGATGTTAATGAAAATGCGTATTATGTAAAAATTGTTACTTAAATAGCACATTTAGCGCCGTTGTTGTGAAACAATTCCATGCGCAAATCCCACAACGCAAGCAGTTCGCCCAGTTTTCCACATCAACTGAAAAATACGAATGAACGACTGACTGTTCGACGGTGTGGCTGAACACCGTACAGATCTAACTTCGTCACACAAGTCTGAAGAGCCTTTAGACGTCGCACGAACTGTCGTGTAGCTACGCAGCAGGTCGTACCTATTGTAGCTACACATTCAAGGTCGTGTCTACTGTAGCCACACAAGCAAGGTTTAATCTGTTTGTTTCTTAATATGACTGTATCCGATTTCCGCCAAGGTAGTCCGAGAGAAAAATCGCCAGAACAGGCATTTGGTGTGACCGCAGCCTTAACATGTCCAACATGTCAGAGTACCTTCCGTTTCTGCTTCAACGGACAGATAAGGTATTCTGCTGCCCCAATGGTGAATGCTACTCGATGGACCCCCCCATGGCGATCAGTAAGACGCCCTGTTCCAGTGCCTAACTGCATAGAGAAAGTGGACTATCTGCTGCAGACCAGGTAACAATGTAATCAGGCCCACTTATGGTGGGGCGGGCGTGCGACAGGGCAGGGATTTCGAGCCGAATACAGAATGTGGGTGAGTAACGGCGCTGAACACTGCTGGACTGAAGGCCAAGGTGGAGTGTAGTAATATCGCACGTTATAGCAAATCTGACCCTGTGTGTAAGCACCACTTCGTAAACCTGTCCATAACTGGCAGTAAAGCTCACTGCATTGTTGTATTGTTAAGTATTATTGTGTAGGGCGCCATCAAATGCCTCGTGTAAGGTTGGGTGGCGTCGGTGGTGGAGTATGGAGCAGTGGCAGAATGGTACTGGCAGGGGAAAACAGAAGTGCTGGGAGAGGAACCTGTCCAGTGTCACTGTATCCACCACAAATCCCACATTGACTTGCCTGGGATTCAACCCAGGCCTACGCAGTGACAGGCCGGACACTAACCACCTGAGCCGTGGCACGGTCGTCATCGCTAGATGTGATCAGCAGTCAATTTCAAAGTTCTGGCTGATGGGTTGACTTCCTAGCAGGCCGGAACGTCGAGGCAAAGAGAAAAATTCCTGCCCATGGCGGGATCGCATCTTATATGCACGTCCTGTGGCTCATAATTACTAGTGCTATCAGTTCTGCTTGTATAGTGGTTGGTCTTGTTATTAAATCCACATTTGCACAGAAATATGTTTGTAACAATAAATCACTCGTGAATTCTGAAGGCGGGACTAATTTATTTATAGCTGCTACATGTTTAGGTCTATGGATCATCATGAGGGAAATCCTGCATACACGATAGTCCATGTATAGTGTCGTTAGCCGCTGTGTTTTTCCTGTTCAATTTTCACTGCCGTTATTTCCACCCATCTTAATATACACGTAAGTATTACTCATTTCCACTTGTACCATAGTGTAAATGTTTATTGAAATTGGTTACAGGAACAATTTAATAATTTATCTTGGTACATCTTGTATACACCAACGCACAATAAAACATCATAAAAACATAGTGTCGTTACATTTGACTTTTCGACCAAGAGACCATTTCAACTGCTTAAAACGCCTCTTTGTTACAGAGCAACTACTTATTAAACATTTCGTATTGTCACCTGTTGTCACAGCACTGCATGTTATTCAGCTGAATGTAAGCGTTATGTAGTCAGTAAGTCTGTATGGGAGTTGCGAGGTTGTGCTGGGACAATCGTGATGCGATCTGGGTACTTTCCTGAGGCAGAACGATCAAACAGTCTGATATGCAGCATGATAGTGATAAATATGCAAATTTCATACTGTGGTGATATCTACCATCTACTGTATTCCGTACATAACACCTGCTTGTGTACACCGTCTGCTGAATTTCCTCGCCAGTAATTCGACTTGGTAATGACATCGTTGTTCAGCTAGTCGAGAAATTTCCCTCCGTTTATGCAACCCACAATATTCATTGCTGTGTCCACAGAGCGCGCCACTGTGTGCTATCCGTGCCAGTTCAATCAAACGTACCCAAACCATGTATGTTTAACGCCCTCCGCTTAAAAATCTTTCAAGTGGCCTATCACTGTTTTCTTCCTCTAGATGACAGCTTCTTAAAACGGTCAACATGTTTACACCATCTCGTGTTACCTGTGTGTACAGCGATCTGACGCTGTTCCTGTCACGGACAGATATTGGTCAAATTAAAGGAGCGGCACCTACTGTGCACACACAAAATATGAACGTGCAATTGCCTGCTGTACGCCGTTACATCTGTTAGATACAAGCAATTTGTTCTCGCAGGCCTGGATGCCCCTGGGCCGCTGTTTGCAGACGAGGACTGCCGGGTTGGACAGTGCAAAGGAGATGCGATGTTTGTGGAATCGATCCAGAGCAACGGGAAATTTGTCTTTGGGTTGGGAACTTTTCATGAAGACGGTAAGTACTGTCTGGTTGTACGCTGGCTGCGATAGGGTACAGCGGTACTGTGGAAATGTAATGGTACGTACGTGGAAGTGCTGGTGCAGCTCCACTTAATATTATCTTATGCACCAGATGGAGGTGAGTAGGCAGCTTGATGTCACGGCAGTGTTGCACTTTGCACCTGGTGCCCAGTCAGTAGGAATGGGCGCCTCGTGACGTGCTGCATGAATTACGTTCGAGGATTCTTGTACTGCTTGAATTGCGTCACAGGATCGTGAGGTCAGTTGCGAGGATAAGGGACGGGTTGTGGTTGAGCAGGAAAATAGAATACGTAACTGGGACTGAATTTTTGTTTTGCGTTGTTGGTTGGGTAAAAAAACGAAAAAATATCTTGTTTATAATACAAAATTTATTAACCAGATTATCACAGATGTCGCTTGTTAATAGTCAGCTGCAGGTAGATCAGTTATTGAGACATTTATACAATTATTAACCATCTGATGTTTATTGAACCGTGCATCATTGTGATAACTGAAGAATAAAAAACCAACTAGATGCCACTTATTATTTTATTGTACTTCTTATAGGCTCAACATGTTTTGGGCACTACTATGCTCATCATCAGGAGCTCGCGATTATGATGTTGATTACCACATTGGTCGTTTCGTTCTGTAAAGATGGAGGGGTTAGCGTTAGTGTAAATTTATGGTTCTTAGTGGTGTGTGCTCGGTGTGAAGTTCTTTGTCGCTTTGTTGTAGCTGGTAACGTGTTTCTGTTAATATTAATAGTTGTGATCTTTTATGCGTAGTGATCGTAGTGTTCTGTTGTGTGTAGTGTGTTTCATTAGTGGACTGGTAATTCGATGTGCTGTTAGTGTTCATTAGTATCGTGAATCTGAAATTGTACACCTTGGTTTGCTG
>Ga0123357_10015272_pt1 | contig 10065 bp, 6 predicted proteins | sample TergutEmb28metaG_FD_89873 | JGI IMG/M metagenome (GOLD analysis project Ga0123357, IMG submission 89873) | Embiratermes neotenicus P4 segment gut microbial communities from Petit-Saut dam, French Guiana - Emb289 P4 | ecosystem: Host-associated > Arthropoda: Insects > Digestive system > Gut ... | reverse complement strand
GCGCTAACCACGTGACACCCCTCTATCCGCAAAAGTTGGCACTAACTTCGCCTACCGACGGCGGCCGCTCTGTCGGTATGGTTCGCTCGCGGACTAAAGCCACGGAGTTTAGTTTAGTTTTAGGTGAGGGTCATTCCTTTGTGTCACACTATGTAACGAGGTTAGTGTCCGCTTCCTCAAAACTTGATTCCACTACTAAAGCGACAGGTACGACATGTTTCGGCCGAAAACTGTCAAGTCATTGTCAGGTTATACGTTCATAAACTGCGTGCGTGTACCTGCAAATTTAACACAAGAAGAGGGTGTAGTGAAAACAGAAAACTAATATTACTATTCATTATGCTTTGGATATGAAAATGCGTGCTTTTATCAGAAGAACTCTGTTATTGTAACTATGTTAATGAATATGAGGAAACTGCAGCTGTTGTCGATGTAGGTCAACGCTACAACGTCACGCTTCTGAACTGCACATATTTGGCCAGTTTGGTATGCAGTAGAAATTGCTTGGGGTCGACAGTATGAATATCGATAAAATGGCTCAACTAGGTCCACTGATCAAACATCAAGCATTCCTGGAGTATCTTGCGGGATGGACAACCCAGGAATTAATTAATCAAATCCTGGCAGTGTCCAGAACGTTCTGTCTTCTCCAGAGTGTCCAGATGGAAACTGAGGTCCACCCAGCCTGATATTCAATGGGCACCAGAGGCCATATCCCCGGGCGTAAGGCGCCTTTGGTGTGAATCTGACCAATCACCTCCATCTAATGCCGAGGGTAAGAATGATTAATCCTGCACCACTGCACCTCCCTGTATGTCTTCACGGCTTGCATGAGCAAACTCTGCCTTTTTTATTGTTGCGTTTCATGACTCGACAGAAACGCTGAACATATTTTGTAATTCATTTCCTGAATGTTTATTGCGTGGCGGCTTTCAATATAATGCAGGATATTGCTAGAAACAGCTGCTGTCCTTGGCTCTGTTTGTAATTACCTCTGACTAAAACTGTTGGTTGACAGTGCAGGATGGATGTAACCTTTTTGGGATAATTTACGGGAACTGTGTAGGCTAATAGCCGATCCCGGTGGCCTGTGTAGTCTAAGATGTAGATATGAAGCCGCTTGATTGCTAGGATTACGGGTTCGAATCCCGCTGAGGGCATGGATATTCGTCTCTTGTGTTTGTTTGTGTTGTGTAGGTAGTGGCTTTTGCGACGAGCTGATCATTTATTCAGAGGAGTCCTACCGTGTGTGTGTATGTGTGTGTGTGTGTGTGTGTTTGTGTGCGCGCGCGCGTGCGCGTCTAATTGTGTGTGATCTACAAACCCCAAAAAAGAAGTGGCCTAGACCCTAGTAAGGCTGTAGCGCCACAAAAAAATAGCCTAATATTCAAGTCAGATTTTTATCTAAAGAGTGCCAAATTTTCATAAGTTGCGACGGCGACTTGGCATGTAAAGCATTTTCTAAAAAGCCAAGACAAAAAACATTTGTTTCGCTGAAGAGAGGTAAGAAACAAATGGGCCTAAAATGATGTTTATCTAGCTTATTAATAATCGTAAAATGAAAAAGGATCTTCAAAGATGTGGACTGAATTCATCCAACAGACGACGGCGTCTTGTGAGAAAAACTTCAGCTTCTTCAGGGTAGAGTTATTTCTACACTAGCTGAGGGATTATGAGCTTCTCAAGGGTTCTGCTTCATGGAGTTCCTAGCGTAGAACATACTGTAGTGCCCCCGTGCAAGAGTGCGCCTACACTGATACCACGATTCGGCACTGAACGGAATTATATTACAGAATTCCCACTCTATGATACATAGATTACTAAATGCTGCAACCAGACGACACCCCATGTTCTGATATCGTCAAATTGCTCTCAGCTTTACTAATGGGGATCCGAAATTCAGGATTCAAAGATATTATAATGTAACCTCAAATAACTATCCAAATTTCCAAACCAACATATCTATATTCTTATCTACCTAATAAACTATCAATATCACTTCCAATAAACGTAGTAAGTTCCTAAATAAGTTACAAAATTTGAGTCCAAATGTAAATTAAAATAGTTGTTTCGCCTCTTTATACAATCGTAGTCGAAGTTGCGTAAATTTTGAATTTAGAGTTTCAATCACACAACAAATAAAATTGCCAAAATTGCTCAACTCACGAAGGAAAATTTATAACCAAATTGTAAATTCAATACAGTCGAAAAGACTCACCTTTTATCAATAGAAAACAACTGTACTTTGTCATCATAATCACTCTGCTGCTATCAATTGTTTATTATTTCACTTGTAACAAATCTACAGACTTGTAGACACCACACAGCCGGTAACGAGCAGCAGTTCGGTGAGCAAACAGTACGTCGGGAAGTGAACGAATGAGGGCGATTAACCTTTAGCGTTAAAATTTATAAAGATGGCTTTGCAACTAAGACATTCCTTGGAGTTTAGTAAACTCCGAGACAACGCCACTGCACGTTCAGACATAGTCCAAGTATAATGAACTGCCTGCCGGTGCAGCGTTTGCAACTATTCGTTTCCTGTTAACTAAAGTATGGTACAATGTAACACTGAAATATACAATATTTTACAAATTAACTATTAATTTTATAATTACGGTCTACATTCATTACAATAATAATAATAATACATATCTGTCCAAGGAGTATAGCGCACTGGGTAACGACGAATGTAGCAATTTATGTACCTGTCCAAGGAGTGCAGTGCACTGGGTAACAACGAATGTAGCAATTTATATATCTGTCCAAGGAGTATAGCGCACTGGGTAACGACTAATGTAGCAATTTATGTATCTGTCCAAGGAGTGCAGCGCACTGGGTAACAACGAATGTAGCAATTTATATATCTGTCCAAGGAGTATAGCGCACTGGGTAACGACTAATGTAGCAATTTATGTATCTGTCCAAGGAGTGCAGCGCACTGGGTAAAAGCGAATGTAGCAATTTATGTATATGTCCCAGTATAAATTGCGTATTTTAGAATCTGCGTAGATGAAACATTTAAAAATTGCTCAATTTGTTAAATTGACAAGAAGAATAAAATATAACAATTTAGGTAGTGTGCGCATAATGCAACAATTCTAGCTCGTTGTTTATGTCATAGTCTTTGAACAAATTTTGCTTCGGTAAATATAAATTGAATTATGGGCAAATGTTCTGAAAATAAACATGCAGAAATATGTGTAGGCCTTCAGGTGAAATTTCTTTATTTGTTCTCGGATTTTAACCAAAATTTTAACGTGTTGACAAAAGCGTAATGAATATTCCCAATTATCCAGTATCATGAAACTCGCTGTATCGGTTGTTACAGTCAGCGTGGTGGTAAGATTATGGCTACAGTTTTGCATCTCTTCCTTTCGCACGTCCCAAAAATCAATCTTAATGAAATGGACTGTATATCGGCCAACATGAAGTGACTGAGGGTACTGCCAAATAATGGTTGTGTTAATAGAACGCATCCTTGTGCTCTTCCTTCTTTTCTTGCCCTTATTTTTCTTCTTGCTCTTCTTGGAACTCAAGGACTGGTTTCTGAAAGCACGTGCTGGTGTTCAAAAGTTTAGCAAACTTTTTTTTTTTTTTCTATTTACTGCTGGCTCTTCCAACGTCTGTATGTTTAGGATTATACCGTTTACTCTTTTCCTTATTCTACAAGATTGCATTCTGTGTACACGTTTCCAGCTCAACTGATATTTCATCAACTTCCTCTGCGTTACTTCATTCTCATACTGTATTATGTTTTTATATTTTCGCATTTCTACTGTCTTCGTAAATCTGCCCACAGAAGTGACCTAAGAAATCACACGTGTACAGCTGTTGTTAATTTCCTTTCTCTTTTTGCATGGCTGATTATCAACACCAACAATGCCACAAACAGCAGGCACTGTTGTTACTGAACGCACCTCAAGGAATGAGCTTCGTCAGTGTAAATTTTATTGCTTCTTGCTGGGTGTGTGCAGTCTGGCGTTTTCATAATGAGATTGAAAGTTCAGGTTATTTCCTGTCTTTTATAAGCTATTGTGTCCGAGATCAACATTCACTTTTGTCTCGGCGTCGGGTGGCACGCCACCTCTTAAATCTTATTTTCCCTTCATTTGCAAATGTATCCTAAGATATTTAATCGGCAGGCATGTGTACCTCCTTCCTCGCGACAAATTCAACGAATGTAACTGTACAGATTATCTGTCTCTCTCTGATCATGATATTGCTCATTACTTCGATATAGTTTTTATCGGCATCATACTTGACCACTCTGAACGAACTTCTCTGTGATCCATTGTTATACAAAGTGACACATAAGGCACTTGGCACTAGAGGAAACATGGTAGTCATCGAGTGTCCAGTACCTTTTGCTCTACCCTATACACTACATTCCTTAAAGGTTAGGTAACTGCGATTTCACTGTCATGTTTGCTTCCTTCCCGTCATATCAAATTCAACGTCAGTAACCACATAACGATATATAACTTTTGCAGCTGATAGAGTATTGTCCATTAACCAACAGACGAACCATGTAAGTGAAGTATATAATAAAGATAATAAGATAATTGGCAAAACTGTTTCTTGGAATGACATAGGTATAAGTAAGGGTAAAACAAAAAACAGCGCAAATGTGGCGACAGAATTTTGGTTGGTGAAACCTTTTAAGAAACGTGGAAGGTTCAGAAATAGCCGAAAGGATAATAATTGTGTTCATTTATTACTTTATCAATAATATGCAATCTACTTACGTTGGATTATTTAGCGTCGATTGACTTGGTTTTGAAAGATGACGAAGAAGAAGCGATCCTGACATTTGTCCGGAATTTACCTTGAAACCCCGAAGAAGACCGCCAGAATCATCCGGAAAGGGATCCGGAATCTGATTCTAACTTGGAATCCGCGGAATACAGTAATATTATAATGAATCTTCCTGAAACAAATTGCGTCATTATTTTAAAACCTGGTCCGTTGCGTGAACTCTTCGAGCTTTTACAGTCTAGTGGTAACTGTGTGTGCTGTCACGTATAACACGAAGTAACCTGAACGTCTGTAGGCCTAAATGTGTGTTCCATGTGAATCTTGCACAAAATAGTCATTATTTATCTACACGACATTCGTCGATTGACTTATCTATTGGAAGCACACTTTGTTCTCTGCGAGGTACAAACTAAGTCGTTATACACAGTGTAGATTAATGTTAGTCTTATGAGGGTTACGATTCAATGAAAAAACAATGGATCTTGCGCACTGATTTCGTTAGTCGTGTTTCGGTCAACACTCAAAATAAACGGAATTAACCGGCTGCTCTTTGTAACGAGATGCAGAATATTTCCTGTTATGAGGGCACTGAATATGTAAGTACAGTTTACATTAATTCTTGGGTTCACTTCTCCTTCCTTTCCTTAATAAATGCAGTGCCTCTCACTACACTCACTCTTTCTTCTCGTCGATGTTCTTCTCTTTAATCAGTCACCAAATGGTCAATAAACTGTAAACGAGAAATTGAAATTTTAATATTGTCAGATAAATTGGAATAACCTACACAGCCGAATAAACATTTTAAGTTCACATGTTTTTTTTTTTAATTTTGAAAGCGTTTAAAGAATTTGGTTGAAATTTGGTAGCGGCCTCTCTGTGTTTACTCTTCAAAGATTCGTACGCGAGAACTGCTTCAGCTGTGAAGCGTCTCTGTGGCCTTCGATGGTGTGAATTGTTAAGCTATGCACACAGTTCATATATTTGAGTACATAAGATAAATTGGCTGTACACAACGCAAAGTACCGCTACACAGAATTGTAGTCGTTCAAGAGCAGCAGAAATGGAGTTAACCTGCAATGCGAGACACTGGGGCTACCATGAGCTGTATTTAGACTGATCAGCTAAGAGGCGGAACCGGTTGAAGCTAACTGCAGTCGTGAGTAAACTATACATTGAGCACACATTGAATGCGGCAGGCACAAAGCCTTAATTACGTTTGATTTAACAGTCAAAGCTTAAACGAATGTGAGGGTATATATATATACATAGAAAATGAGAACGGTAGGCCATGTAGTTATTAGAACACCGAAGAGGAATGTCCTAAGAGAAATCACAGATATTTTTCTTATAGGTCAGTACAAATAACTAGTTTGTACTTTTAAGTGTAAAGAGATGGTATGGTACATAAAAATCAACAAGAAAGAGAACCTGGAAGGCGAAAGATGGAACAAATCTATAGAAGGGAAGAAAATGGTTGGAAAAGTGAAAGATGTCGATGGGAAAGCTGTACAGGTGAAATTTCTTGTGTCATTGGTAGGAGTAATTGTAAGAGATAATATGCCAAGAGGAAAATAAGAAGGTTGCGTTAGAAGTGAAGGAATATCACTTAACTTACAAAGAATGTGTAAATATAAAGTGAAATTAACAAACTTGCATAATTGCAGATGAGAGAGAGATGTAGCAAGATACAACAATCGGCCTAAATGTGAAGGCAAAATTTATGATTTTAACGTCAAGTTCTTGAGTTGGAATGATAATAAAGGAGCAGCAAAAACACGAGGTGGAGGACAAAGTACAAAACCCTAAGAAAGTGTGTATAACAAATCAATACGGAAAATATCTAGAAGGAAATACAAACCTGGAAGAAGTCTTCAGAATACACCGAAAACAGAGGAAGGTTGTGACAAAAAATTAATACGTATTGTAACTGAAGGACGTGGAAGGTAAGGCAAACATGGTGCGGTTTGCTAATAGAACTTTCTTTCAATATTGTCACCTGACAACGCAGTTGACATAAGCCTTACACCAAGCCTTCTTAAAAAGGCGCAAGTTCCGAAACACAAATAACACCGCGAGCTGTTGAAAAAAAAGTGTCGAAATCACAAACAGTAAGCTCCCTCATTATGTTTTGATGTCAGACTGTTTGTTCAGTGTTCATGTAATAATGATATATCTGTGTTTGCCTCACAAATTTAGCACAGTTTTTGTACGCATGAGTATGACCTCGAATAAGAACATACGTATTTCGCACACCCACTACTGTGTTAGTTGACCTAAATGTTCTATACTGCCGTTACAGTCTACAACTTTAAACATTGAATGTTATCTTATGCATATTGGACCGTGCATCATTGTTATAGTTGAAGAATAAGAGACCAACTGAATGCCACTGGTTATTAAGTTTTATTTAACTTCTTCTATGCTCGACATGTTTCGAACATTAATACATCCATCATCAGGAGCCTGCGACTTTTCTATTGTATCACCACATTTGTCGTCTGTTCTTGTTTCGATGTGTGTTGGAGTTTCGGTGTGGCTGGTTTGGGGTGGTATCCGTGTGGCAGGCTGAAGCCTGCCTGCCAGCTGCCCAGAATTACAGATATTTTAGATGTAATATTAAATAATGTACGTCAGCACAACTACTTTATTACACAAGGTAATTATATAGGCTACATGTTTCGACTATTCATCAGTCATCTTCAGGCCTATTTTGTCAATTATTTAATTTTTATGTATTTCCATGAATGTAAACTCGATGGGATCCCTATATGTGCATAGCATCTTGTGACTCAGTTGACAAAATAGGCCTTAAGATGACTGATCAATAGTCGAAACATGTAGCCTATGTAATTACCTTATGTAATAAAGTAGTCGTCCTGACGTACATTATTTAATATTATGTCACTTTTATAAGCACATCGCGATGCCTCTGTTCAAAGGATACTTTACGTGGACATTTATTGTAATAACTCGCTTAATTCTTCCTATAATGAGAAATGTTTCATATAGACTTTGTAAAGTAAATCCAAACAGGTACTTTACGCTCAATACATTTTTCCAAGAGTCGTGCCGTTTCTGAGGTACGTGAAAAAATTTATAGGCCAGGTATAAACCATAAATTACAGTATAACGCGGAGCATACACTTTGCATACTGTATAACTAAGGCTACAGACACAAATTCAGAGTATGTAATAGCTAGTCTTTGCTTTTCCATAGCAAGAATGCTAACGCGAAGGCACCTGAATGTTACGTTATACGTAAATTTACTGTCTTGTGTTTATTGGTTTCGTTCCTAACCCTTATTTAAATTTCAAATTTATTAATTGAGTTTTTTACATCTTCGAATGTAACTGACAATTCTTAACGTTCGTGTTTCCGTGCATCGTTAGTGTAATTACAATTTATAATCAATAAGATGCAACTATTTTGATTTATTTACTTCTAATCAGCTCTAAATGTTTCGGGCGATGTTTTCGCCCATCATCAGAAGCATATCAATGTAACTGCAGTTTCTGGTATTATCTACCAATGTTGCTGCTTGCTGGTGTTGCGTATACGCAACACCAGCAAGCAGCAACATCAGTGGACAATACCAGAAGCTGTAGTTACAGTAATATGCTTCTGGTGATGGGCGAAAACATCGCCCGAAACATGTAGAGCTGATTAGAAGTAAATAAATCAAAATAGTTGCATCTTTTTGGTTATGAATTGTAATTAAGTAACTGGCAATATAGGATTTTGTTAGTGCATATCCATTATTTTTAACACAAATTGCAGCAATTTATCTACACTAATTGTTGCATTCTGTCAGGTGTTAATCTTGCCTAAGTTTGTATAAGTTTCCGATTGCAATTCCTCCCCTCTGATTTCCTTTGGACCTTGCATTGTTTTTGTCACTTCATTTCCCACTTGCCTGATACTTTGTACAAAAACGTATCTATAAACATTTAATTCTACTATCTAATTACAACTGATTATTTCCCTGGACGTTGTTTCTTCATTCATGTTTGTCCATTTATTATCTCAGAATTATTTTTTGCCACCACTGTGTCCTTTTACATTTTGGTAGTACTATTATGAACCACATTCTCACCTTCGTTACACGCAGGGCATCTTCATTCCTGTACAACTCCTTCTGTTGTTAGCTTCAATATTCCGAAACTAACCATCCTAACCGTATTCTATATTTCGAATTACCTCTCGCCCCTTTCACAGCTGTTACAACCGTCCACATTTCGAAAGGTTTTCTTCTTGTGGTTTTACCCTACATTCTGTTCAATAGACGTTAACATACATGTAAGCTTCTGAACATCAGTACATGTTACGTGTTCTGAAAATATATGGGCTAATGCTATGCAGCTATTTTAATACTTTCCTTTGTGTGGATCCAAGCCGTGTACTTCCGCTGAGATAATATAGCTAAGGTTCAATATCCCTCACTGTAATATACAGGAAAACAGTTAAAGCAGTCCCACTACACGCCTGGAGAATTTCTGGGGATTCCAGGAGTGTGAGGCTCCCAGATTTCAAGACAGTCGGCAAGTGAATTTGGTAGGGTTGCCAGCCCTAGACACCGGCTACCTTTACCCCCCAGGAAATATTCCTGGTACTCGTTTCTGTTAGAGACTGAGTCAACCTCAGGACCATAGTGCGACCGGAAGGTTTGTGTCAATGGAAAAATTCCAATGACACCATCGGAAATCGAACCGGCGACCTGCCGGCTTATAGCGCAGTGCCTCAACCAACTGCGCCACCGCGTGCCCCAATATATAGGAATAATACGTACGAAAAAGAGCGGAACTAAGGAAATAACACAGCTAGCAGCGAGCTGTTAGTTGTGAAAACAGGAGGGTACGTGATATAGTATTATCAACTATTAATTGGCATGGCGTGCTAGTCTCGCCGTATGTATAGAAGCATTTAAAGTAGGCAGCAGCCGTTATTTGGTGCCATAAACATTAGTTCTGACTGACTGTAATGTAATACAGAGTTAGCTGACCTACAAACGCTGCAACACAGATTCCTTTCCCATATGTTATTCTAGAAAACGTGATAAAATGCAAAGAATTTCAAAGGCAATATGAGGCCAAGTTGTCAGATGACAGTATTTGGCCTACATAAGACGGCCTTCCTTGTCTCTCTCTCTCTCTCTGTCTCAGAGGTCCGTGTTTTAGAAATTAACCTTTACAGCCCTTGCGTCCTACCGTCTAGGACGCTAACCTCCAAACGTTGCATTTAATGTATTTATTCAGCAAATATAACAAATATAGTTACTGAATATTTTAAACATGGTATATACTCTCCGT
>Ga0123357_10015271_pt1 | contig 10065 bp, 7 predicted proteins | sample TergutEmb28metaG_FD_89873 | JGI IMG/M metagenome (GOLD analysis project Ga0123357, IMG submission 89873) | Embiratermes neotenicus P4 segment gut microbial communities from Petit-Saut dam, French Guiana - Emb289 P4 | ecosystem: Host-associated > Arthropoda: Insects > Digestive system > Gut ... | reverse complement strand
TCTTAGTGTGCGTTTAACCTGCGTAGCGTAAGCGCAGGTAATCAGCTAAGACAATAGGAGGGAGGTGTGACGCAATAAATCAATCAAACTATAGTTTTGCGAGCTTACAAAGTAAGCTTTCAGGAGTAGTTCTGTCTTGCAGTCAGAAGCAACAACGAATGACTGTCTGGTCAGGTAGTGCTTCTGTTCGCAAAAATGTAGGGGGGGGGGGCTCCTTAACTATTATTTCGTAGCCAGATATCTTGCAGATTGCAAATATTTTTCGGCTACGCAAAATACTCGTGATATATTTTCAGACCAAAGTGGCTATTTGGTCAAACTATCTAATGTTTGCAAATGCTTTTCTGCAATAGATAGCGTCAGTAAAAACTTTCACAACACTTATCTCTTTCACCTTGCGCTTCTTAAGACATCAGGTGTCTTGTCTTACAGAAGCTGTCGTGGATCTCCTTGTCGCGCTTCTCCTCCATGAAGTACGTATCTGATAACTAACAACAACTCTTAACAAATCCATCCGAAAGGAGAAAGAAATGCCAAGAACACATGTTCCTCATCGAAAGATGAGTACCAAGAAAAAAGTAGCAGCAACGGCAGCTGCGGTACTGATAGCTGCCTTACTACTCGGAGGCGCTTTTGCCTGGACTGACTTTACCCAGGCATTCACGAACATCTTTCATAATCATCCCGAGCCTGATGTATTGCTTCATGATGACTTTACCCCGGGCAAGAACAAAGACGTGTACGTAGAAAACACCGGTAACACTCCGCTTTATGTCAGAGTAGTTTTCTATGAGTACCTCCAAGTAGGTAACAAAGTAGTATTAGGAAATACATCTCAAACTCCTGCTGTAGCGGTAAAAAATAAGTCTACGTATCAAAAACATCTCTGGACTCCACTACCAGATAGCACAGGACTTCAGTCAAAGTGGAACCTACCAACTTCTCAGTACTATGATTGGTATCTCACCGGCGCTCAAAAGCTCTATCTACCGGGAACATCAGAGATTGATGACGTTGACTATGCCGCACTCGGTTACAGTGCAGGAGATGTGCCGTCTCCATCTGATGGCATCAAAGGGCTTTCTGGTAATGGTAATGCTCTGCAGTATACTGAGCCTGCTAACTCTATCCCAATGGTTACTATGGCTTGGTTCAGCGCTCAGTCTGATAACGTTAAAGCATGCTATGTAGGCTGGATACTTGACAGTGACGGTTATGCCTACTGGAGCCAGAAGCTTATGCCCAATACCGCTACTAACCTTCTGTTGGATAAGGTATTGCCAAAGACAGGCGTAAGTCCTGATGATAACTCCTATTACGCCATAGACGTATGTATGCAAGCCGCCAATGCAACTGAAGTCTATAAGTTTTATGACGACCCAACAGGAATTTCTCCTGAAGCAAAAAGCTGGATAGCAGACGATGCTCTTAAGCCTGCAAAGATCGGTCCCAGTCTTCCTGAAAAAGAAGCGAAGGTTACAGGCGACGGACTTACTGACGCACAGATTGCAGCGTTAAAGGCGGCGCTCAGCGTAGATCCTGTGCCTACTGATGACATTACCGCTTTAGGCCTTAACAATGCCAAGCAGGTCTATCAGGCAGCACAGCTTGCTCAAGACGCTCTTAATGCTGAGATTGCCAAAGGTAGTCCTGACCCTGCGCTTATTGAACAGCTTGCTCGTGAAGCTTCTTCTCTTGAGGCGCTGGGGGATCGTATGACTGATGCTAATCCGCCGGACGGTGAGCTTCCAACTGGTACAGTTGCTACGGTGAACGGAAATGGCTTTGCGAAAACTGTTGATGCGAACAACGGATATACTCTGCTTAATGCGCTGAACTTCCCTGATCCTAATCTATTAGCGCTGTTAACGCAGCAAGGTGGATATGTTTCAGGAAATGCCGGCAATGGCTTTTTCTCAAATTATCAAATACATTGCGATTCTATCGATACCGATCCTGCTGGCGGCGATGGCAAACTATCTCCGACTGAACTGAATGCAGTTACTTCAATTTACTTAGTCGCAAATTCTGGTGTTTCGTCCGATCCTAAAATTGCTCAAGTTGTCTCTTTGGAAGGTATAGAGCTGTTTCCTAATCTGACCACCCTGCAAGTAGGCTACACTCAAGTTTCTACTGTGAGGCCTGATCAAAATCCGCAGTTGACAACGTTAGTTGTTGCAGGAAATATCAATGTCGTTAATACAACCAATAACCCACAACTGCAATATTTGCTAGTTAATAACACTAATGTGACCTCGCTTGATCTCTCAAAAAATACGAATCTGACTCAGTTGACAGTAAGTAACAATAATAAACTTCCAGTATTTGATGTGAGCAATCTTGCTCAATTGGACACAATAATATCTGGTGGGCCCAATACTGATATTATCGGTTTACAAAAGTGTAAAGCATTGGGAACTGTTGTTCTTGCAGACAATTTACGCCTACAAACAGCTGACTTCAGTGACTTTCCAGTATTGTCTAATTTGCAGTTTCAAGGCTGTACGAACTTAACCTCTATTGATGTCAGCAATTGTCCTAATCTAGCACTATGTTGGCTCTATGGAACCGCAACAGCGCCCATGCAAGTCTCAAATATAGATATAACCAACACACCAGTTCTTTTAGCTAGCGGCCCGGGCTTCCGATTCCAATACAATGGCAACATAACCATTACTGGCGCAGCTGGAAGGACCTTCACTGACCCTGGCTACCACCTAGCCGGCAATGTAATCACTTATGCACCCTAAGACTATCAAAAAGTCGAACCACACTTCGGTACTGGTAATACCGGAATCATTCAGTAGTTGCTACTGAGTGTTTCACCTGCGACCGTGGCTCTGCTCACTTTTTCCCCCTTCGTGGGCAGAGCCACCTGAATTCTCAGGGTCCCTCGTTGCTTTGGAGCAGCTCGTGTTCGTTGTCTTGGCCGGGCTGTTCCAGAGTGGCGAGGGACTCTGCTTTATGCTTTCAAGCTACGGGGGGGTTGCGACGGGGGGGCTCGCTGACGCTCGCAAATTACTGGATTGCCACGTCATGGCGCTTGCGCGCCATTCCTCGCAATGACGGGAGGAGAAATGGATTGCCGTGGCGCTTCGCTCCTCGTGGCGGGCGGGAGGAGAAACGGATTGCCGTGGCGCTGCGCTCCTTGTGGCGGGCGATTTGACATGTCTTGGGCGAGCTGTTCCTAAGTGGCGCGGGGTTTGTGTTTAGGCTCATTAAAGGGTCGTGAAACCTTCAGAAGCTTCTTTTGCCGGTAATCCACTCTTTAAAAAAGGGATCGTCAAAGAGGTAGGTCTCGTTTTTTATGAGATAACCCTGAACCGCAAGACGTTTCAAGCTGCTGTAGACTGTGCTGGTAGGTAGCTCGATATCTTGCACGCCACGATCAGTGGCCAGCGCCACCAACACGCGTTTATCTGTTTTGTTCAAGGTATTCCAGAGGCGATCGTAGTCGTTGTCGTGTAGTTCAATAATGTGCTGGATTACCTCAGATAACATCTGTTTATGATAGGGGTTGCTCTCCAGATAATCGTAGCAATAATATCCCAGCTGTTGAGTGTAGTAGGGGTGGCAGTGGGTAAAAGTTTCTGATAGTTGGCAGCAAAACATTACGAAAATATTCGTTACGAAAAATTTCGTTACGAAAAACTTCATAGTACATAATCATGGTATAAGATTAGCCATAAACTGTCAAAAGGTCTTGAAGAATCAGTCGGTGCAGGTTGGCTTGCGGGCGGGCTGGAGTTGTATCCAGGCGGTGCGTTTTTTGTTTTGGTCGTCAAGTGAGCCGAAGAAGTCGTCGCAGATAGCGAGTTGGAATCCGGTGATTTGGGGTGGTGCTGGTAGCAGGTCGCCTTCAAGCACGACGATTGACTCGGCGTTAAGCGCCTGGGCGTAGGCGGCCAGGATGGGTTCAGGGGGTTGCGGTTGCGGGCGGTGGCGCGCTGGGTCGTCGCGGGGGGCCGGCCCCTGCTCCGCTGAAAACAGCTCACTGGGCTGTTTTCCGGGCGCTCCGCAGCCTACAGGGCGAGTGTCAGGCATAGCCGTTACGGCTGGCGCCAGGATATCTGGCACGCAGAGGAGAGCTATCTCGGGGGGGCGGTGATTCAGGGCGCTCAGCGCCTTGGTCAGGGCCTCGCGTTCGGCGGCGCTTAAACTGCTGCGCTCGCGGCCTGTGACGGCAAGTACGGTCGCGTAGTACTGGTGGGCGACCGCCTCAAGGCTTAGGTTAAATCCTGCATCCTTAACTCCCGCACCTTCAAATCCTGCGCCCTCAAGCCCGGTATTCTTAAGCTCCGCACCATCATGTTCCGCGGTCTCAAAGCACGCGCTTTCAAACCCGGCAGTCTCGCACTTTGCGATCTCAGCCGCGGCGGCGGTGAGGCGGGCGGTGGCTACTGTGCGGATTGACTGGTCCAGTGCGCTGATCTCCTGGTTATAGCGACAGATCAGATCCGTGGCGATTGCTCCTTGAACCAGTTCCAGGCGGCTTGCAGGCCGTCTGCCAGCTCGACTTCAGGGGCCCACTCTAAGATATCGGCGGCTTTCTCGGCAGAAAGGATGCTTGTGTGTACTTCGTCTGCGGGTGGCTCCCCGTGCTCCTCGCGCCCGTGAAAGCCCGTGATCTGGCGCAGGGTGGTGAGCAGCTCGCACAGGTCGGCGCCCTGCCCGGTGCTGATGTTAAACGCCGGGCCATCGGCGCCCGGGATGCTTGCAAACCTCAGGTCATGTCCAATAAGCAGCGTCAGGGCAGACACCACGTCGCCCACGTAGACAAAGTCGCGGGTCTGGGTGCCGTCGCCGTTGATGATGGGCGCGTCCCCGGCGGCAATGCGCGAACAGATCGCCGCGACCACTCCCGCCTCACCGAGCGCGCTCTGGCGGGGGCCGTAGACATTGGCAAAGCGCCCAAAGACGTAGTCGATGCCCGCTGCGCCCAGCATCTCGGCCAGGATTGCCTCTCCGGCAAGCTTGCTTGCGCCGTAGGGGTTCTGTGGGTCTTTGGCCGAGGCCTCGGTCAGCGGGATCTCGGCGGGGTTTCCGTAGACCGCCGCGCTGCTGGCAAAGACGACGCGCACCGCACCGCTGTCGATGGCCGCCTGGGCCACCGCGCGCGTCCCATCAAGATTGACCCGATCGTTAGCCGCAGGGTCTGCCAGCGAGCGCGTCACCGATGACTGGGCGGCCAGATGCACGATGACATCAGGCGAGAATTGCGCAGCAATCTCGCCAAACCCCGCCTCGCAGATACTCATCTTACGAAAGCCGCAGGCGGGGTGCACATTTTCAAGGAAACCGGTCGAAAGATCATCGACGACCAGCACCTCGCCCTCAAGCGAAATGAGCTGATGGATCAGGGCAGATCCAATAAAACCGGCGCCACCGGTAACAAGTATCTTCACATCTTGTCCTTCCTGAGCATTCCCGTCAGAGGGGGTGGGGTGCTCTGTGCGATAATGATTAACTGTACTGTAACATACAACAGCAGGATTTATGCGAAGCCGTTATTTCACCATAATCATCACGGGCGCCCTGTGCGCCCTGCTCTGCCTGCCGGCAGCATCTGCTGGCGCGACTCCTCCTGCCCGGGGCGCGACGGGAGCGACGCCGGGAGCGACGGCGGGGCAATCCGCGGCGTCAGCGTCAGCGCCAGCCCCAGCCCCAGCGTCAGCCCAGGAGCCAGCCCCAGCCCCAGCCCCAAAGACCACCATCGCCACCCTGGACGCCGATCAGGCAAGTGTGACGGCGACGGGCACGTTCAGCTATACCGTGCGGATACGTCCGGCAGAGGGCGCCGATAGTATCAGCGCCCGGCTGGAGCTGTTTGACCTGCAGGGCAAAAACATCTTCCTGCGCTCAAAGTACTGGAACTTTGCCACCAACACCAACACCAACACCAACACCACCGCCACCGCCATCACGCGCGGGCCGGCGCCAACAGATCGACCAGACGCCTCGGGGGCCTACTCATATACCTTCAGTCAGGACGTGAGCAGCCTGGCGTTGCCGCCGGGCGATTATGCGGTGAAGTGCACGGTTAAAACAAGCTCGCCAGAACGCATCTATACGCAGCAGTTTGCCAGTCATCTGTTCGTCTATGATCCGGCTGGCGCACCGGCCCCGGCGACGGTGGTGCTGCGCATTGGCGCGCCTGCGCTGCAGCGTACAAGCGGGGTTTACGCCAGTGATCCGACGACCGGGACCGCGCGCCTGCGCGCCGATGAAATCAGCCGCCTGTCGCGCTGGATCCTTACGCATCCGATGTCCCAGCTGACCCTGGCCCCCTCGCCGCTGTTGATAAAGGAGCTGGCTGATATTGCAGATGGCTGCCAGTATGTCAACAGCAGCGGCAGCGTTGTCGAGCTGTCTGCAGAAAGCCCGTCTGCCAGCGCCATCGCACAGTCATTGGATAGTTTGCGCGAGGCCCTTGCGACCGGGCGCCTGCAGCTTGCCTGGCAGGGCTACAGCGACCCGGATGTCGGCGCGCTCCTGCGCTATCAGCTCACGGCTGACGTGACGGCTCAGTACCGGCAGGGGGCGACGACGCTGAATACTATTTTGGACGCCAAGCCAGCGCCGATTACCGCGCCTTTTGGGGATAAGAGCGTCATGGACGCCCAGAAGCTCCTGGCCCCTCTGGGGGTCACCCAGGTACTGCCAGCGGGCTATAACACGGTCTCACAGTCTCTGGAGACCAGTACGGTGGTCGCCGCGCAGGCAAACCTCTTTACCCAGCGCGGAAAAACACGCGCAACGGTGGCGGTGGTCGGGCTTCCGGTCAATCAATCGGCGGCCACGGCGCTGCTTGATCGTATAGAGGCGCTGCAGGGCTGCGCCTGGATCAAGTTCCAGGCGCCCGATGCAGGCGCTGCGCAAAGCGTCACTGATCATCCGGGGACGTCGCAGCAGCCCTTCGAAACAGAGCGCCCTGATTTTGCCGTGGTATATAAAGCGCGGGTGGCGGCGCGCGGTCTGACCGGCGCGGTTGACGCAAAGGATCAGAGTGCAAAAAGCGCCACTCAGCTCTCGCTGATTGCGGAAAATGCTTTTGGGCCTTATCCTGACGGGGGCGCTGCTTCTGGCGCCGAGAGCTATACGCAGGGTACCCTCAGGATAGTCAAAAAGGCCTTTGCTCCCCTGAGCCTGAAAACCCGACCGGTGACGCTTGCGGGAAATTCTGGGGAGGCGCCCATCACAGTTGCAAGCAGCAGCGCCACGCAGATGCAGGTCCACCTTGAGTTTTCCGGCAGGGACAACCGCATGAAGGTTGAACCGTCCAGGAGCCCGACTCTTACGGTAGAGGGCGCTGAAGTTCTTTTTAGCCCCAAAGTCACGCTGTATACGGTAAGCTCCAGTAATCTGAAGGTGCGTTTGATGGCGGGGGAGTATGCAATCTGTGAAGATAGTGTCGCGATTTCTGGCTCATATCTCGATATCATCGGCATCGTTGTTATAGTGGTTATGGTTGGTGCGGTGCTGGTCTTTTATATCTGGCGCCACGCAAAGAAGGAACAGGAAGGTGGGGCTCGTGCCCGTTGACGCAAACCGCAACGAAGTAATCGTTTTCGATACCAACGTCTTACTGACCGATCCTCAGGCGCTCTTTGCCTATCCTGACGCCGAGGTTGTCATCCCGGAGACGGTCCTCTCAGAGCTTGACAAGCTTAAGACCAATCACTCGGACCCGGACCTGCGGTTCAGGGGGCGCGAGGTCACTCGCCTGATTTTCGAGCTGGCCGACGGGAATTCTCTGGTTGATGGCATCAGCCTGCCCGAGGGCGGCACCCTGAGAGTGGCGCCGTTTGAGTACAACAACCAATCACTGCCGGATGGGTTTTCGACCAAGACCCCTGACGACAAGATACTGGCTACCGCCTGGCTCTTAAACGATGAGCTGGAGGGGCCAGCTTCGCTGACGCTTCTGACCAACGACCTGAACATGCTGCTTAAAGCCCAGACGGCTGGCCTGGAGGTCAGCCAGTTTGGCAAAGGCGATGACATCAGCTTTGGCAAGCGCTACATCATCCGGCCGTTTCAGCGCTACCGGGTCCCGCTGTTGATCTTAGCGATTGCCGTCGCGCTTTTTGCGGCCGTGACCGTGATCGGGATTACGCAGGGGGGGCTGTTTCGCGCGCGCGCCGCGACGGTCTCGACCGACTTTCGCAACCTCTTGACCTCAAATCAGCAGGGCGCTTATGACGCGCTGGTTACCTTGCAAAACGACCCGAACAACACTGACGCTCTGCTGACGCTGGCAAACTTTTACTACGATCGCACAAACCTTGACCAGGCCAACAACGACAGCGCCGCCATGATGACCGACGCCAGAAATGGCATCACGTACTTCACCAAGTACCTGGCGCATTTCCCCACAGCCGCCGACGCTCAAAGCGATATGGCGGCGCTGTATTACTACAGCGGCAATACCGATATGGCTATCCAGGTGATCGGCAAGGTTCTGGAGCTTAATCCCAACCACCTCAAAGCGAACTATAACCTGGGCATCTTCTATGCGTTTGGACGAAACGACCTCGACTCAGCAAAGAAGCAGATGGAAAAAGTTGTCGAGCTGACCAAGGATAATACGGCAAACAAAACCATCCATGATCAGGCGACACAAATGTTGCAGTCGATCACCTCGCGCCAACAAAGCGAAGAGACAAGCACGACCGCCACAAAATGACCCGCATTCGCGAAGGAGCATGACCAATGGCACTACAAATGATCGACATCGCGGTGATCGGCGGTGGCCCCGCGGGGCTTACGGCTGGCCTGTACGGCGCCCGCGGCGGCGCGCGTACGGTGATCTTTGAACGCCAGGCCGCCGGCGGCCAGATTATCACGACCGACTGCGTCGAGAACTACCCGGCCTTTCCGGATGGCATCTCTGGCGCGGAGCTGGGCGAGCGCATGGCGGCGCAGGCGAGCGCCCAGGGCGCAGAGATCGCGCTGTTCACTGAGGTCACGGCGATCCGCCCCGTTGACGGGGGCGAGCCGCTGGCGCCTTTCCTTGTTATTGCGAGCGGAGCCGAAGGCGAAGCGCGGCAATCCAGCCAACAGGAAAGCGAGGAAGAGGTCCCGATTTTGGCGCCCGCAGGCGGCGGCTTCCTGCTTGAAACAACCGATCCCGCAACGCCTTTCTTTGCGCGCGCGGTGATCGTAGCAACCGGAGCCGTGCCAGTCAAGCTGGGGATTCCCGGCGAGGACGCCTATACGGGCCGGGGCGTGTCCTGGTGCGCGACCTGCGACGGCGCGTTTTACCGCGACAAGGTCGTGGCGGTCATCGGCGGTGGCGACGCGGCTCTTGAGGAGGCGATCTTCCTGACAAAGTTCGCAAGCCGGGTTTACCTGGTGCATCGCCGTCAGGAATTCCGCGCGGCCCAGGTCATTGTCGAGCGGATTCGGAGTGCTGCTACAGTTGAGCTGGTGCTTGGCTATGTGTCGACCGAGATCATCGGTGATAAGGACAGCGGCAAGGTGAGCGGGCTGCGCCTGAGAAACGTCGCCGATGACAGCGAGCGCGTGTTGGAAGTCGCAGGCGTTTTCGAGTTCGTGGGGACCGCGCCAATCTCTGCGCTGGTAGCCCGTGACCTGGTCGCCACTGATGAGCGTGGCTATATCTATGCTGATTCAGACGGCGCGACAGACCTGCCGGGCTTGTTTGCTGCCGGAGACGTCACCGACGGCTCCTTGAAGCAAGTAGTAACCGCAGCAGGAGCAGGCGCCGCCGCAGGTTTTGCCGCCCTCCACTACCTGGAGAAGTCTGCCTAGGGCGCCCGGGCTGGCAACAAACTACAGAAAATTGAACACCTGACGGCATTCAATTTTTAAAAAACTCGCACCTGTCGGTGCTCATCTATCCTGCAACACCGCGGAGAAAGCGGTAGGGCGATTTTGATTTGGGGCCCCAGGTCGGCCTCCGGCTTCCCGAGTCGCTCGCTAAAATTAACGTTCCGTCAATTTTCGAGACGCTCGCTTTGTCGGGCGATCCTACGGCCTCCTCCCCAAATCAAAATCGCCCTACCGCTTTCTCCGCTCCTATCTACCCCAAAAAATAACCCG
>Ga0123357_10015269_pt1 | contig 10066 bp, 7 predicted proteins | sample TergutEmb28metaG_FD_89873 | JGI IMG/M metagenome (GOLD analysis project Ga0123357, IMG submission 89873) | Embiratermes neotenicus P4 segment gut microbial communities from Petit-Saut dam, French Guiana - Emb289 P4 | ecosystem: Host-associated > Arthropoda: Insects > Digestive system > Gut ... | reverse complement strand
GGCCAGGTCGCGATAGACAAGATCCTGCCGTTCGCGGACAGCGACGCCACGGGGCGAGCGGATGACGTGTTCGACCGAGACAAAGCACAACAGGCCGCTGGAGCCGGTCTTCACGGTGACATCAGCAATGCGCGATGTGCGGGTCTGGTGGTCGCCGACGTGCAGCGGTTCGAGGATCTCCAGTTCACCGCCCGCCCACATCCGGCGCGGCAGCGGCACGGGCGGCAGAAAGCCGCCACGGACCGGATGGCCATCGGGGCCGATCTGCGACATCGCAGACACCGGCTGCGCCAGGCACCAATGGACGGTCAAGGGCGCCGCATCGCCCTCTTCCGGCTCCCCGATCTCCTGGCTCAGAGTCGCACGCAGGGCCTTCACCACCTGCGCGGTGACAACCTCGCTCGCTTCCTGGGTGCGGCCGATCCACTGTCGCAGGTGGTCAATGTCGAGATTTTCGGTCATGGGTTTGGCCTCCTGAGACGGGCGGTATGCTCGCCGATAGCGGGCACTGCGCCATATTGACGCGGTTCGTCGATGAAGATCGGAGCCGGTGCCGGATAGCGGACGGGGCCGTTCGGGGTGTTGACCTCGATGCGGCGCAGATGCGGATGCCGGGCCAGGTCTGCCATGGTGTTGACCTCGGCAAAGGCGATGTTGGCATCCGAGAGAAGTTTCAGAAGATCATCGCGGGTCTTGGTGCCAAAGCACTCCGCCACCAGGCGGTCGGTCAGGACCCGGTTGGCGACCCGCGCGACCATGCTGGAAAAACGGGGATCCGCCGGCAAATCGGGCTGGGCCAGCACCCTTGCACACAGAATATGCCATTCCCGCTCGCTCTGGATCGAGATCAGGATGTCATGGCCGTCTTTGGAGCGGAACACACCGTAGGGCGCCAGAGAGGGATGCGCCAGCCCGATCCGCTGCGGTGGCGTGCCTCCTTCCGCATTGAGCAGCGGCACCGTCAGCCAGTCCGCCATCACGTCGAACAGCGAGATGCGGATGTCGGCACCGACGCCGCTGCGCGTTCGAGCCAGCAGCGCCTCCAGGATCGCCGCATGGGCGGTGCTGCCGGTTGCGATATCGGCGATCGACATCCCGACGCGCGACGCCCCTTCCGGGGTGCCGGTGATGGAGGATAGCCCGCTTTCTGCCTGGATCAGCAGATCATAGGACTTGCGCTGGGCATAAGGGCCGTCGTCGCCAAAACCGCTGATGGAGCAGCAGATCAGCTGCGGATAGGCCTTGCGCAGCCGCTCGCAGGAAAAGCCGAGCCTGTCCATCGCACCCGGCTTGAGGTTCTGAACCAGCACGTCGGCAGTTGCGATCAGGGCTTCGAGTTCCGTGCGTCCCCCCAGACTGGCCAAATCAATCACCACCGATTGCTTGCCGCGATTGAGCCAGACGAAATAGCTGCTCTGACCTTTGGCTGCGGCATCATAGCCACGCGCGAAATCGCCCTCCGGGCGTTCGATCTTGATCACCTCGGCACCGGCATCGGCCAGACGCGAGGAGCAGAAAGGTGCGGCGACCGCCTGTTCGACGGCGATGACTCGGATTCCCTCAAGCGCCTGCATGGTCACGCCTCAATAGGAACGGGGCAGGCCGACCACATGTTCGGCAAGAAAGGACAGCACCAGGTTGGTCGAGATCGGCGCCACCTGATAGAGCCGGGTCTCGCGGAACTTGCGCTCGATGTCGTATTCCTCGGCAAAACCGAAGCCGCCATGGGTCTGCATGCAGACGTTTGCCGCCTCCCAGGAAGCGTCCGCTGCCAGCATCTTTGCCATATTGGCCTCGGCACCGCAGTCAAGGCCGGCCTCGTATTTCCGGGTCGCCTCTTTCACCATCAGCTCCGCCGCCCGCATCGCGGCATAGGCTTTTGCGATCGGAAACTGGATCCCCTGATTCTGACCGATCGGGCGACCGAACACCACCCGCTCTCTGGCGTAATTCGTCGCCCTGGCGATGAACCATTTGGCGTCACCGATGCATTCCGCCGCAATCAGGATGCGCTCTGCATTCATCCCCGAGAGGATATAGCGAAAGCCCCGGCCTTCCTCCCCGATGAGGTTTTCCACCGGCACACGCATGTCGGAAAAGAACAGCTCGGTCGTCGAGTGGTTCATCATCGTGCGGATGGGACGGATATCAAGGCCCCTGCCCATCGCCTCGCGCATGTCAACGATGAACACCGAGAGCCCATCGGTGCGCTTCGTCGCCTGCTCCTTTGGCGTGGTGCGTGCCAGCAGGAGCATCAAATCGGAATATTCGGCGCGGCTGGTCCAGATCTTCTGGCCGTTGACGATGTAATGGTCGCCGTCACGCCGCGCGAAGGTCTTCAGCGAAGAGGTATCGGTACCACTGGAGGGCTCGGTGACGCCGAAAGCCTGGAGCCGCAAGGCACCCGTGGCGATCTTCGGCAGGTATTCTGCTTTCTGCGCATCGCTGCCATGCCGCAGCAGCGTGCCCATTGTGTATAACTGCGCATGGCAACCGCTGCCGTTGCAGCCGGCCCGCTGGATCTCTTCCATGATCGCAACCGCGGCCGACAATTTCAGGCCGGAACCGCCATATTGTTCCGGGATCAGGACCGCAAGATAGCCAGCCTCTGTCAACGCCTCGACAAATTCCTTCGGGTAGGCCATCGCACGATCAAGCCTGCGCCAGTATTCGCCCGGGAACCGGCCGCACAGCTTTGCCACCGCATCACGGATCTCCGCATGGTCGTCCTGTCGGGCGGGATCTTCCTCGATCATGGCGTCTTTCACCCCCTCTGTCGCCTGACAATCCTTCGAAGAGCGTCTTCGAAAATCCAGCTTGCGCGATCGCACTGCGCCGTCAAGGCGGTCCCGGTCCTCCACAGCCACCCCCGGACGGGTTCGTTTCAGAGTCTCGACGAAGCTTTTGCGTGAGCACGTCAAATGAGCCCGCAACAGGGACGATATCTGACGCCGGCTTCCCGTTCTGCTTCCACCCCTGGTCTTTCAGGAATACGGGAACCGCAAGCCATCGGGACAGGGCCTGAAAGAGGTGGCCGCGACTCAGGGCCTCTCCGCAACGTCCTGACAAAAGCTGAAGACCATGCGCCATGAGAAGGTGGTATTCCCGGCACCAGCCATGCACAACCCGCCTGCGCCCGACATCCTCTCAAAGGGCCGACGGAGCGGCTCTTCAACTCCGCCTGACACGGCAAGGCATTGACCCCATGACACAAGATCCTGTCACGAAAACGAAAATCGCAAGATCCTCGAGCTTCCTCTTTGTGCCGGCCAATCGCTCCGACCGCATCGACAAGGCTGTTGCTGTGGGCCCTGATTACGTCATCGCCGATCTCGAGGACGCCGTGGCACCGGCGGAAAAGAATGCTGCACGCCAGTCCCTGCGTCTCTGGCTGAATGCCAAACCTGCCCGGGAAATCCTGGTTCGCCCCAACGGCGTCGCCACCCCCTGGCATGGCGACGACCTCACGCTGTGCCGCCATCCCGGGGTCGCCGGCGTCGTTCTGCCAAAAGCCGACAGCGTCCGCTCCATTGAGGAGACCCATTTCTTTACGGAGAAGCCGGTTCTGCCAATCATCGAAACCGCGCGCGCCGTGGTGGATGTGACCAGCCTGGCAAAAGCCGCAGGTGTCTGCCGTCTCCTCTTTGGCAAGCTTGATCTGGCGGTTGAGTTCTCGCTCCCGCCCGACGAGAGCGATGCGGAAGAACTGGTTTTCCTCCCCTACCGAGCGGCGATGGTGCTGGCGAGCGCGCTTGGCGGCCTTCCGGCCCCGGTCGACGGTGTCTTTACTGCGATCCATGACGAGGATGGCCTTTCCCGCTACGCCAGTCGCGCCAGGAAACATGGCTTCGGCGCAATGCTCCTGATCCATCCCGTGCAGGTTGCCGTGGTGAGACGTGTTTTCGCTCCCTCAAGCGAGGAACTGGAGTGGGCAAGGAAGATCCTCGACGCTGTGAAATTGTCAGGGTACGGAGCGATCCGTGTGGATGGCCGCATGGTCGATGCTCCGGTCATCGCCCGCGCTCGCAGGATTTTGGAGAGTACGCATCCAGACCGCCAGCCTGATCCTTGAGAAGATTGAAGAAGCTGCTTTCAGCTCAATGTTGCCTGCCAACGACGGAGCATGCCTGAACGCGTTGGAGGCAGGCGCACCTGAGAAGCCTTCCAGCGCCTTTGCTCAAGCCCGCAAGTTCACCCCCGTTCCTGCGGAAAGCTCCCCTGGAACAGGAAATTGGCAATTTTCCGAACTCCACGCCTTGCCGCGAACACGCGGACTGGCGCCCGAGCAAGTCACTCGCATTTGGACCACATCCCGGCTTTTGACGTTGCCTGTGACCGCGACGGCAATCACCCCGGCAATACTCCCTTTGTCGGAAACCTGGAAACGGAAGGGCGCTGCGAACAAGACCGGGAACCGGGGAACGGTTGATGGTTCTTGTCGGGGTTGTGGCGAAGTGACGTGAAGATTCAGCATTCAGCGACCGCCAGGGCACCTTCATGAGCCGCCTCGCCATCGTGCCGCGCCAGGCAGCAAAAGGCTTCGATTCTGCCGGAGGTCACGAAACCATCCGGCAATACGCCATGGAACGACTTTTGCCAGCCTCCGATGCTGCAAGGCATCACAGGAGCTGAAAATCCGGCCTGCGGGCACGAATCAACGATGCCCTGGCAGCCAGTCTGTCCACAAGTCCATCCGCGAAGATCATCGCGCACCAGGCTGACCCGAAGCCCGAAGAGCTGACCGAGGGACGCTGACTATGGGCCAGGTCTTCTCGGATGCTCCAACTGTTGCGGATCCTGTGAACCGACCTCGCGTCTGATCGGCGTCACGACACAATAAGGGATGACTGTTTCGGTTCCGCGCCCCACTCGAACGAGGAATGGGGATAAGGAACGGACCTGAAAGCCCTCAGTCCCATTGTGGCGAAAAGGAAAGATTGGTGAGCCGACCACCAGGATGCGCGCAGGCAGAAATGGTGCTCATTTCCGCCTGCGACAGCTCGAAATCGAAAATCCCGAGATTCTCCGACAGGCGTTCAACCCGGGACGTCCTGGGAATGGCGACCACACCCTGCTGCACCAGCCAGCGCAGGCTGACCTGGGCCGGCGTCTTGCCGTGCACCTTGCCGATTGCCTTGAGCGTGGCATCCTTACCGACCTGGCCCTTGGCAACCGGGCTGTAGGCAACCAGCGCCATGCCATGGCGATCACAGGCCGCCCTCACCTTGTCCTGGTTGAGATAGGGATGGTACTCGACCTGGTTGCACACAAGCGGCTGCGAACAAAGCGCGGCTGCCTGATCGAGCAGCGACACTGTGAAATTCGACACGCCGATATGCCGGGTCAGACCAAGTTCCTTCGCCCGCGCCAGCGCCCCCAGCGACTCTGCCAGTGGCACTTCCGGGTTGGGCCAGTGCAACAGCACCAGATCGGCCGCCGCCAGCTGGAGCCTCGCCAGGCTGTCCTTGATCGAGAGTTCAAGGTCGCCCGACCGGAACTCAGTGGTCCACACTTTGGTGGTGATGAAGACCTCGTCGCGCGCCACACCGGAGGCCCGCAACCCCTCCCCGACCTCGCGCTCATTGCCGTAGACCTGGGCGGTATCGATATGGCGATAGCCCAGCCGCAATGCCTGCTTGACAATATTGGCGCAGCTTGGGCCACCCAGTTCCCAGGTGCCGAGCCCGATTGCCGGAATCTTCACTCCCTTGGCGTTGACGAACAGCATTGGATACCCCACCGATTGGCTGATCTTCCTGCCGCGAACCTATGAAAACTCACGCCCTCGCGCAAGCAATCCCCTCACTTTTCATTTTCCCGCCCCCCCCTTGCAGCGTGAGGGAAACGGGAAACGGGCAGCATCAATTGTCGATTATTGTGTCGTGCGAGCGCATTCCCCTCGCCATTGTCGGCGAGCCTTCAGCACACCGAGGGGTGCCTTTGACGCCATCTGCGGGCAAGTTGCCGAACCCGCTGCCACCCGGCACATTGGTCCATGACACGAATCTGCCCGCCACGACCAGGACGTCACCATGAGGTCAGGGTGACAGCACATTCTTCGCCCCTGTTCCTGTGCGCTATGCAGGTCTGAAGGTGACGCTTCCTCGTGTCTTCGGTGTCGGCGTGCTGCGAGGCCGCGCTACAATCTCAACGTCCTGGTCGAAGGCCGTCAGAAACCCGATCAGGCGTTCGATGGAATATTCACGAAAGTGACCTTTGAAGAGCCGAGAAACTTCGGGTTGCGAAATGCCCATTACAACGCCTGCGGATCGCTGTGTAAGCTTGCGGGCATTCGTAAGTCTGTACAATTCGGCTACGATCTGAGCCTTAAGGAAATGATTTTCGGCGTCAGGCAACTTCAGGTCGGCAAAGATGTTGGTTTCTGCCTTTCTGACATCTGTGTCTTTAATCGTCATTTGTCTGTCTCACTCTCTGTTCGAAGAAGGTGATCGGTCTCAGCCGTCTTCAGACGCCGCTTTATCAGATCAATATCACTCTGGGGTGTTGATGCCGCTCTTGGACTTCTTCTTAAATGCGTGCAGCACATAGACGGCCGTACGAAAACGAATCGTGTAAATGGCCCGGTAGCCATCCCCATCGAAGTCTTCGATCAACTCAAGTGCGCCATGTCCAACTCCCCTGAGCGGCTTCGCAGATGGCGGATGCTCCCCGACTTGGGCCAGAAACAATTCGTACCCGAACGAATCCTGCAACCGCCGGCGGAAAGTCCTGGTAATCCTTGTAGCTTGAGCCGACCCAAAAGAGAGGCCGGCGCGGAAGAGGCAGATTTTTCATTTTCTCTCGCACAGAAATATGAGTGATAACTCATACCCCGTCAAGGGCCTTGTCGCGAATACCGCCCGTCGCAATGGCTGCTCGTTCTTTCCCAGGGGCACGTCCTTGGTTGATCCTGCGATTCCTCACCAGACACGAGATGCCTCGGAAAGCTGGAACCAGCCGAAAGTGTCGAATTGCATGACATCATGAGAGGATTCCTTCCTCAAGACACCATCGGCGTCACTTTCACGCAGGCCGTGCCCGCTCCTCAAGAAAGCCCAGAGGAATACGAAGACGTTGATTCATGGAGACATTCACCTCCGCGGCAGGGGAAGCTGACCGGCGCCAGAAACCGCTTCGTGAGTGCGAAATCTGCTGGCGCGATTGCACCCAGTTGACAGAACCACTGTGAAAACGGATCTTTTTTCGATAGCGATGCCATTCGGCTCAGCACCTGGTCCAGGGTCCACAGCTCTTTCTCTTGCCATTTCCGTGGGTTAATTACGCCCCCCTTGAAGGGAGGGCGGAGAACTCGCGAAAACTGAAGGTCGCTCGCGTTCCACCCGGGCATTTTTTTAAATTCGCCGATCCGCCCTCAGCCGCGATGGCCGAACGTGATCGGGACCGGCATGAGAGATGGGAGGCGGGAATTTTCACGCCTCGCCACGGTCGGAAGGCCAGCCTGCTGTCGGGATGAGCGCGACATCATCCGGGTGTAAGGATGTCATCCGCCACGGACCAAACCATCCGGCTGTGGGACATCGAAAGCGGCCGCGCCATTCACTCCTGTTGCAGACATCGCGGGGCTGTCACGTTGCCCGAGCTTTCTTCGATTACCATGCCGTCGATCCGTCTCGTTTTCATCGGCCAGTTCCTCTTGCCGTGCCCCCAGTTACAGCTCCGCGCTCGACCCTGGCGTGCGGAAAGCCGCCTGCCGCATTGAGCGTCGCCACCGCCCTCCGCCCCTCCCGGCGTCTGGTGTTCGATGTCTCCCACCGGGCAACCGCCCGTCGCGAGTTCGTCGGGATGTCAGGGCATGTTGACGAATTGATAATTGATGGAGCCTGCCAGGAGTTAAGTTAAGCTATGGGCGTCAAAGCTGCCGATTTCGGCAGGCCGCCCACATCCAGGGGTCAGGGGGAGCAGGCCCCGTCGATCGCCAGCAGCGGTGGATGCGATTTTCGCCCCCCCCCCTCGAGCACCTCAAGCACAGCTCGCGTTGATGCGGTGATCTCCTGAAAACCCGCGGCCCTCAGCGCGGGTTTCCCCCCACTTTGGACCAAGACACGCCTCGGCGGCCAGCCGCCCCTCCACAAGACCGCCGCAGCGCGACGCCGCTGGAAAGCCAGCGCCACGATCCGCCGCCGTCGGCAAAGCGTGACTTCCGCCTGACTCCAAGCTCAGCAATTGATCTCGGATTCGGCAATCAACTCCAGCACCAGAGCCTTGTCCGGATCGTGCAGGAAATATTCTTCCTCTATGGGCTCACGAAACCTGATATAAGTCGACGCACCCACCTGCATCGTATGGCCGCCGGCAAACTCGGCACCGCTGTCGAGCTGGTATTTCAGGATGTCGCTGAACATCTCCGAGTATTTCTCGCCTTCATGATGGCCTTCCGCCAATACGGCAAGGTCGTTACAGCCGAGTGCCCAGGCACCGTAACTGCGCATCCAGACGCCCGGCACATCTTCCACCTGGTATTTGACGAAACCACAGAAGAAGACCGTCAGTGGAAAGTTGCGCAATATCTCCAGTCTGTCGTCGCCCAGTTCGGCATGCCGGAAGACACGAGCAGGCAGCAACGTGCGCGCCTTTTCGTTCAGTACGGCCACGCCATCAAACTCGACGAGCGCGCCGGCCCCCGCGGCCAGCGCCACGTATTGTTCCAGCGGGTCGTCCTCGAAGCCGCCGTAGTTCCGGATGATGTGGCCAACATGGGCACGCACCTGTCCTTGACCTCCTCGGGATAGTGCGAAGGGGCGACGCAGGACTCCACCGTCACCATTGGCCCGTTGAATCCGACCATCTTCACGACGTGTTTGTTCCAGCCCACCAGCCCGAATGGCGTCTCGATTTCCGGGGCCAGTTCGACGCTGGCTCCCCGCATTGACCGATGGTAGGCGCGCAGATTCCGGGTCAATGCGTCGGTGTCGATGGCCAGCCGGCCGGAAAACAACACCGTCAAAGCGAGCGGGTTATCCCTGTTGTTGGCGGTCGGCTTGCCGTCATTGGTCGATGACTCGTTGCGCCCGAAGAAACGGTCGATCACACTCATTCAAAACCCCCCAAACCCCAAATCAATTGCCGGCAGTCAAATCTGTGATCGGTGGCTGGAACCCTGAGAAAACGCAAACTCCCCAGGCCAGCGTCAACGCCGACACCGGCTTCCATGACCTTCTCGAATCCGGTCTCCCGCCCCGACCAGGTCATGACGGGCAATTCCCGTGTCTCTTTTTCGCAAATCTGCCGCCGGCCCTGATGGATGCAACCGCCCGGCATCTCCTGGATTGCCGTGGAACCGGCCATCGACGCTTTTGTCGCCGCGATCAGTTGTGGGCCCGGAGCTGTCAGGAAAGGCTCGTCGTCAGGGTTCGTTAACGAATTTCAGGCGCCCGGAAGGCTTTAAGCTGTGGGCATCAAAAGTGCTGATTTCAGTAGCCCCGCCGACGTCCAGGGTCAGCACCACGCGATCGCCGACAACCGTGGTGGTGACGATTTTCGCCCCCCTGGGCAGGGTCGCTGTGATCACCTGGGGCTCAATGCGGCTTCCCTCCCCCCGGAAAAGACGGTACCCGATAGCCACCAGCACCGCCGCGATCGCCAGAGTCGTAGTCAACCCCGCGATCAGCATCATCCGTCGCACCCGGGCATAGAGCGCGGCCTCCTCGGGGGTCGGTTGGGGAGTGGGAGCGGGAATATCTGTCATGCAAAGTCAGGCTCAGAGGTTCGAAGTCACTGTCACGGGTGATGAAGGGACGACCCGGATCGACCGCACGCTGGCGGCCCTTTTGCCAGGTCTGTCCCGGTCAAGGCTGAAAGCCCTGATTCTGGAAGGAGGGTGGCCCTCAAATCCAGCACCACCATCCAGGACCCCGCTTATCACGTCCAGGCGGGCGATACGATCACAATCGACGTGCCGGAGGCTGCCCCCGCCGAGCCCGACGGCGAAGATATTGCACTCGATATCGTCCATGAGGACGACGACATCATCGTCATCAATAAGCCCGAGGGCCTCGTCGTCCACCCCGCCAGCGGCCATGAAACCGGCACCCTGGTCAACGCCCTG
>Ga0123357_10015268_pt1 | contig 10067 bp, 8 predicted proteins | sample TergutEmb28metaG_FD_89873 | JGI IMG/M metagenome (GOLD analysis project Ga0123357, IMG submission 89873) | Embiratermes neotenicus P4 segment gut microbial communities from Petit-Saut dam, French Guiana - Emb289 P4 | ecosystem: Host-associated > Arthropoda: Insects > Digestive system > Gut ... | reverse complement strand
TTTTTTTTTGTTATTTATTTGTCTTTCTTTGGTATAAAAATTTTTTGTTTGTATTAGGAAAAAAAAAAATTTTTTTTTTTCGCCAATACACATTTTTTTGTCCTGAAATTTTTTTTTTTTTTTTTTTTTTTTTTTTTGTGATTTTCTTCTGAACCAAAAGTTAATATCCGAATGCTTACGATTTATTACTGCTGCATCGCTTCCAGTTACGTGTTCGCAATCGCGTTTCCTTTTCTTTGGACGCTGTAATCCTGCAGGCGATATAATACTCTTGCTAACGTCCTGTGCTGTCGTTCACGGAAGGCATCACTCCAAGGTACAGAGAAATTAAATGCTTTTCTTAATGGCAGTATGTGGTGTAGCTTTAAGAATAATTTTTGTCTGTTTGACGACAGTTTGTGAACTGCGTAGGTTACGTAGCATGGATGATTTTGAATGACGAATAGGGAGGATGTTGCAGGAAGCATGTGGGGAGTGTTTCAGAATTTACTTAGAGGAACTGAGGAGAACCTCGGTTAATGTAGCTGGAAGTTTGATGTGAAGCAGACATGCTAACCACTACACTCCGCGACTTTCGGCCACGTAATCGTGTGAAGGAGATTACGAAGAATTAGATGCATGCTACCCGACCTTGTGATTCGATCCATAGACCTCTGGCATGCTCGCATGTTGTAATGCTAATTGTCTCCCCTTGGTTTCTAGGCCTTGGAATTAGTTAAAACAGGCGAACCACGTGACTACGTTTCAGTATTACCAACTTGACATCTCGAAATAGACATCTCGCGAAGTGTTCCTCACCGATGTGCTAGTTTCAGACTCTCTGGTTTACAAAAGTATTTACATTCAGTTGAATCTGGGTCTAGCTTCAGACGCTTAAAACTTCTGTATGCTGAAGTAATCCACACACATCCGCTAACAAGCTCTTTTCACACCGATTTTGTTTTTCTTTCTATCATCTTATTTGTAGTCACCAGTGAAAGTTTTGGTGGAAGATGGAGACTCATTTGGGTATAGTCACTAACTATAGAGAAGTTCTCCTTCGCCTTTAATGTATCTCTAACTTCATTGCCATGTTCACAAGACAAGACGGTGGCCTGATGTTAGTAGTCATTGCCCTAAGCCTCTCAGTAAGCCCGTGATATGCTGAAATTTATTTATGGTTTACTACACACCTGCAACAAGTTGGAGATGTGTTTTCAACTCGTTGAACAAATTGTACGAGGAGGTAGATCAAGAATTTCAGTTCATGTACCATATTTGTCGCATTTGTAGAGAAATAGCGACGCTTCTAATTATGCAGTTTACTTTAGGCTCTTCCAGCTTCCTTTGCCAGAGGTCACAACATTCTCATAGTACCCTGTTCTCAAACAGCCCCAACGTATTTCCCTTTCATGGGTTGAAGGTCGGACTACACAGAATGCTGAGATGCATTCATTAAAATCTTAAGTCTGTGCGCCACGTCTCCATACTCATTTATTGCATATGCAATTTTTTTTAAAAACATTAATAAAAAAAAATTACAGTATATTTTCGAATCTAATCCGCACTAGGTTGTGCCGATTTCTTAAACGAAAAGAAAGTTAGTTCGCGGTTCTAATCCGCACCTTTCCTTCAACCGTCCCTTGCCTACAAGGCAGACTGATTCAGTTATGAGTGATGACGGCAAGTCTGATGAATAATAAATTATAAATATTATATAATATATTATATAATATTATAAATAATAAATAAAGTAATAAATTATTGTATTGTATTGTATTGTTCTTACGGCACGTACAGCAGCTCTATCATTTTTCCAAAATCCAGCTCATGACCGCGAATCTAAGCCGCATCTGATTTTTTAGCCCTCTGAAACTGTAAAAAGAGTGCGGATTAGATTGGAGAATATACGGTAAATTGGTGGCCTAGTACCTCTTTTCTGAACATGCGCTATGTTGAAAAATGTTCTGGTTAGATCAGACAGGTTGAGTGCTTTGCGTTAAAGCATGCAAGGTCGAGTCGTACACTGGAGCATAACATTAACCCTTTAAACGCCGAATTAAATCCCATCTTCCGTTTGATGGCATTATTAGGAGCTCACCATATTTTCCACGTTAGCAGGGTAAGGGTTAAAACCGCTGTTGGAAAAATACGTGTGATGTACGTAAAGTGAACTGGTAACGCCCGGATCCAGTTTCACAAACAATAAAAATTATATTGGAACATGGATAGCTCTGCCGGTATGGTGACCAGGCCACGGGCAGGAAACCCTAGGAATCGTTTGGGCACGGGCAAGAGATTTTTTTCCTTTCTGAAAGAGTCTCCTATCCAATGGGGCTTCTTTCCCTGGGAATAGAGCGACCGGTGCGTTGAAGTTACCACTGAGCTGCATGTGTTGCCGGGGTTAAGAATAAGTAGAGCTATAACCCCTCTCCTTTATATGCCTTCGTGGCTTGCATAAGGACAACTTTACCTCTAAGAAACCTTCTGTTGCAGTGTTGTAGAGTTTTTATCATTGCCTTTAATAGCAGGGCTGGATTTTTTCCGAACAGTTTTGCGGTTTGCGGCCCGAAGTCTGTTGCACCATTTCGTCGCGTGCTAATTTTGCTTAGGAAACTTTTGCAAGTAAGTCACTAGATTTGTTACCTGTTTGTCTCGGTCTGCTGTTGACGGGCGATGGTATCGTTTCTGTGCAAGCAACTTGCGAAATAAGCATGAGTGACGGAACTGACTTCCAACGGTTGGTTTGTTGCGTTCTTGGTTACTCGTTTCGTTTCCGTAAACGGGTGTTGATAATAACAGTGACAAACTGTTTAAGAAAAAGGTGAATGTAAATGCTTTATTTTGCGGAAACCAGTTACTACGATAACGAGGGAACTCTCATGGTACATCTCGAAGAAACTACGACAAAATGTTTTACTGTTGAGCGACAGAAGAAATAGAGGCAACTTATTCCGAGGCCATCTGCAATGTTCACAGAATTTGAATAAGCAGAGTATGTTGACATTAGTGTAGGCGATCAGTTGTTATAGGCCTGGGGTTCTCTGCTGTCTCTAGAGCCTTCTGTTGAGTAGTTGACTACAACAATCATCAGCAATTTTTTAATAATATTCTGTAAAACTGCGGCGATTTGCTGGAATGTTGCGTGGGTAGTGGTAATATTTGCGTCGGAAGGCCAACGTGATTTATGTGGTTCTGGGTCGTGGAGAAAAGATTTGTGAGAATCACCGGTATGGGTGATCGATGATAGTTTTTTTAAAACATTGTTTCGGCTTTGTACAGGTATCTACTGCTACAGTAGTGGTGCTTATTGTAGGCAGAAGACGGTGAGAACTTTTTTTAACATTGTCATCGGATCTGTGACTGCTGCATGCAGTATCTCCCACGTCCTCTCTCAGATGTTCTTGAGACAGTTTATGCCACACTATTTATTCAAATTACTATGCCACTTGCTTCAGAGATCATTGCACTCGTTTCACTTGTACTCTTTCCTAATTTCATACAAAATTTAATGTAAGTTCTTTTCTCTGAATTCTGATTACTCATTTTCCGGCGGGAGATACAGACACACCTTTTATACCTGCCACTGTTTGACAAAAGTAGCGCTGCAGTGTTTGAAGTCACAGCTAAGTGGTAGTAGTAGTAGTAGTAGTAGTCGTAATAGTAGTAGCAATAGTAGTAGTAGGAGTAGTAGTAGTCGTAATAGTAGTAACAATAGTAGTAGTAATATTAATAGTAGTAATAGTAATAGTAGTAGTAATAGCAGTAGTGGTAGTAATAGTAATAGTAGTAGTAGTAGTCGTAATAGTAGTAATATTAATAGTAGCAATAGTAATAGTAGTAGTAGTAGTAGTAGTAGTAGTAGTAGTAGTAGTCGTAATAGTAGTAGCAATAGTAGTAGTAATATTAATAGTAGTAATAGTAGTAGTGGTATAATAGTAATAGTAGTAGTAGTACTAGTAGTGGTAATAGTAATAGTAGTAGTAGTCGTAGTCATATTCGTAGTAGTAATAGCAGTAATAGTAGTAGTAGTAGTAGTAGTAGTAGTAGTTTATTTGTTTTTGGATAACATTGTAGCCCGTGTTAACCCTGTGGATCAAGTCTAGTGTAATACGACAGTACGTATTACAAAATCATCCCAGGATCTTTATAACAGCAGGTCGTATTAGTGCATTCAGGGCCTGATGTTTTCCGAAGAATGTTCCACTGTTACTGAAGTTGCACATGCACATGTCTCTAAAACTGTATGTTAAATTCAAATTAAGCCCGGAAGCCCATCAGTCCGTCCGTATTGGGTAACATTTGCAAACTAATAATTTGTGTGAACAGCTGTCTCCAGTGTTGGTCCCAATTACGTAGATTAAATGAACGCTATCCATATAGAACGTTTTAATGAAAGGAATCCTGGGCGTGGTTTATGCAACGCTGATGTAGAGAGTGATAAAAAAAGATAATTGAACAGGAGATGATTGCTGAGAGCGCTTGGAAAGGTAGGAGTTCGGTAGTAGTGTGGTACAGATTGCAACCTGGAATTACGACAGTTAAAGCAATGCCCGTGATGTAAACGTTACAAACAAAAGTTCAGTTCCTTTTTTCTTCACCACTCTGTAGCATGTGTGCGGAACACTTTACGGTACAGTCTGTCCTTTGTCTTGATTCGCAAATCTCGTCGTCGTCATATATTTGTGGTTTGGAACCCATCATGAGTCTGGCTATCTCCCTGTCGGTCCACCGCTTCATCTCCGGACACCTTTGCCACGGACACTAATTCACGTAATTTTGTGTGTCAGCATTACGGGCGACATTTATTATATTATGCCGGCACGAATCCGTTTTTCATTCCTATACACCCTCCATTTCTATTCCTCCTCTCTATGTCATCGTATTCCAGAAACCATATGAGGCCGTCTTTGTTGATTTACGGCGGAATGGACTGTTAGGTTAAGTTTAGGGAGGACCTCTGTTCTGCGATCAGCTCCTGCGTTTACAGGCATCGACAACGGTCTAGGATGACCTGTTTGATTTTTCTTTCTTTCGTCATGGCTCGTACAGAACATCGCGTTCGAGCGGATAACACTGCCTCTTATTCATTAGGTCCTGAGTTCAAATCCCGGCGCCGAAAGCGGATTTCCTGACTGGTATTATTCGTTGTTTTTCTCAGCCCATCCAAACAATTGCAGCGATGCCCCAAATTAGGTCACGACCACTTTCCACCATATCTTATCTAGTCAATTAATCACGAATCCTGTCATTCGACGCTATTTAATCTGCGCTATTGTCGGCGTCGTTATATAGACCTAGACTGAATAAATAGGTCATGTGACATTCGAGGTTCACACGGCCATGAGTGTAAGGAATGCTGCCTTCTGGAGTATGTCGCCGCGTAATGTGGAATAAATGTGGGAACCTACTGCCTCCATATTCAGGGTAGCTTACCAGACTGTCAAGTCCAGGAATACGCTGTTCTTCATTAAATTCATAGTTCACGAAAGAACGCATTAAATTCATAGTTCACGAAAGAACGCCAGAATGCAGCAATTCCGTAGCGACGCTGGGAATGACAGGAGGTCGTGTAGCATTGACCTTTTGCGATGCCGGTTCTTTCGATCGAAGGCTCGTCTGCGATCGTGCAGGGGGTAGAAATTATACGTGTTTATATGGGTGAAGTTGGAATTATGCTGCCGAAAACAGAGACCGGATCAGTTGTGTGGGTACTTATCGTTACGTGCGAGTTCGAATAATACGATTTCACATTTTCACGGTCAGGTAATTTAAATATATTTCGAAAAATGTGAGTCGACACGTACGCGGTCAGCTAATTGTGGACACATTTCGAAAAATGCTGTTTAAATTGAGAGGGACGGGAAGGAAGGGGATTGGCCTCTCGCTGTACGTCCAATCGTATTTAGCCATAAAAAGGTAAAAAAAGTTAATCCTATAACATGCCGTGAAGTAACAGAGGGGGGCATAGGGGTATGGCCCTACCCTTTCTTTGACGTTGATGCTAGATAGGGTGGGTATTTTCTCATAAGAGCCTATGTTAAAAGAAACCTCTCCTGTTCCATTTAGCATGGATTTAAGAAGTCTGCGTCGTGGTGGGTTTCCATGTGAAGTCATTTTAAATTAATGTGCAACGTGTTTTCTGTGATGTGTCGTTTCTTGCCTTGTACAATTTAGCCTGAATAGACCGTAGGATGGAAGAGAAATTTATGCTTACAGGCCAATTAATTTCGATTTATACTGTTATATAATTTCAGCTGTGACATAAACCGATGGTACTGGTATTTCAAAAAGAAAGCGTGTTGTTGTGCCAAAACACCGTAATTGTCAGTAGGCCCTATAGACACACTTAAAGGTAATACCATTCTCTTTAGCGTTGTACCTAGCCGTATACGTCACGTGGAAGAGACAAATCCAACTGCCCCGCTATTTGTTTATACGTGTGGGACACCCAAAGCCCGGGACAGTCCGTGATAATCTATCGCTTATCGCTCTTTATATAAGCGTGTTTGTTTCGTATATTCCGTTAGTGATAGGGCGTATGGTGAAGTACGGGGTTTTTATACACGCTGCGAATACGCTTGTAAAAGCGAACCGGCCTAGACCAGCGCTTACGCCGGGCTTAAGCAGCGCCGCCATTCCGACCTCAATTGGTTATAAACGACGATATGAGTGAAATGGTGGCCCGGTTTTCGAGTGGTAGCACGCCTGCTTCGTTCTCTGAAGTTTCCGGGTTAAAATCTCGGTTTGGATATCCGTATAAGGGGCTTTGAGGTTTTCCTCAGTCTTTTCGGGCAAATACCAGGATGGTACTTAAAATTTGGCCACGATCGCTTCCTTCCATTCCGTTCCCGTTTTATTATTCGCTGTCAGCCTATTATTCGAGTTTGTGTAATATGACGTACTGAAGGCGTCGTTAAATTAAACCAGGAATAAATAAATAATTAAATATATAAATGATGAATTTGACAGGATATTTAAAAAATGTTATGGCTTCCTGGAGGGACTAAACAGAACCACAAGAACTCTCAGTTAGAATGGCTGGTTGGTAACCATTCCAAAATTCGAATTTCCTGATATAAAGTCATACTGGTAATCATTGCCGTGATATTTAGTGGTATTCACAATACAGAGCACAGTCACTTCTAAGCTTGGTGTAAATACAAGTAGGGTGTGGTCGGTTTTGGGACATTTGTGTTATTACACTTATTAAAAGAAAATGAATTGCTGAGTATATGTGCATTGCTGTTAGCCTTCCAGTATTGTGTGACCAAATTAAACTGAGCATGCAGTAGAGACAGTACCCTATAATGTAGAATATTAGGGATTATGTTGAATTACGTTTGGAGTGCTAGTGAGGACCAAGGCTGAAGTATGTATTAAACATATCATAATTGAAGTTACAGACAACAGGACTGGTACTGGGCCACAGTAGGTTCAGGATTGCAGAGCGATATTGATAGTATTCGCTTGAAATACCTCTGTTATGTGAGTAGAACCACACTGTGGCAGAGCACACCAAAATCATTTGTCATGCCTTGGAAAATAGAGGCAGAATTTAGGAACATGTAGAGGGGAGAGTAGTATTAAAATGGATCTTGGAGAAATAGGATGGGAGGGTGTGGACTGGACATATCTGGGTTGGAATGAAGACAAGTGGTGGGAACTTGTGAACATGTACTGAAACTTTGGTTGCATAAAATGCGGGGATTTTTTTGACCATGTGAGGAACTAGGTGCTTTTCTAGAAGATTTCTTACTATGGAGATAGTTGGTTAGTGAGATATTATGATCTGATTAAATGCAAACAAAGAAAATGTTGTGTCCTTATATTGATGTATCTGCTTATAAGAAAAGGCATTTTTCCTGACATATTTAATACAAAAATCATCAATTGGGAACAGGATTTTTTGTACACCGCAGAATGGTATCAGCAGTTAAGAGAGTAGAGTTTGTTAGTGATCATATATAGTCCGTTGAGGTCGCTGGTGTAAAATCATTGTTCTGAATGTGCATGCACCAAGCGGGGAGAAAAGTGATGATTCAAAAGACTGTTTTTATGAAGAATTAGAGCAGGTTTTGACCATTGTCGTATTTACCATATGAAATTTCTATTAGGGGATTTTAATGCAAAAGTGGGGAGAGAGAATATTTTCGTACTTAACAATTGGGAATGAGAGCCCACATTAATATAGTAATGGTAATGGTGTTTGAATAGTAAACTTTGCCACATCAAAAAATCTAGTTGTTAAGAGCACGATGTTCCTGCACTGAGACATTCGTAAGTACACCTGGACCTCTCCTGATGGGAAGACTCACAACCAGATTGATCATATATTGATAGACAGGAGATGGCATTTGAGTGTACTAGATGTATGAAGTTTTAGGGGAACTGACTGTGATACCAATTACTATCTGGTGGTTGCAAAAGTTAGGGAAAGATTGGCAGTAAGTGAACAAGCAGCACAGAAGCTGGATGGGGAAAGATTTAATCTGAGGAAGCTAAATGAGCTGGAGTTTAGGAAACAGTATCAGACTGTGATTTCAAACAGGTTTGCAGCTTTGGAGAACTTAAGTGATAGTGAGGGCATAAATAGGGCTTGGGAGAACATTAAAGAGAATAACAAAACCTCAGCTAAAGAGAATCTAGGTCTGCAAGAATTGAAGCAGCATAAACCATGGTTTGATGAAGAAGCAAGCTAAAATGCAGCGGGTACATGTTCCAAGCCAATGGAGTGTAGATAATTTAAACATTGTTAAGATTTGAAGCTAGCAGACATTTCAGGAACAAAAGGAAGGAACATCTGAAAGCTAAAATTGAGGTACTTGAAACTAAGAGTAAGATAAAAAATATTAGGGACTCATATAGGGGTATCAGTGACTTTAAGAAGGGTTACCAGCCTAGAACTCATATAGTAAAGGATGAGAAGGGTGATTTGGTTGCAGTCTCCCACAGTATTTTGGCTAGGTAGAAGAACTATTTTTCCCAGCTGTTGAATGTACATGGGGTTATGATGTTAGGCAGACAGAAATACACACAGCAGAACCACTAGTGACTGAGCCAAGTGCCTTTGAGGTTGAGTTGACTATTGAAAAGCTGAAAAGTTACAAATCACCAGGTATTGATCAAACCCCAGCGTACTTGATGAAGGCAGGGGGTAGAACAATATGCCATGAGATCCATAAACTTATTATTTCTATTTGGAATAAGGAGGAATTGCCTGAGTAGTAGAAGGAGTCAATCATCGTACCTATCTATAAGAAGAGTGATAAAAAACAGTTTGTAGTAATTATATGGGCATATCACTTTTGTCAACTACATACAAAATTTTATCCAACATCCTGCTCTTAAGGTTGACTCCATATGCAAAGGAAATTATCATCAATGTGGATTTTGAAGCTGCAGGTCAACTATTGATCATATATTCTGCTGCATTTGTCAAATGCTTGAGAAAAAATTGGAACACAATGAAGCAGTGCATCAGCTCTTTATAGACTGAAAGAAAGCTTTTGATTCAATTAGGAGTGAGGTCTTGTATAATATTCTGATTGGGTTTGGTATGCCCATGAAACTGGTAAGGATAATAAAAATGTGTCTGACCGAATTGCATAGCAGAGTCTGGGCAGGCAAGAATTTGTCTGACACGTTTCCTATTAGGAATGGTTTGAAACAAGAAGATGCTCTATTGCCATTGCTTTTCAACTTTGCTTTAGAGTATGCCATTAGGAGGGTTCAGGTCAACCAGGATGGCTTGAAATTAAATGGTACGCATCAGCTTCTGGCTTATGCTGATGATGTTAATATGTTGGGAGGAAGCATACATACTATAAAAGGAAGTGCAGGAGCTTTAATAGTGGCTAGTAAGGAGAATAGACTGGAAGTAAATGCTGATAAAACTAAGTACAGGGTCATGTCTCAAGATCAGAATGCAGGACGAAGTCACAATATGAAGATTTATAATAGATCCCTTGAAATTGTGGAAGAATTCAAAATCTGGGAACAACCTTAACAAATCAAAATTCTATTCAGGAAGAAATTAAGAGCAGATTGAAGTCAAGGAATTCTTGCTACCAGTCGATACAGAATCT
>Ga0123357_10015267_pt1 | contig 10067 bp, 8 predicted proteins | sample TergutEmb28metaG_FD_89873 | JGI IMG/M metagenome (GOLD analysis project Ga0123357, IMG submission 89873) | Embiratermes neotenicus P4 segment gut microbial communities from Petit-Saut dam, French Guiana - Emb289 P4 | ecosystem: Host-associated > Arthropoda: Insects > Digestive system > Gut ... | reverse complement strand
TATACTGATTTTAGGAATGATTTCGGGTTGGTTGCCGGCGACATTCATTTCAAATGTCAATCCGATTGATATTGCCAAAGGAAGTTTCGGAAAGAAAAACAAGATGGTTTTCAGCCGGTTTTTCATCGTCTTCCAGAATGTGATAACCATCATGCTGCTCGTGGCGTCCCTCACGATGGCGGTTCAGACTTATCATCTCATTCATGCGCCATTGGGATATAACACAGCCAATATTATTGATATACCTACATCGAATTTTAAAGGCAAGGAGGAAATTTCAGTCTTTGCCAATGAAGTGAAACAACTCGCTGCCGTGAAACGAATAGGATTTGCTCAAGGAACTCCTTTCAACAGAGGAAATAATAATACGCTGATGTATAAAGGCAAAAGTATATCGTTCCAGATATTAGGCGGTGATACGGCTTGTGTTAAAATGTTGGGTCTGCAAATAGAAAGGGATAATCATTTGGGAAATATAAAGGATAATCACGCTTATTTCAGCCGACAAGCCATGAAAGAAACCGAACTGGAGGAAAATGCTTCGGAAATTCGATTCAACGATAAGTTCTCAATTCAGATTGATGGTATTTTTAAGGATATACAATTGCGAAATATTACGCGGGGCATTGAACCGGTACTGTTCTTTTTCAGTTCCTTTGAATCGGGTTATACCTGGGATATATTGATTGAAACGCAAGGCGATCCCTCGCTTGCTTTCAGTCAGATAAAGCAGGTTTACGAACGTGTGGTGAAATTGGATTTCATTGGGCAATTCATGGACGACCAGGTTAAAGAATCGTTTGCCGCCCAGCAACGGACTTCCAGGATTATTATCCTGTTTACCGCTATTGCTTTGTTGATTTCCTCGCTTGGAATATTGGCAATGTCCACCTATTTTATCCGGCAGCGTATGAAAGAGATTGCTGTTCGCAAGGTGCATGGAGCCGAAAATTTCAGGATGTTATCCCGATTGGTATTAACGTTTTTGGGCTATGTCGGCATTGCTTTTGTGATTGCCGTCCCGTTCATCGGATACATCATGCATCGTTGGCTATCCGGTTATTCCTACCGGATCGGTCTGAGTCCGTTAATTTTCATTGCCGCCGGCGCTTTTTGCCTGTTGGTTTCATTTGTTTCGGTGTATGGACAAAGTTATCGGGCGGCACATGCCAATCCGGTGAATTCGTTGAAAAGTGAATAAATGAATAACTGAATGATTGAATAACTGAATAACTGATACGCAAGCAATTATTCAGTTATTCAATTATTCAGTTATTCATTTAATAGTTTCGTTCTTTGACATATTGGTTTACATGCTTTTTTGTCATAAGATATAAATATATGATTTAAAAACAGTATCTTTTCTCATATTTTAGCGCTCAGAAAAGAGTCATTGACAGAATCATATCTTTAATTTATTTCCCCTTTTTCTCTTCTATCGTTTTAATAATCACAATATAAATTTGCAGAAAAGCAGAAATCAGGAGGAGCATGAACCATTCGTTCCGATGCTTGAACATAAAATAAGAAGAAGCCGGAAGCAACAGGGCTGCAATTACTTGCTGGATATTCAACCGCTTCAAACGAAAATTCGATCCTTGATAACGGTTCGTCAGGTAAATCACCGCAACTACCGCGCCGGAAACAGCATAAGCATAATTAATGATTTGCCCGGAAATCCATTCATCTTCGACTATGTATAATGCCGCAGATATCAATAGAACCGCAGAAGCAACGATGAACGCATAATTGGATACTTTCGACGGCATCTTATTCGACGATTAGAAAAAGGTCTTCGTTCGGTTTTGTCATGAGAAACTGTTCCCGCGCAAACTTTTCCAGCGTTTCCTTGTCTCCCTGCAAAGCATTCAACTGGCGAAGCTTATCTTCATTCGCTTTTTTACTTAATTCAATATCGTTTCGCAATGATTTGATTTTCGCTTCATAACGAATCCCATCCAACAAGGAGTTGTCTCCAATAAAAAAAGTAACAACAAGGAAAATAACAATGGTAATATGATATTTATTTACCTTAAACCTGTATTTGTTAAAAAAATCAATCCACTTTCTCATACTGCTCATATACGATAAAAAACTACGAATACAAAGGTAGTAAAAATTAAAGAAATGATTATCTTTGTATCAAATATTTTTTTATTATGGATAATTATAAACGGACTTTTGAAAGAATTTCTAAAAATATCTTACTTACAGGGCTTTCGCTTACCGCTACGGGAACCGGAATTTTACAGGCGTCTCCTCCTGTAAAAAGACCTAATATCCTGTACATTATGTCTGACGATCATGGCTATCAAGCAGTCGGCGCCTACGGATACGGTTTGAACCGGACGCCGAATATCGACCGCATCGCCGGCGAAGGTATGAGGTTTAACAACTGCTTTGTCACAAATTCACTCAGCGGACCTTCGCGCGCCTGCATGTTGACAGGTAAATACAGCCACAAAAACGGCTTCTACGACAATGACGCGAAAACTACTTTCGACGGTTCTCAGCAAACATTGCCCAAACTCTTGCAGGCTGCCGGCTACTATACCGGTATTGTCGGAAAATGGCATTTAAAAAGTACGCCGACAGGCTTTGACTATTACAGTGTGCATTACGATCAGGGAGAGTACTACAATCCCGATTTTATGGAAAACGGAGAAAAACGAGTGCATTACGAAGGATATGCAACCGATTTGACAGGCGATCATGCAATCCGGTTTCTTGAAGATAGAGATAAAAATAAACCTTTCTTCCTGATGATGCATTTCAAAGCGCCTCATCGAAATTGGATGCCTGCCCTCAATAAATTATCAATGTATGAAGATGTTACTTTTCCTGTTCCGGCTACGTTTTACGACGATTATGAAGGACGCCTTGCCGCCCGGCAACAACTGATGAGTATTGCTAAGTGCATGACAATCGGCGAGGACCTGAAAACGTGTGGTCCGTGGGATACGGTTGCCCCAAGCGAATTTAAACGCATGACTCCCGAACAGAGAGCAAAATGGGATAAGGCATACAGTCCGATTATCGAAGATTTTGCAAAAAAACAACCACAAGGAAAAGAATTGGCAGAATGGAAATTCCAACGGTATATGCGCGATTATCTGAAATGCGTTTCATCGGTGGATGACAATGTAGGACGTGTTTTGGATTATTTAAAACAAATTGGCGAACTTGATAATACCATTGTCATTTATACCTCCGATCAGGGTTTTTATCTTGGCGAGCACGGTTGGTTCGACAAGCGGTTCATGTATGAAGAATCGTTAAAAACGCCTTTTGTCATCCGCTATCCTGCAATGATAGCGCCCGGCAAAGTGAGCGACGCTATGATTCAGAATATAGATTTTGCTCCTACGCTTCTGGATATGGCGGGAGTGTCTATCCCTTCCGATATTCAAGGGGAATCGTTCAAACCGGTATTAACCGGAAAAAAACTGACGGGCAAAGATGCAATATATTATCACTATTACGAATTTCCGCAACCACACGCCGTTAAGAAACATTACGGCGTGAGAACCGATCGCTATAAATTAATCCATTTTTATAATGATATTGATGAATGGGAATTTTTTGATTAAAAGACCGACCCGAATGAGTTGCACAATCTGATCAACGACCCTGCCCAAGCGGAAAACATCAAGGCGTTAAAGAAAAAACTGGCGGAATTGCAAGTGAAATATGATGATACCGATCCGACGAGCGAGGCTTATGTCAAAAGTGAATTGGAATTTTGGAATAAATATAACTATGAAAAACAACAGAAAAAATAATTAGGAAAAATTAAACCGGATCGACGTCATATTGAATAATAACGGACGAAGCGTCGGAATCTTTCCGTAACCGGTTTTGCGATTCTTCAATGATTTCGTGCAACAACCGGATGGAAACGCCGGATTCGATTTTCAATAATATACGGCGAATGTACAGGTTCTGTATCCGGCTTGCCGGCGGTTTTTCAGGACCCAGCGCTCGATCGCCTAATTTTTCACGCAGGGATTGGGCAAAAGCGCGGGCGGTTACGTCAACGATTTCTTCTTTTCTGTGTTTCAAATAAATATAGATAAGGCGGTAGAGTGGGGGATAGCGGAACAGTTGCCGTTCGTCCATCTGCATTTCATACAGCGCTTCGTAGTTGTGCGTAAGCGCTGTTTGAATTAGCGGATGATCGGGATGCGAAGTTTGCAGAATGACTTTGCCCGTCGTTTTTCGCCTACCTGCCCGTCCCGCTACCTGTGAAATCAACTGCCATGCTCGCTCGTGAGCTCTGAAATCAGGAAAATTCATCAGCGAATCGGCATTTAATATTCCAACTAAACTTACATTTTCAAAATCCAATCCTTTTGAAATCATTTGCGTTCCGATTAAGACTTGCGTTTGCCCCGATACAAAACCGGATAGAATCGTTTCAAAAGATTTCTTGTTTTTGGTTATATCCGTATCGATGCGGGCAACGGGAATATCGGGAAACAGCGTTTTGACTTCTTCTTCCACCTTTTCCGTGCCGAATCCCATTGATTTAATATCGGTATTTCCACATTCGGGACATTCTGATAGAAGAGGATAGGTTCGTCCGCAATAGTGGCAGCTCAAGCGATTGTTTTGTTTATGATACGTCAGACTGACGTCGCAGTATTTACATTTGGGCGTCCAGTCGCAAATCCGGCAGGATAGGGCAGGGGAGAAGCCTCTCCGATTTTGAAATAACAACACCTGCTCGCCTTTTTGTACGGCTTCCTGTATTTTTTCAATTAACAGCGGAGAAAAAATTGATTTCATCTTCTTTTTTCTTCTCAATTCTTTTACATCGACAGGGATAATTGCCGGCAATTCTTTTTCCTCAAACCGCTTATCCAACTTGACATAACCGTATTTGCCGGTTTGAGCGTTATAATACGATTCAACGCTTGGCGTAGCGCTTCCTAAAAGCGTTTTAGCGCCGTGCATCTTTGCCAGTACAATAGCTGCATTTCGAGCATGATAGCGAGGCGCAGGATCTTGCTGTTTGTAACTCGGCTCATGTTCTTCGTCCACAATCACTAACCCCAAGTCTTTGAAAGGCAAAAATAATGCGGAGCGTGCGCCGAGTATTATTTGGTAGCCCGAATCGCCAAGCATACTATTCCATATTTCCACGCGCTCGAAGTCGTTGATTTGGGAATGATAAACGCCCACCTTGTTGCCGAAGAACTTTTGGATACGTTCGGTAATCTGAGTCGATAAAGCAATTTCCGGTAGCAAATAAAGCGCCTGCCGGTTTTGTTCCAGCGTTTTTGCTATCAAGTGCATGTAAATTTCCGTTTTACCGGAAGAAGTAACGCCGTGCAAAAGACAAACATCCTTTCTTCCGAAACACTCTGTAATAGAATGAAAGGCTTGTTGCTGAAAGGAATGAAGCGTGTTCAACGGATATATTTCACCGTTATAAACCGGCAACCGGCTGATTGTTTTCTCGAAAGTTTCCAGAATGCCTTTTTCAATCAATCCGTTGAGGGCAACTTTATTTGTATCGCTTGTAGCCAACAACTCTTTCTTGGTAATAACTCCTTGCGTTTTTTGCGAAAGTTGAAAGAATGCCAAAAGCAATTCTTCCTGTTTTGCCGCTCGCTTTGTCAATTCGAAAACAGGATTGAAGTCGGTGATTTTGGAATATTGTGAAGCGAGTCGGAGACAGGTTTCTTTTTTCGCCGTATAAGTAAATGAAGATTCGGTGCGCAATCCGGACGGAAGCGCCGCGTGAGAAACTTCGCCGAGTTTGCATAAATAATACCCCGCAATCCATTCCCAAAATTGAAGTTGCGGATTGCGAACGACCGGATATTCGCTTTCGACCGAAAGAGCAGGCTTAATTGTCTTCAACGATTCGGGAGGCGTTTGCCGGATAGAATGTACGATTCCGGAATACCGTTTGTTTCTTCCAAATTCCACCAATACCTGAACTCCCGGCGCAATGCGCTTTTCCATTTCCGCAGGTACAAAGTAGGTATAGGAATTGGCTAAGGGAACCGGCAGTATAACTTCTATATACATTAAAAGAAAAAAGCGGCGGTTATCGACCAGATTCGTGTTTTTCCGTTGACACCGGCAGATTGAACGGGATGAACAATATTATCGGTATAGACCGTGTTAACATAACTGCTATAATCATTATTCAAAGCGAGCTGATAGTTAACGCCTATTTGGAGGTGTTTTATCAATTCGAATCCTGCTCCGACATTCAATCCTACGCCGAAGTTTTTGTTCAGCCATTCATCCTTAACAATTTCTTGATTTGAGCTGAAAGAGCTTTGATTATCCAATTTAAAACTGACGTAAGGACCGGCAGTCACATAAATGCCAAACATTTGCGCTAATGAAAATTTCATTTTCAGATTGACCGGAATATCTAAAGTGCTTGATTTTCCACTTAAGTCGGATAATGAGGAAGCGCCGGTGAAATTCACTCCCTGTTGGCTGTACAAAACGGCAGCATCTAAACCGAATCCCGTCAATCCGGAAATTTCTATAATCGGACCAACTTGAAAACCGGTAAAATTATCCGTTTGAAGCGCGCTCGTATTGAAAGAGGCGTTTGCCAAATTAACGCCGCCTTTCACGCCTATCCGGATGCCTGCCCGTAAGGAAAAAGCCGACATCAAAAGGATAGCAAACGTAATCACTGTTATTTTCTTTTTCATGAGCGTATTTTTTTATGAGATTATTAGCTGTGAAAAATTATTAAGGATACTCCGTTATACTTACCAATTCAACTTGAAAAATCAATGTAGTATAGCCTTTACAAACGAGTTGATAGGTCGTTGGATCATAGTAATCGCTTGCGCCGTAACCCAAATAATAGGGAACCCAGATTTCCCATTTATCGCCGACTACCATTTGTTGCAAAGCAAAAGAAAAGCCTCTGACTACACTTTGGCCTCCTAAAGAAAATTCTGCCGGAGTATTGCTTTGACTGGTTCCAACGTCAAAAGTTGTTCCATCGTAATAAGTTACTTGGTAAAGAACTTTGACTTTGCTTGTTTGAAACGGATACTCGGTTCCTGTGCCGGAATTGATAACTTTCTTATACACGCCTGTTGGTCCGGATGCCGTTAGCACTTCCGAATAATCCGGATTTTTTGTAATTGCGTCATAAGCATTCATATTTGCATTTTTCCAAGCGCTCGAACTATTACCGTTGTTGCACGAATGGAATGATATGCCTAAAGCGGTAATACATAATAAAAAAAGTAAATTCTTCATATATCTGCGATTTGTTTTAAAAGATTCTTCATACTTACTTTATCTGCGATAATGTTTCCCAAATCGGCGATTGGCGCTCGCTCCTGTTCCATTGTATCGCGGAAGCGGATGGTTACCCTGTTGTCGACCAATGTATCGTGGTCGATAGTGATGCAATAAGGCGTACCGATAGCGTCCTGACGGCGATAGCGTTTTCCGATGGAATCTTTTTCGTCGTATTGGCTCGGATAATCAAATTTCAGATTATCCATAATTTCACGGGCTTTTTCGGGAAGCCCGTCTTTTTTCACCAGCGGAAGAACGGCTATTTTCACCGGCGCCAACACGGGCGGAATCTTCAGAACGACGCGGGTTTCACCGTCTTCCAACTGTTCTTCCGTATAGGAACCTGCCAAAATGCTCAAAAACATGCGGTCGACGCCGATAGATGTTTCTATAACATAAGGAGTATAGGATTGGTTCAGTTCGGGATCGAAATATTGAATTCTTTTGCCCGAATATTTTTCGTGACTGCTTAAATCGAAATTGGTGCGCGAGTGAATCCCTTCCACTTCCTTAAATCCGAAAGGCATTTCAAATTCAATGTCGGTAGCGGCGTTTGCGTAATGCGCCAATTTATCGTGGTCGTGGAAACGATATTTTTTATCTCCCAGACCCAGCGCTTTGTGCCAGCGCATCCGTGTTTGTTTCCATTGGGCGAACCATTTCAATTCTTCTCCCGGACGAACAAAGAATTGCATTTCCATTTGCTCAAATTCCCGCATCCTGAAAATGAATTGACGGGCGACGATTTCGTTACGGAAAGCTTTTCCGATTTGAGCGATACCGAACGGGATTTTCATCCGTCCGCTTTTTTGCACGTTCAGAAAATTGACAAAAATACCTTGAGCCGTTTCCGGTCGAAGATAAATTTTCATAGCCCCGTCGGCTGTAGAACCCATTTCGGTAGAAAACATCAGATTGAATTGCCGCACTTCCGTCCAATTGCGGGTTCCTGAAATCGGACAAACAATTTCATAATCGAGAATGATTTGTCGCAATTCTTCCAGATCGCTATTGTTTAAAGCCTTAGCATATCGTGTATGCAACTCGTCTTTTTTTGCCTGATTTTCCAAAACACGCGGATTTGTTTCGCGGAATTTTTGTTCGTCAAATGCATCGCCAAAACGCTTGGCTGCCTTTTCTATTTCTTTGTCAATCTTATCGTCGTATTTTGCTAAATGTTCTTCAATCAACACATCGGCGCGATAACGCTTTTTAGAATCCTTATTGTCGATCAAAGGGTCGTTAAAAGCATCCACATGACCGGATGCTTTCCAAATGGTCGGGTGCATGAAAATGGCTGAATCGATGCCGACTATATTCCCGTTCAATAAAGTCATGCCGTCCCACCAATATTTTTTGATATTATTCTTGAGTTCAACGCCATATTGCCCATAATCATAAACTGCGCCTAATCCGTCGTATATTTCTGACGAAGGAAATACGAAACCATATTCTTTGCAGTGTGAAACTAATTTTTTGAAAACGTCTTCTTGTTGAGCCATAAAATGTAATGCTGTTAATTTTTTATTTTATCGGTTTTTCCGATCTATTTGCGGTGCAAAGTAAGCTATTTTTTTTGAAAGAGAAAAACATTCCAGCAAACAAATTTGTTTAAAAATTAGGAGAGCTAAACATATATAGCGCACAATTAACAGCATATAAAAAAAGAGTCATGGAATTAGATTTGAATAAACGGTTGGTGGATAGCGTATTAAAGCATATTCCATATAATAAAAAACCGGTAGTTTATTTGGTCAATACGTTGAATATAAGTCGTGAATCTGCCTATCGCCGGATTCGGGGCGATATTCCGTTTACGGTAGAGGAATTAATAACATTAGCTACCAAATTGGAGTTTTCTATTGATGATATTTATGACCAGGAAAAACAGAATCATGCATTTTTTGATTTTTCGAGGATAGAGAAAAATCCCGCTAATTTTTTCATAATTATGCTTAAGAAGTATAATGAATTGCTTGAAAAATTAAATTATGCAAAAAAATTGGAAGTTATGATGGCTTTTAACACATTTCCTCCTCCTTTTTATACAAGTTCTCTCAATCTCTTCAAATTCACATATTATAAATGGTTCTATCAAGACAACGAAGTTAATCGCAACATGTCGTTTTCTGAAATAGCAATACCGGACGAAGTAATTGTTCTTCAACGGAAAATAAAAGGAAACTTAATGAAAGGATCCGGTGTAATTCTTATTCTTGATACGGACATTTTTTTGAATATAATAAAAGAAATACAATATTTTTATCAGCGGAAATTATTGACCAATGAAGAAATGCTTTTGCTTAAAGAGGAAACGCTGCATCTGATTGAACAATATGAAGATATAGTGCAAACCGGAATGTATGGCAATGCAAAGGTTCAACTTTATTTATCGTCGCTTTTTGTTAATTCAAATACGGTTTACTACAAATACGATGATAAGATAGATCCGCTTTTTTGGATATTTACGGTTAATCCGGTAGTGATTCAAAATGCGGAATTTGCATCCATGCAGTTGAGATGGCTTAATTCGTTAAAGCGGCAATCTGCTCTGATTTCCCAATCTAACGAGATCTTGCAAGCCGAGTTCTTTTTTCAACAGCGGGAATATATCGACAAGTATTTGTCTATTGAGAATGCGTTTTGATTTGCCGTATAATCGTATTCACCCCAATCAGTTCGCCCGAAGTGAGAATGGAACCGATGATAACGCCCAAGATACCATGTGAATTGACATTTTGTCCTGTCTGAAAAAGATTGGGAATGCGCGTGCG
>Ga0123357_10015266_pt1 | contig 10067 bp, 4 predicted proteins | sample TergutEmb28metaG_FD_89873 | JGI IMG/M metagenome (GOLD analysis project Ga0123357, IMG submission 89873) | Embiratermes neotenicus P4 segment gut microbial communities from Petit-Saut dam, French Guiana - Emb289 P4 | ecosystem: Host-associated > Arthropoda: Insects > Digestive system > Gut ... | reverse complement strand
TCAGCCAACGATTTTCATGCAAAATTTGGCGAATTTTTGTAATTTTCTCTTCAGTTCTACTTGTTGCTGGCCGTCCTGATCTCTCTTCGTCAGTGACAATTTCTCTTCCCACAGAACAACGTTTCACCCACTGTAAACTGCTGTTTTCTTCACGGCATTATCCCCGTAAACTTTCACTAACATCTCTCTGATTTCGTTTCCACTCTTTCCAAGTTTAACAAGAAATTTAACGTCCGTTCGCTGCTCTAATTAGTGCTCCGACATTCTCGCGGCGGCACACCAAAACACATGCAGACAGTAAGAAATGCCACTCAAAAAGAGACTGCCATAGATCAACGACAACACACCCGTAAAACGCTGATACGTCAACGTCATCAAACCATTTTAAGGCTTTTGTCCAGTACGGCTATGGCAAGTACACGGTGGCGAGTTCGGTAACTTAATTGTCCGACCACATACGTGTGTACATACCTACATGCCTACACATATACATATAAACATGCATGCATGCATACATACATACGCACACACATATACGTACAAACATACATATATCGTGCATACATACATACCTACATACATACATATATATACATACATACACACGTACATATATACATGCATACATACATACATACAAACTATACGTACAAACATCTGTACCGATTTTACTTGTAAAAACATCACAGACAACTGTCGTGATATTTAGAACTTATTCAGGTACAAATACATGATCCTTAAAGTCCTTGGTTTTCTTTCATTCAGCGTTATTTGAAATCCAATTACTCTCAAAATTCCATTAACTAAAACAAGATAATAAAAACGTTTTCCCTAATTTACAACCTTAAATTTACGGAAAATGTCCAGACAAACTTACTGTTACGTTACGCCCCATTTTACATTCGACTCTGTACTCACAAACTCGATTCAAACAGATCCGCCCAATAGCGGAAACACAGCGCATGAAGGAAAGCGTCAGTTCGTTACTAGTGTACATAGAACAGCTCGTACAATTCGTTTCTCCTAGTCTCTTATTGCATCAACATCTTCACCCGCTTTTAATCAGCTTTAGTGGCGGCCTACTCATCTCCCAGTCGCCGTGTATAACTAAGTTAACTGGCGGTAATCTCCCCGGCAGAGTCAGCGGTGCGTCCGCTTCGTTCTGTGCAGCTGCAGTGAATCATGCGGCATTTCTTCTATGTACAAGGCCACATGTCGTACAGCAGTTAGTGATCATTCGCGAAATCTAAAATATCTTTATACAAATATTAATTTAACTAATAATAATGTCTCATGTTTAAGCGTCTTTTACGAAGTAAAACGCCTAGTGTGAAGATCATATATCTCCGCCCCATTTCTCTGTCTGTGACCAAGTATGAGCTACTAAATGGTTTGGTTTGTCGGATTTTCATGAAATTGGTATAGCGGTAATCTACAAAGATTTGTCGAGAAAATACAAGTTTCGGTAATATTGTTTCAATGACAGCTAAGCTTTACTTAAAAGCGTAATTAATTTCTCCCCACACTTTCCATATTAACTGCCTGATTTTGGTAAAGCTCGGTGCAAAAAACCTACTTCAAATGCTATTACGTGCTTATCGGTTTCTTTAAAACCAATTCGGTGCAAACAATTCTTTACTTAAGGAAATAAATGAAATATCGCCCATAATTTTGAATTTTTTTTTGTTAGATTCGGTTAGTTTCAGCACAGAGGATGTCCCAAAACATTTACTGTGTGATTATGAGTCTCGTAATCGTCACCGCATTGAAAACCATACTGTGTCTAAGACTGTAAAATTTCCATATTTGTGCTTAGATTGCACTAAAAGTTCAGTTCATTGTACTTAGTGTAAACGTATATATCTTTTTTTAAAAACAGGTGTAAGGAACACAGGTACTTTTATTAAGGGAGTAATTTAAATTATATTTACGAGTGTACCGTGAACTCGTGATTTTTAATAGTTCAGAAGGTCTTGGTGTAATCTTAACCTGTTCGTCACGGAGTAGACCACTTGTGATCTTGTTGAAAGTGGGTACAATGCGACACTATGTATGTCTGGACCACAAAACATCGATGCTAAGTGATTAGTATGGTTATACAGTACTGGCAAAGGGACTACAAAAATTCGTAAGCGTTGTCTAACTACACTTGTCATACGCGTGTATTTGCAGACTGTAAAAAAAACATTTCTCTCTCTGTTCATTGAGACGAACACGGAAGTCTTTTTGTCAAGCCTCCAAACACATTCACTTTTTAATGATACGTAATACACAGACACTTAGCACGTTTCCTCTGGTACGTACTTGATATGTACACTGCTTTATATAACGTAAACTCATTTTCTGTAAATAATCTAAATATATATTCCGTTACATAAAATTAAAATGCTAATATATTTACAGGACGAGATCTCTTCGGATCACACACATCGAGACACATGTTTCTATACGTGAAGCATACAGCATATAAATAGCTACGAACTTGTACCTGGGACGCCATCACTTAGTTTTCATAACAAAATATTATAATTTTACGCTTATCAAAATTTTGTATTTTAGAATTCTAGTATTGTAATCATTGCAATTAGGGCGATGTTACCTAGATTAGCGTGTAGGGCTTATATTCCTTGGACCTAAAATACTTCCTCAGGATGGCATCCTGATGCCGAAACATGCAGGAGATTAATACTTGTCAAAATTTGTATTTTTGTAAGTTCATTTTTTGGTAGATATATTGATTATAAAATACGCACAGTATAAAGTATATAAAAACTTGGTATTTTAGTATGTTGTTGAAAGGCAACAATACATATATTCATAGCAATTAAACTGTTTAGAGTAAGTTAACTGGCCGTTGTTTCTCTACTTCAGGGAACTAAATGTTGGATTATAAAGGCGAGAGATTAAAGTAAGCTATCGGCTGCTGAAATGGAATTTTTAGGAAGTGTCAAAAAATGAAGAGTGATGACATCAAAGAAGCTGTTAATATATTCACTGTCAGAGACAAAATAAACTCCCATAGGCAAAAGTGTACGGAACCACAAAGCACTCCATCTCCTCTGTGTTTTTTTACTGAAGCGTTTAACTGCCTTCCTATGACATCCTATCTTTGTCTACAAGCCATGTAACTCGGTAATACTCCCGTATTTCTTGTACCAGTTCTACTTCCTGAAAACTCATCTACGTTCCTGTTCGGTATACAAACTCACATGCTATATAGACTTCATTCTCAGTATTCTAATCCATTTCGCTCCATTTAACTGTGTATTACAGGGAATGAGCATTGCACCATTATTTACCCGTTATCATTGCGTTCCAATTCCGCCTCAACTTCTCTTAACGGAGCTATTGCCTTCTTCTCCCCTACCCACTCACACACCCACAAGAATCGCTGCTAAATTAACACGTCTTAAGAGAAACTACCTAAAGTAAGACCGTTATTTTTCGGGGGGAGGGGGGGGGGCGGGGTGCGGGTGGAATTTTGGAAGGAATAGTAAAGGAAAGCGGTGGAAAGGGAGAATCTGTAGGAGTCAACTCGTGGCTAAAGATAATGAATATGACTTCTTGAAAAAAGGGGGGTGTATGTATAAAACACTTTTGTTTTATTGGGTGAGAAATCTGTTTGCGTTCTCCTTTTCAGGGTCATGACCGAACCCACTACAGCACTAAACAGTCGAATGTAAATAGGTGGTTTCTTTAATTTCAAACCACTTTAAAAAGGATCGCGTACGCTTTTATCTTTCTGGTTAACCTAAACGGCCTCTGAAGCAGGTGCTCCTGACGTTGGTAACTGCCTGCAAGGACTAGAATACAGGGGGCCTGGCAACCAATTTCTACGAGGATTCGTACACAGCCCTTTAGTTATGCACCACCATTATGAAACTACTTACTTCACAACAGTACCCTTTTTGTTTCACCTACATGGTTGGGCTAAATAAATAAAAATCGTCATGGAGACATGTAAGTTTGTACCAAGAACATACCAAAGTCATCTGTCTTGAATACAGACCATAACCATCAGGATAATTTCTTATACCGACGCAAAACCAAAAGCAACATACGAATAAGAAGTTATCTCCTGCGCCACCTAACATATGTAAGTATTTTCTGAGGAGCCATCGTGGACACCAGAGCCAGATAGGGAAGCTACTCAGAAGAGGAAACTGTTTTATTCAAATTCATCACGTTGTGTTTAATACAATTAAACACTAACGAATTACACCGTCAAACACAACACTTCAATGCTACACAAAAATAGCTATTTTTTTACATTTTGCTGAATGTGCTTCTCAGTATATTTATATCAGTAATTAAACGACTTGATGCACAAAGTGTTTGACTTACAATAAGTTTATTTCATGCCTCTACATGTTTCGAGCAAATGTGCTCATCATCAGGAGGTCAAAATTTCATTACACAGCCTCTGGTATCATCACACCTATAGGTGTGATGATACACCTATAGGTGTGATGATACCAGAGGCTGTGTAATGCAATTTAAACCTCCTGATGATGAGTACATATGTTCGAAACATGTAGAAGCATGAAATAAACTTATTGTAAGGCAAAAATTTTGTGCATCAAGTTGGTTAATTACTGAGATAAATATGCTACTTGTTTCGGTTCACCAAACACATCATCGAGCTTCTTTATTAAGAACAGTAACAGAAAAACAATATTCAAACACCAAACTACTTTGAGTATTATTTTATGTGAGTCAGCACGTTCTTTTGGATCTTAATACAGACAAAAAATGACATTTTTAGGTTGTAAGTATGATATATATATTTATTATTGTAATAAATAACCATATATTAGTGAGATCTCATTAACGAAATAAACTGCGTGTTGTGAAATGTACTTTTGGTTTTGAACTGCAGTAAAAAAGAGGCCCGATGATGATTCTGATGAGCCGAAATTTAGCATAGTGCTGTAGAGCATCAAAACTGTTGTGTTTTACGGTATACATTGTTCATATAGAATTAGATAAAACTGTGTTCCACTACACGGAATAAAACCGCCATTTCTCCAGCCCGCATTTCCATTAGTCACAAGAGTAACGATAAACAGTTCTGTCCATTCTCATGCACTGTATGTCTAGGAAAGACGAGCTGCTCTACGTCATTTGACGGCGATGAAGGTAACTCAAACTACTTGCCATCGAACGATTGGACAGCAGTGACCAATGTACTGGAAAGGATAGGGAAGTAAGTGATCTTGGCTTCATATACGACAATAACTTGTCACTTTCCAAGAGGAAATAAAGACACACAAGACGAAGTATCTCTCTTTAATGTTTGTGTGACCGTGCATCATTGATACAATAATACAAACAGCCAACTAAATGCAACAATAATATTTTTATTAATAATTTCAATCAACTCAACATGTTTGGGGCGATAATTTCGCCCATCCTCAGGAGCACTAAACCGTGTTTGCAGCTTGTGGTATAATGCACTGGCGATGCTGCCTGCATTATACCACAAGCTGCAAACACAGTTTAGTGCTCCTGATGATGGGCGAAATTATCGCCCGAAACATATTGAGTTAATTGAAATTATTAACAAAACTATTATTGTTGCATCTAGTTGGCTGTTTATATTATTGAAGCATTTCTCCTTTACCCTGGTGAAAGAAAAGGCCCTTCCCTCTGAAATGTCGATTAATTTTTTACCAGACTGCGTAACGTTAATTCCCAGAACGTGTAATTTTGCTGTCTGGATACTTTCGGTCCCGGCAGGAGGGTGGCGAGGGTGGGGGTAATGGTGTGACAGCTCCAGACACCTAGACCAAAGGAGCGGAAATATGGCCAACAAAATAAATACTTTAAATGAACAAAAAATCGGTTTTCGGAGCTCAAATATTTTTAAATTATTGAGAAAAATACAATTAAATCCAATAAATAATTGTAATATTTAATATTTGCAATTTCTTTCAGTGCCTGTATCACTGTTATCTCTCATCCCGGCCATCAACGCTACGCCTCTTAGTCCCGGTCGAAATTTTTGCTATAACCTACCGAACACACCGAACACACGTCACAAACTTCACTGTTTCAGCCAACTTGCTCTTCGATTTATTGTCTGTATCAGCAATGCACAACGTATAGTTACAACTTTCATTCTGAAATACCTTTACAATATAGACCTACACTTGCACAAAAGTAGACATCGCTGTGTGGTGGTTAGTCCACTAGTATTCTGCAGGTACGTATTTCAACGACAAGCCCAAAGGTTAACCAACTTTGTTCAAAACTGTGCCAAGAGTGTATCCTCTAAATTTCGCGGCAAGTGATAGATAAAATCTTCCAAAACTTTCACGATTCATAAATCAAGATCTCCCATTCGGCGTTACGTAATCTGTTCGGTAAGGAAAGCGGTAATGCATACAAAAGAAAAACCAAGGGGTTTCATTTCAAAATACTAAATTTATACGTACGTACATGTCATGCATCCTTCTACAACAGACGCATTTTCAATGTAATTTTAATTCTTTGTCAAATTTGGGGTTAATTAAACTGTTCATTCACAATTATCCCACGTTATCTGTTCATATATTGGTGTAAAATCTTAACCTTTACATTTACAAATATCATCATTCGCTTCGTTTCCACAGAAGAAAAAGGGGTCACTAATGTTTCTCGTGAAAATTTCCTTATGTATATCAGAAGTTTTTCACTACTCAGTGGTATGGAGACGCAAGACTAAGATTAGTGGTTAAGTACTTGGTGTCATTATGCATGCAGGAATACATTCTGTATGAGGTTTGAATCCTAAATTCGACAAATATCCATGTTTTGTTAAAATAGTAATCCTGAAAATATGCACCATATCCACAGATTTAATAATTCTGTCACACACTTCAGCCATTAAAATGGCTGTCTGAGAATGCTATGAATGTCATGTCTGAAGGGAGTCAAAAAGTTTTACCATCTCTTTCCTAACTTTGGAAATGAATTCTATTGGAAATTCTGGAATTCTCTCTTCGCCAAATAGTCTGACTGTACTGCTAAAGTAGGCCTGTTAGTTTATGCTTCAACCGACAGCAATTGGACAGCAAATACATCACAGAAAGCTGATAAGTATTCCTCTAGTGCCGAGTTCAAACGTTCTGACATAACCCAACTGCAAAGAAAGACCAGTTAACCGTATCTATAAGGTCCGTGGAGACAAAAGGAGTTCTGGAGGGAAATTTTCGTTTTAGACCAAATAAGCAATGATCACAGAGTCACCCACGTGAATTAAAGTATTCAAAACTCAAGCAATAATAATAATAATAATAATAATAAAATTAGAATATGTACTGTAACAAAACACTGATAACTGATAAAGCAAAACAACAAAGCACACCTGATATGTTAGTTGATAACATTACAATATAACGGACATATTCTTATCCAGTGGGCCTAACACCAATAATATTTAAATCACAAATAACAATAAACATCCAGAACTATATCAAATTAACATATTAAAAGGACTGCAGTGTCATGTGTAAAAGGGCAATTATATCAGCGGTCCTCTGAGCGACTGACGTGGTGACAAAGACCCAACCTGAAACTTCTAAGCCATCAATAAACCGTTAACAGTAATATCCAAAGCGATACAGCCTTTATATCTTGTCAGGTTTGTCTCTAAGAATATTTTTTCATAAATTTAGTACTTATTGTGGCAAATTTTGTAATTATAAATTTACTACTGCGATACCTAAAAGAGAACAATTAATAGTCAAATCAGTACTTGTTTAGTAACGTGCTGACTCAACAGCACAAATGTCAATTAGAAAAACCTTATCTATATCCACAAATAAAACATGAACACAAGAGAATAAAAAAGTCAACACAAAAAACAAAAATATTCATGCCATCCGATCAGATAATACTAGACTCTTGCTTATACACATGTGGACTCCGCATTCATTGACAAACCAAATGACAGCCATCAAGGGTACCTATCACACACAGCACACTAAAACCTAATAAAAAATATCGGCGATACGTATTATTATTATTATTATTATTATTATTATTATTATTTGAAAAACACATAAAAGTTTTGAGTATTTGTACTCTCCAAGAACAAATTTAGTAAAAACACTCACTTTTAAAATGTTTATTTTCGTAAATAATTCGCAACACTCTGTGTAGCGTGTCTGAAATAACTGTCCAGGAGAACAGGTTGCTCCTCAACAAGGTTTTCCGTTTGAATAGTAAAGTTGCCAATGTATTTAATTAACACGATATCAGGAAGTTTTGTGGGGAGGGCGGGTAAGGCTCCATGCTTTCTTATTGGATGTTGATGAGTAAAGGTTCTCACTATTTTCCCCCAGGAAGAAACAACCCCAGATTTTATATTATACAGATGATAGGCTGAGTGTGCCCGGTGGCCCACTTTGACGTGATAGCCAAGAGCAGAAATCAGTTCTAAGCGAAAGAGATGAAAGGATGTCAGGATCTAAGGTTGGCAGAAAAATAATTAATTCTGACGTCTTTCTGTTTCATCTAATTTTCTTATTTTTGCTGCAGAAATTGGTAGGATTTGAGCACGTTGTCACTGACCGCCCACCTGTAATTCCGACGACACTGAAAGGACAGTAGTCTCTACTGCTTGTAGTGCAATCCGTACATAACTGAAACTAGCTAAGTGTCAGCTCGCTCCGTAACGAATCACATAATTTTGCACAGTTTATTGTAGACACATGTGGATAAAGCAACGATTAGAATTGAAAAAATTGCTGACGATTCGAAGAAATTTCTTACAGTCTTCTTCGCATTCGACATAACGAAAAATTATTTGTGGGAGGTTTACATATAAAAGAATCGTTGTCTGGGAAAAATATATTGGCGAATTAAAGTTCTTAGAGCATAAGCAAATTAAGATACTATTTCGTAATTTGAATGAGAATATGTTTGGATTCAACCTAATTTTGCGACAGCCAAGTAGTATGTTTTTACGGGTTGAGGACCTGGCGGAATAATGGAGGTGTTCTGGCGTTAAGAAGCACCAACATTTAACATACAAATCTCTTGATGGTTGCACTATCTATAACGGTCAATGCATGCTTATATCATATCATATTCTACGATTACATATATATCCTGAATAGAATATTATACCGGAATCTTTAATTTTGAAGACTTTTATGAAGTTACAAGAGGTTCTTACGTTCAGAGCCTATCATGCGTGTACACTCTGTCACAAACACAAAAGGTTACTGATATCTGTTTCCATTTGAAGCACACCAGGAATGATCACATGCAATTGCATTACACTAACAATAATGCAAAATATACATAGGCGTTTACCAAAGTCAAAAGGAAAATATTATTCATGTATATAATTATCCAAATGCTGGTGACTGAAAAAATCCACGCATTACGAGCAATTCGATAATTGTTTCGGTGCTGAATATGCCATAATTATCGAGGCATTGCGATAATTAGAAAATTTCATAATCGAAATATCGATCTCAAAGCTAAATGAAGCACGTGAAACTATTTTGATATTACATATTTTTAATAAGAGTTTGTTGAAAGCTGGGAGCAATCACTATAATTACGTGAGAGGCTTGAAGCACGGTGTTTAAGCGAAGGCTGCACGTGCCGTCACACCTGAAAATTGTCCTTCAGTACGTACCGTAATGTCCGTATCTAATCACACGATTACTGCTAACATTATTACTAGGGTTATCGCAAATAATACATCTACACATGTCAAGAAGGTTGTTGTAACAGAACAGCGAATAGAGTTTTAAATTAATTTTCAAACGCCGCTTAAAAAACAGGGAGCAAAAATTTTAAACCCCACTGCAGTTTTCAAGGAAAACTCTAAAAATGTCCCTTTTCGTAAGTAAGTTTAGAGTATTAAAAATCACATAATGACTTTCGGCAGAACGGAAAGATAGGGACTTTGCATGATGTGAGAATAGGAGACAATGACGTTTTAGTGGCGACTAAATTTAGTCGCATTGAAATAAAGCCACTGTTTCGAGTTAGTGAAGCAAGAACCGGGGGGGGGGGGGGGGGGGGGGCGGAGAGGCCCCCTTTTTCCCCCAAACCCACCATCTTTT
>Ga0123357_10015264_pt1 | contig 10068 bp, 7 predicted proteins | sample TergutEmb28metaG_FD_89873 | JGI IMG/M metagenome (GOLD analysis project Ga0123357, IMG submission 89873) | Embiratermes neotenicus P4 segment gut microbial communities from Petit-Saut dam, French Guiana - Emb289 P4 | ecosystem: Host-associated > Arthropoda: Insects > Digestive system > Gut ... | reverse complement strand
GCGGACGCTTGTGAGTGCGGTAATGAACCTTCGGGTTCCATGAAATGCGGGGAATTTCTTGACTAGCTGCAGACCAGTTAGCTTCTCAAGAAGGACTCTGCACCATGGAGTAAGTAAGTATATGTCTATAGAACTGTAAACGTGGGTGATAACACCCTAGAAATATCCAAAATCACCATATTAGTGTTTTTGATGAAGCTAGAAAGTGCAAAGACTGATTTCTTCCACTGTCATACTGTATTGTACTGAGTTTTATGAAAACTGAATAGTGCCTATACTATCAATTGTCTGAATTTGAAACATGGAACACATGGACAGACAAATGCAGCTTGCTTCCTGCAGTTCTGAATGAACTAATGGGCCCCAAAAAATGATGGATATTAACTGTTGTATTAAAGTCACAGTGAGTAGGAGAAGGTGCATGGGGTGAGTTCTTGGTTCATGTAGGTCTGATATTAACAAGGGCAACCATAGTAATTGTTTATTATAATTTGTTTTTCAGCATTCAGAGAGGTAGGCTACATGCTGTGGGTTCATGATTTGGCAAACAGGTATGTGGAAAGTGGCCTGTGAGTAGTTAAAAGAGTAGAGTTTGTTAGTGATAGTGTGTCATGTATAGTTCTGAGAGATCGCTGGTGTAATATCATTGTTCTGAATGCATGCACCAAGTGAGGAGAAAAGTGATGATTCAAAAGACAGTTTTTATGAGGAATTGGAGCAGATTTTTTATCATTTTCCTAAAGTACCATATGAAAATTCTATTAGGAGATATTAATGCAAAAGTGGGGAGAGAGAATATTTTCAAACCAACAATTGGGAATGAGTGTCAACATCAAGATAGAAATTATAATGGCGTTAAAAGAGTAAACTTTGTCACATCAAAAAATCTCATTATTAAGAGCATGATGTTCCTGCACCGAAACATTCATAAGTACACCTGTACCTCTCCTGATGGGAAGACTCACAACCAGATTAATCACATATTGATAGATAGGAGATGGCATTCGAGTATACTAGATGTATGAAGTTTCAGGGGAGCTGAATGTGATACTGATAACTGTCTGGTGGTTGCAAATGTCTGGGAAAGATTGGCAGTAAGTAGACAATAGCACAAAAGTTTGATGGGGAAAGATTTAATCTCAGGAAGCTAAATGAGCTGGAGGTTAGTAAACAATATCAGATTGAGATTACAAACAGGTCTGCAGCTTTGGAGAACTTAAGTGATGATGAGGACATAAATAGGGCTTGGAAGAACATTAAAGAGAGTATAAAAACCTCAGCCAAAGAGTCTAGGTCTGCACGAATTGAAGCAACATAAACCATGGTTTGATAAATAATGTTCAGACTTTTTAGATCATAGGATGCAGGCTAAAATGCAGTGGGTACAGGATCCAAACTAAAGCAATGTAGATAATCTGAACAATTTAAGATGTGAAGCTAGCAGACATTTCAGGAACTAAAAGAAGGCATCTCTGAAAGCTAAATTTGAGGAACTTGAAACCAGCAGTAAGATAAAATATAACAGGGACTTCTACAGGGTATCAGTGACTTTAAGAAGGGTTACCAGCCGGGAATTAATATAGTAAAGGATGAGAAGGGTGATTTGGTTGCAGACTCCCACAGTATTTTGGCTAGGTGGAGGAACTATTTCTCCCAGCATTTGAATGTGCATGGGGTTAATGAAGTTAAGCAGAGAGAAATACACACAGCAGAGCCACTGGTGCCTGACCCAAGTGCCTTTGAGTTTGAGATGGCTATTAAACAGCTAACAACACACAAATGGCCAGGTATTGCTCAAATCCTAGTGGAATTGTTTACAGTTGGGGATAGAACAATTTGGTCTGAGATCCATAAATGTATTAATTCTATTTGAAATAAGGAGGAATTGCCTGAGGAGTGGAAGGAGTCGATCATTGTACCTATTTATAAGAAGGGTGATAAAAAGACTAGTTATTATAGGGGTATATCACTTCTGTCAACTACATACAAAATTTTATCCAACATCCTCCTGTCAAGGTTAACCTTTTGGCGCCGGAATTATTTTTTTTAATTTTACCACACTCTGTATATAAAATGTTAATAAAACAGGAACCAAATCCGTTAGAATTATGAAACAAACTGCATTTTGAAGAGGAAAAGATGGACAATATATACCATGTTTAAAATATTCAGTACCTATATTTGTTGAATAAATATATAAAATGCAAAGTTTAGAGGTTAGTGGTGCGGTATGACCACTATAGTCGTCATTAGGCGCCAAAAGGTTAACTGCACATGCAGAGGAAATTATTGGGGATCACCTGTATGGATTTTGACACAACATGTCCACTACTCACATTTCTTCATTCGTCAAATACTTGAGCAAAATGGGAATAAAATGAAGCAGTACAACAACAGCTTATCATTTAGTTAGAAGGGAGGCCTTGTATAATATTCTCATTGAGTTTGGTATGCCCCATGAAACTGGTAAGGCTAATAAAAATGTGTCTGATCGCAATGTATAGCAGATTCCGGGTAGGCAAGAATTTGTCTGACATGTTTTCTATTAGGAATGGTGTGAAAAAAGGAGATGCTCTGTCGCCATTGCTTTTCAACTTTGCTCTAGATTATGCCATTAGTAGGGTTCAGGTAAACCAGGATGGCTTGAAATTAAATGGTACACATCAGCTTCTGCTTTATGCTGATGATGTTAATATATTGGGCGGAAGTGTACATACTATAAAGGAAAATGCAGAAGCTTTGGTAATGGCTAGTAAGGAGAGTGGACTTGCTTTCCAAAAATTTAAATTTTAAGATATACAGAACTATATTTTTGCCTGTTGTTTTGTATGGGTGTGAAACTTGGCTGCTCACATTGAGGGAGAAACGTAGACTGAGGGTGTTTGAGAATAGGGTGTTGAGTAGAATATTTGAGCCTAAGAGGGACAAGGTAAAAATGGAGTGGAGAAAACTACATCATGATGAGCTTAATGATCTGCACTCCTCACCCAATATTGTTCGGGTGATGAAATCGAGAAGAATGAGCTGGGTGGGACATGTAGCACGTATGGTGGAGGGGAGGGGCATGTACAGGGTTTTGGTGGGGAAGACTGAAGGAAAGAGACCACTTTGGAGACCCAGGCATGAATGGGAAAATAATAAGATGGATCTTCAGGAAGTGGGATGTGGGGGTATGGACTGGATTGAGCTGGCTCAGGATAAGGACAGGTGGCGGGCATTTGTGAATGTAGTAGTGAACTTTTGAGTTCCATAAAATGTGGGGAATTTCTTGACTAGCTGAAAATGGGTTAGCTTTTCGAGGACTCTGCTTCATGGAGTAAGTGTTATTACTGCACAACTTTTCACACATATTTTAATTATGTGTACACCAGAGGACCAGTATTGACATGATAGTATGAGCAGAATCCTCCACCATATCATATTCAAGGAATATCAGCTGGATTGCTCTAAGTCTGGATCATGAAAAGCACATTTGGGTTATTTCACACTTGTTCATATTTTTTATTATTATTCCCATGCTGAGGAATCACAGATAGGGTATTGATATAAGGCTGAACAAAAATTATTCAGGGGCTAATTTAAGGAACTGTCGAGGTGGTAAATAGTGGAAAAATATCTCAAGAGCTATCAACACAAGATTTTCAGGACAGCTCTGAATTTGCACACTGAAGGGGAAGTACATGCAGAAAATAGGTAAACCATCAATTTTTGTAGTTGAGAAGGAAGCTTTCTTGGTGCAGGGAATGCTTTAAGTTAGTGAATTTGAATTTTAACTTAAGGTAGAGTGTCATAGAATTCCTTCTTTCCAAAGAGGATGGCAGCAAAGTTTGAGAAAAGTATGCTTGGAACTTTCTGCAGAGAAATTGTGAACTGAGTAAAGGTTTGCAGCAAATATCAAGAAGCCAAGGGCAACCATTGATGAAAACCCTCTTGCGGTTTCTGTACGTAGTGTGGAAGAGGTTACTGAAAACATTGCTTCAAAAAAAATCTTTACAAGGCTTTAGTCCCTCAGCAGCCTCTAATATCCTGTAGCAGTGTAGCAAGAAGCATTCTCTGTAATGTTTATGATTTTTAGAGTGAATTTTTCCAGGTCTGTATACTTTTTTTGTGTATGTGTTATGCATTTATGTATTTAAAGTTTGTGCAACTTCAGGTTCTGATTTTAGGGCATGTCATGTGTATGTCAAAACTTCAGTGTTGTACATTACATTTGCTATCTTCAGGGCTACACACATGATTCTGAAGTTGGCAGTTACAGCGGGTGCTGAAACATCTGCGTAGCTTCAGAATATGGTGGGCCTAAACCCTGAAAGCTTTTAGACACATTAGAGATAGTATGGAAATTCAAAGGACGAGAATAACAATCTACTTATGATATTTTTCTTTGTTGTTATTTGATTATGTTGTTTTCTTGTTTATTTATTTTTATATTCATTTAGTGTTGTTTGTTTTTATTTGGTTCTTTACAAATGTATGTATGTGTTTGTGTAATAGTTGAATAGTTTAGTTTCTTGTTACCTCCTATTTTGTTTTTTTGGCTTTGTTGATATACAGTAGGCCAATGACAAAATATAAACGTTTGTTTAAATTGTGTCTCTATGGCTCTACCTGGTTGATTTGTATGCTTATATCTCTGCAAACCCCCCCACCCGTGACCACCAGCAGAGGACCCAACTTCCCATTTTCTAACGTGATATTTTTGTAATAATTCTAGTAATTCTTGATTAATAATCATGGAGTTAGTCTGTGTCACCATGCTTGGATGATTTTGTGACCAACGATGGGACGGATGATGTCTTTGGTACCGAGGTCTTCAGCTACGCATAATGACAGCTTCTTCCTCTCTACTTTGCTTCTTGCTCTGAGCTGACACATAGAGATTGCGTTTGCTTGTTACATTGAATTAAATCATAAACATTTTTCACTCTGCCAGCATAATATGAAATGGCGTAGCACAATACCAGTTTCCCACACTAGAAGGGTAAGGCATATATATTTAAAGGTACTGTCATGGTCTGCTGTGGTTGTCAGCATTGTTAAATAACATGAAACACAACTTGGAATATTTAATATTACAATATTTTGTACACAAATATTAAACATGATTTTTCTCTAAATGCTACCATGTTTAAAGATATAAATTTAACCAGCATATTGCACAGTAATGGTGTTAGAGTAACTGGACAGACACAGTTGAGTTGAGATGTTCTTAACTTGGACTCTAATTTTTTCAGGGTTGACCATGGCCCACCCAGTACCCTTCTGCCCCCACCCACTGAGTGCAGGATCATTGAACCATTGGCGTTAGTACCACAGGTGGCATTCCAAAATAATTCCTGGGCCTGTAACATTTTTTTTCCGAATAAATTTTGTGGTAAAATATATTTAAATTGTTAACAGAATGTGTTATTTATGTGATGGTGAGAATTATATTTATATTCGTGTATGCGGCAGTGGTAAGCAGGGATAGCATGTTCCTTAATAGTGGCTATGCTATGGACTGAATGATCCGGGGTCTATTTAAAAACATCCAGCCTCCTATTCAATGTTTATTCGGCTTCTTTCCTGGGAGTAAAGTGGCCAGGTTGTGAAGGTGATTACTCACTTCCATCTAGTACCAAGGTTAAGAAAGATTGGAGCTCAGCATGCCCCCCCCCACCCCAATACATCTTCGCGGTAAGCACGACTTTACCTCTTAAGTTCTTCATATAGTTAAAGGAACTGACTTCCTTTTTCATATCAAGGAACTGGATGAAATCAGGCAAATCACGTTGAGGGTAACACTGCCGGTGTTTGAAGACAGTACCTTAAAAATACTTGTTGTCACATTATTACAAAGCTGAGTTTCTTCAGGTATCAAATTTACATGATACAATATTAATTAGGGTTGTTAATTTCCACATACTAACTGAATCATCACTCATGAAGGTTTCACAGTTTTGCTGTTGTACTACAAGAACTCAGCACTATTGTAGACAGATTCTTACATCAACAGTTTAACAAGGCTCTTGCATGTTATATTTAACAACTCTTTCATCCATAATAGTTTTTATTTAAAATTGAGTTCTATAAAAATACATGAAGACAAGTTGCAACTGTTAAAATATATTCATCAAAATATGTCATCGTGGAGGTGTGATATATAAATATAAATACATAAATTACCGATCTGAAACATTAAGTTACCAGTACATCATTTGATCATTTCACATAAAAACCCTGTTGTATTATCACAAAGGGAATTGATGTCCATTGCTTAACAACAGATGGTAAGGAAAAAATGTGCTGACCATTGTATTTTATTTCCAACATCATTCACACCAACAAATCATAAAACATTCTCAGTTATGAGAGCCAGTTTGTGTAGAGTGGAACAAAGTAAAGTGCACAGCTCCTTGCATTTCACATATGTATTGTACAGTCATGAAACCCGCCATAATTTAATTAAATAAAACAATAACATTCTGTATGTAGAAAGTACTTATAACGTACAATATTTATCCTATGTTTGTTGGACTGTGCATCATCTTGATAGTTGAGTAAAGACAGACCAACTTGAAGTCACTTGCCTTATTATTTCTTTACTTAATGCTCAACATGTTTCGGATGTTAATACATCCAAAACATGTTGAGCATTACGTAAAGAAATAATAAAGCAAGTGACATCAAGTTGGTCTCTCTTTACTCAAATATTTATCCTATTAGGGTTATTCCTAGTGTCTGAAAGTTTTTCTTTTTAATTTAATGTAATCTGTATTCCATGTAGTAGATTGGTTATACAGTATTAGATCCAACAAAGTGCAAAATCAGTAATGAATAATCATGTGGCACTTTGTTCCTCCTACATGTTTTGACGTCTACAAGGTCATCATGAAGAAGGTATGTACAAAGGCATACAAGTACAGCAAATTCTGTCAAAGGTGTGCATATGTAGAGTATATCTTCATGATGATGACCTTGTAGCAGTCAAAACATGTAGGAGGAACATGAGGGACAAATTATTGTTTATTACTGATTGTGCAGTTTGTTTGATCTAATACTGTATTCTTTCTAAATTATAGTAATTAATCAAATTTGCCTAATATTTTCATATGACCTGAGAAGCCATGTCATCCACATTGTGCCACATTCAGTTCTATATGTGAATTTCACCCAGCACCAAATTTTTTTCTTCAGGTTAAATTTATTACAAGCAAACAGGTGACTAACGCAAGTATTATAAGCTCTTTGCATTGTGAACACACTTGCATCCTCTCATTTAGAACAATAGCTGTTTTTATTCAGTACTTAAACTGCCAAAGTATACATGGAACAAAAAGTGCCGTCTAGAATATAACACCACAATATTATCTTCCCAGTTTAGTTTCCACCTTCGTGTGACAAATGTGTACATATTTTGTGTAATAGATGGATGAATGAGATGTCTGCAAGTAAATTTGTTAAATAGAAATATGAAAATATTGTACTGAATATCAGAAAGATGCACTTTAACATAATTTCAGTATTAAGTAACAACATGATAAAATCAAGAATGTTTGGTGCTTTGAAACTATTCAGCGGCATCAGTTAATTGCCTTGCCTGTTTATTAGTGCAGTGTTCTTCTGTGAACTATGTTGAATGATGGCACAGAAGTTAAGGCTTATTTATTATATAGAAATATTGCAAAATTCAGATGAAGGCTTCTAAGTCCTAGAATCAAGTTTCAGGAATCTCATGTTCAAGCCATGAATACGCTTGAACATGAGGAACCTGAAACTTGATTCAGAAACATTTCGTTTGAAGAAAAGTTAAAACTCAGGTGCTTGGATACTGGAGATTACATAAATGTCTGTTTAAATTAATTGTATATTCTATTTAACTATAAACTGATTTTAAGGTTTCTAATGTTCTAATATTAGTTATAATTTTAATCATCTATGGAGACTCTCTGCAATATAAGTTAACACATAAGCTGCACATATCAAAGCACTAGTGAGCTCCCTGAAGATGGCCAAGAGCTGAAACCAAAACTTTGTCAGAGCAGTAATTAACAAATAAGAACACTGTGCAACAAGTTGGTGTTAAGTATTGTGTAACCAGTCTACATACATTTTATCATCAGCATGTGGCACTTCCTACTCTAAACTCCCACAGGGTTGGACAGACCATTTTATGAAAAGAGAAGTGATTTCTTAACATAAGTGGGTAAATTTTAGTGAGCATAATTAATAAATATATTTTTGTGATACAGGGGAAGGACAAAGCTGCCAACAAGCTACATTTGCTGTCTGCATCATAAGCAACACATTTATAAGGTATGTTTTCAAGTTTTATTACCACCCTACTATTCAAATGCTGTTATATGACTGACGTGGACAGTTCAGTCATTTTTGGCAATTTAGTGATTGTGGATGTCAGCCTCTAGAACAGCTGATGAGTTGTGTTACAAGACAAGAGTGCATGGTTCTAAGGGAAGGAACTGAGAACAACTTCAGGTATTATAAATTTCTTTATCTAGAAACAGTAAGTTACTGCTTATTAGAACATCTTCATTGTTTTGACATCAAATTAATATTTGTTTGTTAAAGCTCTGGGATGTGTTCACACATTATCTATTTCTTTAAGGTTTAGGAACACCTATCTCATGATGAAGATTACAAGATAATATATTTTCATTTTGTAATTTTAAGTCAGCCAAAGGCAAGTATATGGATTTTCAAGACATTGGAAAGGTTTGTAATCTCATGATCCATGGATTATTCTGTTTTATTGGAATCTTTGATGTGGAATGCAACTGCTATGATGAAAACCATTTCTGTCTTTTTGCATCTGCAGATGATAATCAGCACAATATTTTACCTTCACATAAGAGCCATGTTGTAGGAATATCAGTGTGAAGTCTTCTTTGCTTTAAACTCAAACACAGCACTGCCTATTTGCTGCAGGTACATCACGGTGAACACCTTCCTTTGCACAATTTAAAAAGAAATCCTGTCACAACAATTCTTTGAGTGGCCAAAGTATGAGAGCTTGCCTCACCCTGCATTGTACCTTTCCAGGCATGAGGGTGGGGTAAGAACTTCATTATAAACATGAAGACCCTGAGTGAGAATCATACTGAGGCCTACAGGAACCGATATATGCAGTGACAGCATGATTTCTGTTTATCACGCCCACCAAATTTGGTCATAGCCAACTTCCAATGGTGTTCACTTGGACACAGACTTCCATATTTGGAACTACATGATGACAAGAACAAGCACTGTAGCACAAGACTGTCCCTGTACCATATTTCTTGCATCATCCAGGTCTGAGTGTAGCCTGCTACAGCTTCTCATCACTGAGGTTTACCATGTTATAGTATGAGTGGTCAGGAAACCTCTCCAGTTCTATATACTCAGTCTCTGTGAGCAACAGTTGTTCCAACAACTTGATTAATTCACTGAAACTGGGTCGGTCTTTAGGATCCTTATCCCAGCAGTAATACATGATGTTATACAGCTCTCTACGACAGTGCTCTGGTTTGTCTAACCGGTACCCATCCCGCACCCTTCTCATGACCTCGGCAGCAGCGAGACCAGGGTAAGGAGTGGAACCCAGAGTCACAATTTCCCAGATGAGTATACCAAAACTCCAAACATCAGACTTGACTGAAAATATGTTGTCATACAAGGATTCTGGTGCCATCCAACGGATGGGCAGGCGTCCTTCTGATTTGCGCTCATACACGTGGCTTGAGATGATATCTCGGGCAAAGCCAAAATCTGCTACTTTGCAGATGTGATTCTCTCCCACCAGGATGTTTCTTGCTGCAAGGTCACGGTGAATGATCTATGACAAGTAAACTGGCTATTATTATTATTATTATTATTATTATTATTATTATTATTATTATTATTACATAATCTTTCAAAATGTTCTTATTAAAAAAAACAAATGGGGTAGGTTCTGTCAGGTTTATATGCATATGTGGATAAAGAGACCAACTAGATGTCACTTTTAGTATTATGTTTATTTCTCCTTTATAGGTTGCTCAACATGTTTCGGGCCACCTTGTGCCCATCTTCAGGAGCTGACGACTTGTAGTT
>Ga0123357_10015263_pt1 | contig 10068 bp, 14 predicted proteins | sample TergutEmb28metaG_FD_89873 | JGI IMG/M metagenome (GOLD analysis project Ga0123357, IMG submission 89873) | Embiratermes neotenicus P4 segment gut microbial communities from Petit-Saut dam, French Guiana - Emb289 P4 | ecosystem: Host-associated > Arthropoda: Insects > Digestive system > Gut ... | reverse complement strand
TAACGCAGATTCGACCCCGCGTCCATTCGGTTTCTCAGAGGGGTGCAATGATATCCCGAAATATTTTCCCTCGTGTTATATTAATGTTACTGTCGGGCAGATATTGGGTCAAATTAGCGTTAGGCATCGTCAGTATTTTCTTATACGTCTTATACGGACCTTAAACGTGATGTCACCACCGGTATCGACCACGATCGGCGAATCACCTATCATAAACATATCACTATCCTTACGGACGCCATAATTCGTGTCGAGAAAACGTCTTTTGTACACGTAAGTGACCAGGTAGGGACTGGCTACAGGACCGACATTTTACCTACCATACCACGGGCCTCATCCTCAACGAAATTATCATCTTCATCGTAATCATCTTCATCGTCGTCATCATCCTCAACGCGTTTTTTAGGTTCATATTTGAACTCTTTAATCGGTGGTGGGGATGCGGTAAACGATGCCGACGTAACCGCCATCTGTGTCCCAGGGCGCATCTTTTGTGGCGTAGGCCCTGGCGGTGGTTGAGGAGGCGGGGAACCTTTGCTAGCTCGCCCGGTAGGCATCACTCGGCTTAAAAATTCCCTAAATGCATTCGTGTCAGTCTTTTTTCTAAGATCGGCCTCTTCCATCTTGTGACGCAACTTAAGCCACTCCTCATAGGGATGATGTTAGCGTATTTTGACGGCCTCCGCATAAGGTTTATGTACTTAAGTTTCTTAACCGTCTCCCGATGTTTACGTATCGAAACCGGTCCCGTGTCATTAAAGGGGAGCCGAGCAAACGACCGGCAGTGATGAAGGTACATCTTACGTACCATGATTTATCTGTTTCGTACAATGAGGCTAGCGAGCGTCGGTAGTACGGCGCTCAATAGAGGCAACAGTAATCCCCACGCTGTACTATAAGTTTCTTCTTGAAGGCGAGAGGCACGCGCCTGTCGGAGACTTTGCGAAGCGCCGCCTTGTGTTTTTGTAGTGTGCGCGTGTCACAACCTGTCAGCTTTATATTGCCGTTCAGAACGTTCAAGACACACTCGCTTATACAATTGACGAATTTTTTGTTATACTTTGAAATGATAACTTTAAGCAATTTCGGGTCGGCTGTCCAAAACACCTGCAGAGTGTGATAATTCGTCTTCACACGCTTCATCGCCTACATACGTATAGATGGTGAGGGGAGGTATATTGTATGGGAACCTCAGACCGTCGTTCGTACTTTGTGTCAGATCTAAGAGGAGGTAGCCGTAGGGTTCTTGTGTCGCGTCCAGGTAAGCGTTATACAGACCCTAACTATTTTCGGGGTACACATGACTGGCCAGGTACATGAACTGTTTCTTATCTCTGACGTTTTTGAATGCCACTATAAATGGGCATTTAACGATATGTCCCTACAGAACCTGCCCTGGTGAAACAGATTTTGAGTGATTAAAATAACGCTTATATTCCGGTGATGGCTACCTCGCGTAAACAGTTCACACACTTGCTTTGAATAGACGTCGTTTAACAGATCGTCAAAGATCACGATACACCGTTCGCCATTTGCACTGCCAGAGTCTTCCGGTACACCCTCGTTAAATCTGACGTTCGCAGGCAGTTGGTGTCGGGAGGGCACAGCACTCTTCTCACCGTAACACCACACTATCCCACCGGCAAATGTCGGCTCAGTGCACAGGTCGTCAAGGTTCAGGAGGAGGCGTATGACAAAAGACGACTTCCTGGAACCGCTAGTTCCAGTCACGATACACGAGAACGGATGTCTGAATTACAGATCACTCATGGATGGTCGGGCGGTGAAAACGCTCCTCTCACCCGTCACTCGCCCTATTTATACCCGAACGGGACCGACGAATTGTCAACTAAACGTTGGCGTTTGAAGAAACAGATTCTGTACATTTTATATTCGGGTTTGGTTATTATAGATACTATACCCTCTCCCACCTTCCTCTTGCATTTGATTTTCTTCCTTGTGTGTAAAGTCACGTGTCGCGTCTTGGTCCCATCTAAAACCATGTCCTTATAACCTAAAAATTAACCAATTGCCAGGTGCTATAATTCAGTGTTATCCCTCAGATTTTACAGACAGTTTTTCGCTCGCCTGTCGCCGTATGAACTGTCTTGTAGGCATTGTATTTAGGTCCTCTGCTAACGAATTCCTGTATAAATTCGGAGGGTCTCAGTTCCGAAGTCATGGCCCCGTGATTATCCCCGATCTCGACGAGTGCAGGTCCGTCTCTAGGATGGACGTACACAACACTATCTGTGTCGCAATATATAGCCCGTTCTTGCAGTCTGTCTAGATACGAATACAAGTGCAGGCAAGCGCCGGCCGTCACATATGCGCCTTCGTAGGTATGACGTAAGCACGGAATCCCTTCCTCCGCCACGAAACGCCACGACGCCCATACTACGTCATCGCTAGCGATCACCAGGTTCGCCACTTCGATGCCTGGAGTGTACAGGGACCTGTAGATTTTTTGGGGTTCCCAGATCATCTTCGATTTCGTCCTATTATTTCTCTACGTCAGTTTGCTCCAAATGGAATTCAGACAAAGTTTTGCCAGGCCACGTTTCGCGCCGTTAGGTCTTATCGCCTCTTTGTCTAGACGGATCCCCTCGCTCGCAAAGAAATTGGCAATGTAGCGAACCTCGTCCTCCGGGGTTCGCACCCAGTCCCGATATCCGATACCTCCGTCTTCAATTTAAAAATGTATCTATATACTCGACAAATAGACCGCCCTCACCCGTCTGCGGATCGTATTGGGTGACGGCGTATTCGTACACCTCGATAATCTCGACGATCTCATAACCCTTCTGCACGGCCATCCTAAATTCTTCAATAACCCACGTACCTGTGAGGGCCCTCTCCACTACCGTCTCGTGACTGCCATCCGTTTTTCACTCAATAGCGCACGACCTACACAGGCAGAACATCAGTCTGCCGTTGCAATGATAAGGCACCACTGGATGGTAGAGTCTCTGGGGTGGTAGGATGCAGCATTTTATCAATCCCTCTTTCCGTACCATGGCTTCTTTATCTTCGCACGCCTCACCCACATGAATTACGGGATGTCCCACGGGAAATTTGAAATATTTACACACGTACGGATAGAGACTCATCACGTCCGCGTATTGTAAAGTCCTTTCTCCCTCGCGTACCTTATAGTGACGTCTCATGGCCTCCGTTCGACCTCCGTATAGGGCATCTCGCGTGTTCAGAGGACTATGTCCCACAACAGGATGTGTCTTCAATTCGGGATGATGTGTCAAAATTTCCTCATCAAACTCACACTCCCTCTGTATTTCTACCTGATAACCTGCGCGTGTGATCCGCTCTATTCGCACCATCGTGCACTCTTATCTCTCCGCTAGCGTGCCCCTCGTATCATACAGACGTCACGGTAGGGTTGGCAGTTATGCCCTTGATAGTATCCGAGAAATTCATACTTGATCCTCTTCTCTGGGCAGAAACCATCCACACTAAAGTGGGGGAGTTCTGGCAACCTGTATTAGCGTCCGTTACGTCCGTGCAGTATCTTGCGTCCCCCGTCATCCATCATTTCCCTGTAGACCAACCACATCAAAGCTTTCCTACTGTAATTGACATTGCCGCTGTATACGCCCGTCGGGATGAGACCTTTGGTATCGGGCTTGAGGAAATGTTTACGCAACAACTTATTACATGAGAACGCGATAGTAATAGCTTCAAAGAACACCTCTATGTTACCTATCTGCATAAACTCTCGCCTGAACACTCGGCACGCTTGCCTTAGGACACTGACTTCATCTTGGCAGTAAACTTCCAGCACGCGCTTGTTATCGAACACTGGCATTCTTACCAGGCGAGAAATTCTCAACTTTCCGCTCCACTCATCTCGATCACGCCATAATACGAGACGTCGTGGATAGGGCCTACGTAATCTAGATTTTCCTCAGTATTAAAATAGTGAGGGTACCACGATTTGTTGGCCGTTAGACCGAAAGTCTCGGGCAGCTTCCGTAGCGGACACGGGAGGAAGGAGACACTGTCCAGAAAGACCAGGTGCTCCATCTTCATACACATGATCTTTAACCCGTTCATAATCTGTTCGGGCTGTCATTTCAACATGATCGCCCTGTTCAGAATGAACTGCAAGTCGAAAGCTTTAGCGTTGTGTGCTATCGCGACAATCTTATTGGCCCAGGGGTGTAGCTTACATAGATAATTTAGCAGGTCCCCTATCGGATCGTTCCAGAATGAATACATCCTCTGACCGCATCGCACGCAGTCACTGCAGTCTTTCACACCTTCGCATTGCGAACATAACTGCTGAACGCAGACCAGATTAGGTACGTGTATTGTGGCGTTGTCAGAGTACTTTTTTTGCGTGGTTTCAAAATCGTACAACACCAACACCCTGTCGCCGCCGCAGTGCAGCTCGTCCTTCAACGGTCTTATGTAACACAGGTGGCCTGCTTCTCTGTTCCGGCCGCAGTTCTGGCAGAATCGCTTATTACATTCGTGATTTTCCCGTGACACGAGTGCTCCACACGTTGCGCAACTTCGTTTACGTTCGCATACGGATTTTCTCTTTGCTGTGCTCTGCTTCTGGTTAGCGAAAAACGTCCGACTTCTAAAGTGTCTGTTACATTCGTTGCAGGGGACGGGAACTACGGATGACGCGCACGGAGGGCTCGCCATACAGTCGCCGCAAGTCTCGTCACAGACATGTGCTATATCACGCCTACGAATTTTATGACATGCATTACATACGTACTTTTTATTCATTGCATCTGTAAAGTTAGTTATCACGTGATAATGTCTTTCGACTTCGTCGTAGAGTAGTTTTAGATGTTTGGAAGAGTCGACTAGACCTTCGTACATTATGTCGTCACACCCAAGACCTTGATACACAACGATCTTATAGTCCCGAAAATGTTCTTGGAAACGGTTAAGTTCGGGGATCCCCCCATCCCTAGTCAGAATTATACCTGTCTCTTTTAGTCACGCTTGAAATACGGGACGTATTTTCTGACCTTGACGGTACGCTTTATAATTTGCATCATCTACTCTAGCAATCGCTATTCTTAAAGCGTAAGCAAGACAATTTTCCTCTGCCTTCAACTCCACGATACTTTTCTTGAGTTGTGCCATTACGGAGAGCGTTCTACCCTTAGTCTTAATACCGTAAACGAACCCTACGGACATCTTGATCGAATGCAGTGTTACGACAAGCGTGTCCAAGGCGTTAAATCTAGAATTGGACTGTGATACTTTTTCAAAAACACTCCAAATTACCCCTCCCGATAACTGATCTTTCCTCCTAAAACTGATTCCGATGGGCTTATCGTTCTGATTCACCTTATTCTGAATAGTTATCCCCACCATGTCACTTGCACTCACATCCAGCAAAGCATATTCAAAGAGTTCGTTCACGCTGGCTAGGATGTCCCACGGGATCACTATTATCCGCGGTGGGTAAAAATCGTACGGTAAGCTGCGTCCCTATGGCATTGTACCGTTTATATTGTCTCCTGATCGTGTCATCTATCTCGAATCTTCGAACCATTCTCTACAAATTAATACACATGCGGATATTTAGCTTCGACACATAATAATGTAGGTTATTTGAAACTTGTAATCAAGTAATAATACTTACAGTTTAAAATATGGAGCCTCACTGTTCGTGTCACGTACGTGCGGCATCCTTTTTATTGCCGAAGTCTGACGTCATTTACTTGTTTGTTTCAGCCACTGCTTCGTTGCACGCACGACTGCCGACCATTATGGAGCTTGCCAAGCGTTTTGAGGAAGCCAGAGCCTACGCTTCGGTCAGCGTCTCCTCCTTGGAACCCCCTAAACCATATCCCATTACCACAGCCAAAAGAATTTCCACCAAATACGGACTTGCGGTTCTGTTAACCCTACGGGGCACCGACACCGGCGTCGTCCAAGTCATCCTACCACAACGCTACAGTCACGTTATGACCGACTCCGATTTGGACAGCATCAATTCCAAGGCGCTCTCGCTGAATCTAGTGTACAAGGTTATTTGTGACTCCTCAAATGCGTATCTCTTCGCTATAGAATCATAAATATTGTTCGTGTATTTCCCCACATGAGGCCTCGGCGGAAACCTTTTGATGTGTCGGACGGTCTTTTACGACCCAGCAGGCCTTGGTGAAACGTGCGGGACATGCTCTCTGGTTTACTGAATTCACTCCCGCAAGACTAGATCAACTAGGCTTTGTGAATCGATTACTGCAAACTTTCTGCGAACTAAATATCTGCTGTGCTCTTGTAAACACTTACCCGGCCTATATTGCCGTTGTCCTCAGTGTGTATTCTACGGGCGGTCATACGATAAGCCTATTGTACATTGCCCGAGCTGAATCCCCATCCTAGACCATATTTACAGTAAATTACCCTCCTTTCAGGTAGGACCTGTCACGTTCGCTCGAACTGCATCCGAGCAATATGCGAATTACCGCGATTATTCCATGTTTGCAATTACACAGGGGGACGTGACGGTTGAGTTTCTACTCGGGGTTGTCGACGACATCGACACCGCCACTTGTGGATCCAAATCAAACATCAATTTACTCGAATTCTTGTGGGATACTACGTCTATTTTTGCTTTCCAAATTACGGGATAGTCTGCGTTCCCCTCGACTCCCCTAATGTCCACTATCTTCGGCATTACGGGGCTATTAGCGGTGGCTGGATGCATAATTCCCTATGCAGGACGTGTTTCAGGAACTATCGGCCCATACTCGACCCTTTCGTACCCGCGTTTACGGGCTCAAGCTCGTGCACGTGTCATGTGTGTCTCCGACAACCACTGTCTCTGCGAAGTCTTGCTTCATACACGGTTTTCCACATTACAAACAATTTATCTGAATTCACGCTCTCCTCCGGCACTCTGTATCAACACTATGTTCGGACTGTGGAATCAAATATCGTTCCCGTCGACACGTTGATTCCACGTTCATTTCCTTAATTGCGCTGCACATTTGTGCGGGCCAGGGGCTGATGTAACAGTAAGCGGTTTCATAAAGCCTGTGTAACCCCTTCTCAATTCCACTGGTACTCTCACACCGAGGAATACTGTGCCACCAAGGATGAGATTATTGCTCGCTTGTGTACAGACAGCTACGAATGGTGGTGTGATTTGTGCTATAAACCCCTATTCGCAACTGCAGACTGTCTGTTCTGTTAGCAGGACTGTGTCCCTCACTACTTATGTAATGTTTCACGACTTTTTGTAGTCAATAAATACCGTACTACCTCGTGGTTTCTTGTTTTATTCCCTCCCGACACGTGCCTGCACAAGTACGTATCTCTATGTGTTTACAGCACATGTGCGGCGCTGATGCGGAACTCCTACCACGTTCCTACTGATATACTCCAGTCTTGCGCATGCAAGTGACTAAGCATACGGTAAGATACTATGCAACCTACACAGACCCTTCTTATATTCACTCCTATACCACACTTACAGCTTAATATGCCCATGGCTGCTGAATGCAAGAACGTACCAAGACTTTTCCACTCATTTCCGTACCTTAACCACTTCCTTTTTAATATTATACTACACCAGAAGGTGTAGGGAAGTCCTGGAGGCACCTCCTTTTTAATATCTGTTACCAATCCACACGCTGGCACCTACCCTTTTTAATCATATACGACACCCTGACAACATACACAATTACACTCAGCGAAAGCCAACATATCTTTTCAACAATTTCGACACCACCTCTTGTTTCTTTCGACGCCATCTTGTTTTTGAATTTCGACGCCATCTTGTTTTCAATCCGGGGGCTTTTGTTATTTTTTAATATCATTTACCAATCCACACGGCGGCACCTACCCTTTTTAATCATATACGACACCCTGACAAAATACATACTCACACTAAGAGAAAGCCAACATCTCTTTTCAAAAATTTCAACACCATCTCTTGTTTCTTCGACGCCAACTTGTTTTTTAATTTCGACGCCATCTTTTTTAGTTTCGACGCCATCTTGTTTTTGAATCCGGGGGCTTTTTCCCCCAGGGCCCAAAAATGGTTGGTGCCCTCTGCACCCCCTTTTTCCAATTTTGGGCCCCGGGGCTAAGCCCTTGGGCGGGCCAAAACGGACCCATTACTACTACTGTTTTATTTACAGTGGTATCGTGTCCGAACTTAGAAATTTCTCGACTGGATTGTTGTTTTAATTCGGTCCTTAGCACTGTTTGACAATTGTGCATCCTACACAAATTGGTATGAAACGTAACGGTTTGTATTCTGATGTTGATAGGGCTAAAGTGTACGTTAATGCGTGCAGGTGCTTTATTATGCCTCTGTTTCAGTTGTTACTCCAACAATGAACATAATTTCAAGCTCACAGTTATGTAATTCATCATGACAATTCCACCTTATGTCTTGTGTTGGCCGGTGCGTGTTACGAGACTGTATTGCTAGGTGAGCGAAAGGTGCGGTTTCTATCATACTCAAGTATAATTCGGTGTTCCGCGTGGTCTTGTAACAAGGCGTGTGTGACGTCAGTCAAATGAATGTACATATGTACAATACAGAGCGAAACCTTGAGACCAGACATGTGTGGCGTGTAATTCGTCCAAAATATTTTACCAATAAATAGCAATGTTTGATTTGATGTTACATGTAAACTTTAACAAGATTGCATTTCAATAAACTACCCATATTTAATTTAATTTTACGTACAAACTCTAACAAGATTACATTTTTCGCAGAATAATATTCCTATTTATTTGAGACGTCACCATAAGCAATATATAGTGTGAAGTTAACTGTTGCATTTAATCTGTAAAACTCCAGTCTGTGAGATATTACATTCGTGTCTAAAAGCACAGTGCACTAACACACTGTATCAGACTTTCACCTTCAGGAGATGATGACTAACTTGAGGCAGAATTTCCTGCAGCTTTAGAAAGTGTGTGCTACATCGTAATCTTGCTTGAGCTTCTGAGACTAAGTTCAGCAATAATGAATATTCAAATAAATTTAAATCCGTTTCTTTCTTATTCCACCTCTATAAGTTCGCAAGTTTAGTACACTTCCAGGAACTCAGAACCATTCTGTTAGGCCTAACTGTCTACTATAACATGTTTGTGCTAATGACATGTTCTTTACACCCTGTGTGTTGTGTCTGACAAGTTAATGACATTGTCATGTTTATGGATCCTAAGGAAAAAACATAATGCAACAATAACTGCACTGCCGATGACACCACTCCTTCTGGAGTACACATCCCCCAACTTTATGGTGTATATAATTTGCAGGATGTCATATGTATATTTTTTATAACTTGCTGGTCGCTGTTTACATAAGCCCTACTTGTTCTTTTCAAAACTTTTCTTGCATTTACTCTCCTATTTATATATTATTATTTATAAAAATTTACCTAGGTTGCTTAATTCCCTCCTCTGGTTACACTAAAGTTCTTATATGCTTTCGCTTCATTTATGTTCCATAACCTGCTGTTCTTTATTTTGCCTTATTTTTTTGCATTCATTTCTATTTTTCCCCTACCATTTTCGTGTTTCATCTATGCTTTCCATGTGCGTTACTGGCGGTGACGAAGGGGAAGTTCCCAGTAATTGTAAAGCACGTGGATTTCTCTGATTCCCGTTAGTGGCTTTTTTCCCCTGACAAGTGTATAGACAACATACCGCTTAGTTCGATGAAAGTTTTGAGGACATTTGCAGGATACACAGAGTGAGCATAAATTCTTTCCCTGATTACAAACATTTCTTTTCAAAATGTAACTCAAGAAGTTTTTTTACAACAAATCAGTACACTTCAACATGTGATCCTTTTGTTGCACGGAGAACGTCTAATCGATAATCAGTTTCTCTCCACGTGTTCTCCAACATGTCTTCAGTTATTGTAGCAAAAGAGTCTGTTATTCTAGCCTTCAAATCTGTAATATCTGGAACTGGTGTCGAAAACACTTTGTCCTTAACATACCTCCATAAAAAGAAGTGAAGGGGGGGGGGGGGGGGGGGGGGGTTTACGAAAGGCAAGGATGCCGGGGGGGGGGGTATATTTCCCGCTATTGTTTGGTAGTATAGAGT
>Ga0123357_10015262_pt1 | contig 10068 bp, 9 predicted proteins | sample TergutEmb28metaG_FD_89873 | JGI IMG/M metagenome (GOLD analysis project Ga0123357, IMG submission 89873) | Embiratermes neotenicus P4 segment gut microbial communities from Petit-Saut dam, French Guiana - Emb289 P4 | ecosystem: Host-associated > Arthropoda: Insects > Digestive system > Gut ... | reverse complement strand
GTATTGTTGTACTGTGTGGGCATTGCTGTTTTTTTGTTTTTACTTTAGATGCCGGACTGCTGGCTAGAAGTCAGTATTCGGAAGGTCCTGCGACCGGCCATCTCGACACAGGTTTTTCTTGGTTTCCCTGTGCCTGAAAGCAAATGCTGAGATGGTTCCCAAGATTCCAAGTTGCAACTACATGCTTGTCATGTAGCCCTCCCGAGTTAAATTTAGTAGTAACCAATTTCATGTTTGTTTACTTTTAAAATAACCACTGCCACCGGGTAACAACCCAGTTGCAGTTAATAAATATTATTATTATATTATATATCAGAAGTTGCACAAGAAAAGTTCATGAAAATGATATATAGCACAGGCATACAATGACAAATTTTTTCTTCGCCCCTAGACAGTTACGTTTGTGTGTCCACACCTGTAGATTAGACAACACTTGCAAAGGTTTCACTAATTTTTATGCCCTTTCCAGTGACTATGTGCCGAGTTCTTTGGAAGTGTACGCAGCTAACAAAGCCATTGGATCATTCTTTTAAGTGCATAGCATTTGCAAGTGTGATGAACAGTCCATTTTGAACTTGGAGTTGGCACTGTTTTGCATGAAATGTAGGGCTCTGACTGAACACTTGCCATTAACAAATGGTACTTGTACACTGTCAGACACAGTGTTTAGTAGTAAATAAATCCTTTTCACGTGAATTCTAGTGACATCGATTTCAACTGATTCAGTCATCATCTGGCTGATCTAATAAAATACAGAAATGTGAAACTGTATTAACACAATATATGTTGTTTCATTTTACTGGGGTTGAGATCTTAATTCGTTACAATATTGTAAGTTTACAGTATTTTTTATAATATTTTAAGTTAGTCAGAAATGTGTTGGGACAGTATGCCACCATTTGCCTGAACAGACAAACAAAAAGTACAACCAGGCAAGTAGTCCCATCTGGGATTTAAAATTTGTATTAAAGCGTGAGTTGTAACTGTTTTATGAAAATGAATGGTCCATGTGTGTTGGTATAATTGTTACAGTACTGCTGCAAGTGTGTCATTATTGTTTTAGGCTATCAATGATATTGGAACTGGGCCTGAATCAGAGGTAGTTACAATATTCAGTGCTGAAGATATGCCACAGGTTTCTCCAGTGCAGGTGGCTGCTAGATCGTATAACTCTACTGCACTTAATGTAACCTGGCTGCCCATTGAACAGACTCGGGAAAGGATTCGTGGAAAACTTATTGGCTACAGGGTAATTATAGTAGTTTTGTTACTTGGTTTTCTACAGGATCCCTATTTCATCTGACAACTGTTGTTTGGGCTTCTGTGGTGTGCATTTGGGTGATCAACTGGGTAGGTTATGTTGATATGAAAAATGAGCTGACAGGAATTGGCAGCTGATAGTTGTCACATTAAATAATAGTCCTATATTATATGCGTAGTAAATATGTCTGCAGTGGGATGTCTGGGTTGAAAAACAATATCAATGGTGTTTGTAATCCCATATGTCACTTTTTCCAGCTTAAATATTGGAAGGATGGTAACAATGAGCAAGATGCTGTGTATTACTTAAGCCGACGCCAACGTCCTTGGGCCATTGTAGTTGGTCTTCAGCCTGATACACTATATTTTGTGAAAGTAATGGCCTACAACTCTGCAGGAGAGGGCCCAGAGAGTGAACGCTTCCTGGGTAAGTAGCTGTGCACAGAAGTTCCCTGTTTCTGTCCAGCTCATATGAACTGGTACTGTAGTTTTGTGATTTACATTGACCAAGTGCAGTTTGCAGTCTGATTTGCAGACTGGAGTAAGTAGCTGTAACATAATTGTTTATCAAAGATAAAATTTTCGTAATTGATTTCCAAGTTCATGGCAATACTAGATCTTAATGACATCAGATTTTCTCCTTCCACTTTCGCAGAGAGAACCTTCAGGAAGGCCCCACAGAAAGCACCATCAGCAGTGACTGTATATGGCATAGATCCCTCAACTGTACGAGTTGTTTGGCGCTATGTTGCTCCCAGCCTTGAAGAAGAACCTGTCATTGGTTACAAGGTAAAAAACTTTGCCCATTTTAAAATCTACACATGTAGCTGCATGGTCAGAGCTGTGAGTACCATAGTTTTAATGCAGATTTTCAGGCTGTCAGAAGGGTTGTGCAAATAATGAAACCTATTCATTTTGGTTCCAGTAATGAGTGCCTGTTTGCTGTTACTCTGATGGAATTGCACTCTTGCAAAAATGCTCCTGTTATCTTTCCCATGTGTGTCGGTCTTGTCTCTGTGTAACAGTTTGAGAACTGCTGAAAGGATTTTCATGGCATTCACTGTTGGGCCAGAAGTCACCGCGTTTAAGTTTTGGTTAAAATATGATAGTACTAGTTGGACCTATATGTGTTTTCTGCATGCATTTCGGATAAAAACATGCTACATATTTTTGGAGATGAAAAATGTTTCATACGAAACTAGTACAGGATAATGGTAAAGGTACTGTTGTTCCCATACTCGTTTTGAAGTCATACTGGGGAAGTGGACTGGACATAAGTAATTGAGAAACACATTAATTAACCCCATGGATGAGAAATCCGCACATGTATATATTTAAGCGTAATATGTCTTCAGTCTCTAATTGTATTTACATTTACATCCAGGTTCGTGTGTGGGAAGTAGACCAGGATATGAGCACAGCTAATGACACCATTGTCCCGCTAGGTTCCACTCTGGAATCTTACATACACAATTTGTCACCAGGAAAAGTGTATCATATGCGAGTTCTAGCATTCTCCAATGGTGGTGATGGACGAATGTCGTCTCCTGCCCTCACTTTCCAGATGGGTGAGTACCTGATGCAGAATTATAACACTTTAATGTAGTTTAATTTTTTTAGTGTGTTATTGAGTGTGTACGTGTATATTAGCCTGTGTTCCACTGCAGGATAGGAAGGTTTGGAAATTGAAGACCCATGCAACACAAGGTTGCATACATACATTTGACATTCATTTGAGCATCAAGATGTGGCAGAGCTGCAGTAGAAGTTTGTAATAGCCTTTGCAAAGATGCTGCTCATACATTGGGTGGTGTTTGGTGAACATACATCATCCAGGTCAAGTGTGACTGAGCGACTTTTTCAGTTCAGGGGTAGGAAAGATTGTTAAGACCGCCCATGGAGGAGGGAGACTGCAGGAGCACAAAATGGGGACAATGTGGCATGTCCTGAAGAGGTTATTTGCTGAGCTGAAAATGGTAGAAGCAATTGTTGTGAAGAAAGCTGTAATTTTGATTGGTGGTTGGCACAGCAAACTCAGCAAGGATGTATTGTGTCTGCCAATACATACCAAGAATTTTGTGAGCAACACTGTGAATACTGGATAGATCAGCGCATGAGATAATGAACCAGACTACTCTGACTGCTGATTAAAAATGATGTGCCGTCTGCAGCTCCCAGTAGTAAACAGCAGTTTTCTGTCTGGAAGTACAGTTTGTGTGCACAAGGCTTCCCATTAAGAGCAAGAAACATATGATGTTGGATTGTAAGTTTTTCTGGTATGGCTTCGGTGGTCTATGGGGTAGCGTGCTGGCCTTTAGTACCCAAGTTTGCGGGTTCAAACCCAGCCGAAGCCGTCGGATTTTTAGGGCGAAAAAATCCTCAGCACGCCTTCCTTCGGAGGGGAAGTAAAGCCATTGGTCCCATGTCGTAGATTTGGGGCATGTAAAAGATCCCTAAATTTACATGGAAGTCGGAATTTAGGTAAAATTACTACCAGACATCTTTCTCGCCCACAGTTCCACCTTTCGCTGCTAGGATCTCTCGTGTTGTTGTGGACAGAGGCACCTGGCAGCTAAATTGGGAACGTCTAAAGGCAGGGGAAAGCAATGGCAAACTACCCCCAAGTACTTGCCCAGGATGCAGTGTGCCAGAGCCATACCGGTCACATGACTGTGGTCTGGTTCCTGCCAAGCCCGGCCTTCAAGGCTGAATACTAATGAATGAATTAACACTGTCTGGAATGAATTCTGGAAGCAAGTTATATAAAGAAGAGACCTGCAAGAGAACAAACACAAAAAAATGTAATAAATAGGAAGTAAAGATTTGAAAATGAGTTACCTGTCAGAGAAAATTTGCTGCATTTTTTGGGAAACATGTGAACCTCCAAGGAACACCAGACTGATAGTTGCAAGACAGAATGATGGTTGTATTTGTAACGAAGAATCCATATATGGTGCATCAAGGAACACATGGCTCTCCCTTGCGGGAACCGGTGGAGTGCCAGTTGGTACAGTGACAACTCAGTCCTTGACATGGGTAAGTAACGGATGCTGTACTATCTCCTGCACTGTCACAGGAAATATGTGAACAATGAAACTTACGTACCAACCAGCCAAACTCATTTATGTGTATATACTGTGTAAAATTATTTGATGTGTGATGCCACTTTACTGCTATATAACTAAATTTCTACATTTGCTCAACAAATGCATCGTGCATCAAAATGTATGTATATGATTATTTCCTGTATTTTGTCATTCCTTCCTGCCATTTGTTGTCATAAATAGTGACTAAATATGAAGTGTGTATAATGGATTTAACATTCAGTTGCCTGTGCATCGTGATATATTCTTATAATAAAACCAACTAGATGCACTAATTTCTCAAATTTATTTTGGAATAAAACTCTACATGTTTCAGACAGTTCCTCTGTCCATCATCAGAAGTTCTACACTGTACACACAGCAATGGTATATGTCATAACAGATTTTGCTGACAGCAGGATCAGGATGTTCCATCCTGATCCTGCTCGCAGGCTGCCAGCAAAACCTGTATGACATATACCATTGCTGTGTGTACAGTGCAAAAGTCCTGATGATGGACAGAGGAATTGTCCGAAATATGTAGAGTTTTATTCCAAAATAAATTTGAGAAATTAGTGCATCTAGTTGGTTTTATTGTAAGAATGTGTATAGTTGCTTGTTTTTCTGCAGTTTTGAGTTGTTTGGGGCAGTTAAAACACACATTATTTGTTGAGAGGTTGGAGACAATGAAAGGAGTACACCCAGAGATTGCCAAGTGTCACTGAAAGTGATCTGGCAGTATTAATGTTAATAAATGTTAATAAAAATCCAACTAGATGCAACAGCATGCAGATATTTATTTACTGCAACGTCACTGTACGTGTTACGGGTGTCACAGCACCCATCATCAGGAGTACTAAAAACTGTAACCGCAGCCTCCGGTACAGGTCATAATACTGATACAGCTACTTCCCTCCAATGTGGCCTGGCAGTATTAGATGTATATTCATGATTTCTTCACGAGGAATGCTAAAAACAAAAATTATCTATGACAGGAGTCTATTGTCTGAGTGTGAAATTCACTCCATAGCACTTGTCATTTAGCACTGTAGTTACATATGCCATGCCAGCCACTATGGCCACTTTAAAGAAAGTACACTTTGAGTTTAATATCACATGCTACAAAATGTCTGGTGAGTAACACGTTATGTGTGCAGAACCAGAAATGGAGTGCCTATCAGACTTCTGTATTATACCAGACAAAATATCTTTTAGTTCTCAAATTTCTCTGGCTTAGTTCTCAGTTTACCATTACTTGCTTTAGACTGCATCTTTCAAGTTGCTCAGCTCATTTGCAGTCACCATGTATTGTGCATTGAACGTTGACTAAGGACTTGGATTTATAACTTGTAAGGGATTTTCAGGTGATTTCAGAAACAGGAGCTGCCGTGATGTAGCAAGCACTTCTGCGGTTGTATTACTGGTATTTTTATGGGTTTTGGCTGCAGTGTGATTCATCGAGCCACAAGTCAACTGTACGACGTACCTTAAGTGCTCTTATGAAGCCTGTAATTTAGAAACAGAAATGTTAGTGACTGCTTGAGGTTAATAAATGCAGTGTGGATAGCTGATAGTTGAAGCTAACTACAGAAGTGCTGAATGTGTGGGAACAACTCAAGTTTTATGTTCGTGTCTACTTGGGAGTTGTGTCATTGGCTAATTTTGTCTGCAGTTGAAATTACCTGTTCAGTTTAGAATGCCCATTTTTAACATGAAGTAACATTGTCTTGTCTCTATTGGGTTTATATATCAGGTAGGACTAATTTTAATCATTAGCATGGGGGTTCATGTGCTGGTTTTACTCTGTAGTGTCTTTGTGTTACTGTTAAGCAGTACTTGTATATAATTTATTTGGTAGCTTTTAATGAAAATGGTTCAGTGGCTAAATGTTTTATATATATAGGTGTGAAACTGCAAAGTTGCACAGCCTTTTTTGGAGTATGTTGGATAATACTGTTTTATTTACCAAATTTAGCCTTCTGTGCTGACATATAAGGGCTGGGGACCAAAAGCAGAAATGCGTAAGCAATGTATGGCATTTAGAGTCTCATTGTTTATAAAAATAACATATGTGTTATAGGTGAAACACAAAGAAAATGTGTGTGCATGCTGGCATGTGTGTATTGGTGTGTGTTCTGATGGGTTGATATTGTTTGGAATACATCCAAATTCCAGATTTATAGAGTCTACTGTTTACTGAATCTTTATAAGTAAGCAGCACTTATAATAATAATAATAATAATAATAATATTTATTTACTGCAATTGGGTTGTCACCCGGTGGCAGTGGTACTTCTGAAGGAATACAGATAAATGCTTTGATTATTTTTTGGTTTGTGTAATAAGTACCTGGAAAGTAATGCCTTGAAAATTATCTTCAGGTCTGGAAAACGAACGCTTAAATATATGGTGGCTATTTTAATTTTTCACCTTCCGACTTAAAACATCACATAGCAGTGTAGGTGAAAAAAACACAGCAAACTGAAGGAACGAAGGTCCTGAATTTCAGGCATTTGCTTCACACATGATACTGGCACATCTTTGTGTAAAACAAATCAACAAGTCATTGTGCGAGCAGAAAGCGGACAACGTTGCAAGATTGGTGTAATATACTTAACAGCCAACTTCCGTATATTTGGCCCAGTAAAATTTGTACTTCATAATTGTTGTGCCAGTTTGTTGAAAAATGACTGTGTCATTTATGAGAATTTTCATCATACTGCCTTTGAAGACATTTTTGTTGGAAAAATATGTTGATAAGGAGGGGTATATTAAACGAGACCTGAAGTGTGCAATACCATTATAGTCTGCTGTTGAACCCTTAAGTGCCTAAGCCATTATTACTCAATAATAATAATCAAGGGCCAGTCTGTCTTCTGTAATGTGTTTGGTGTATGTGTGATTGAATTAGTCATACCCCAGTTGCCATGGTTACCAGTGACATCACACCTCAGTTGCCATGGTTGTGATAGGGGTCGTGAACTGTGTTGTCTGTGAGGTACAGCTGAGGTTGAAAAAAAGTTGAACATCAAGTATAATACAGCACAGCACAACTAGAAGGCAGCATCTATCTGAGGAAATAAAGAGTTGGTTCGTTTTAAAAATAAAGAATTGACCGGTGAAAGAGGCTGTGGAGTAGTGCATGGCTGTTATACATGATGGCACAAAAAGAATGCATTTTTTTCAAATAATTGTACCTTTTTTTATTTTCAATATAAAAAAATTATGTTAACACCAAAACAACCTGTAATAAATGCAGTTTTGATTACTTACATTGATTACTGAATTACGGAAAATTACATCGGAAAGATGGCGTCCTTATTGCCGTACACACGTCCAGAGCCTCTCCTCAAAGTTCTGCATCACATTTACTAACATTTCTTGTGGCACAGTTGCAATTTCTTCACGAATGGAAACTTTCAGATCGTCGAATGTACGAGGTTCTCGAACATAGACTTTTGATTTGACGTAACCCCAAAGAAAGAAATCGCAGGCAGATAAATCTGGTGAGCGTGGGGGCCAAGGGACATCGCTGAAACGCGAGACTACGTGTTGTGGAAACATTTGTCGAACAACTGTCATCGAAGCCCTTGCCGTGTAGGCTGTGGCTCCATCTTGTTGGAACCACATTTCTTCCATGTTAACCCGTAAACTTCGACGTGACCTTCACTCTCCTGACTACTACCCATTTCAAAAACATGCATTCTTTTTGCGCCACCCTGTATTAACATATCATAATGGGCGTGTCAGTAGTGCATGGCTGTTATATTAACATATCATAGTGAGCATATCAGTAGTACACTTGTAGTGTCCTAGATAAGCCTGCAACTTACAGGTGTTAAAATTTATGTTGAATGCAGCAGAAACTATAGAGTTTAAGGGATGTTCGTTGTGTCAGGGAGACAGCTCACCTACTGCAGACAAAATTTGTGGAACTGATATTCATGACTGGAACTCCTCTGAATTTTTGAAAATAACATCTGTTTTCCCTGGTTGCTTTGAGAAGCACAGTAAGATGGTATAAACACAGGTGTGAGTCTGGGTTCATGCTTATATTTGAGTTATTTCATATTACTGGGCATTTATTTCACTGGTGTATGTTCCTCAAAGCAGACACGTGATAGTTCTAGCACAAGACCATAATGACAAGCTTTGTTCCCTGTAATAGCAGGTTGGCAAAACGGTACCTGAGGAGTCCCTTCCACTTCCTGTACCAGATAAATTGAAAACACTAACAGCTCCTAAATACGGATTTTATTAGCAATGTCTTATTCTTCAAGTGAAACAATATATTACTTACTGTGTTACCATGTTCCTTTTTGTGGGCCACACAAAAACAAAAGTTTATGACTGACTTAGGTTGTATTCAGGGAGCACTAATATTAGGTCTGTTCTCAAAGCCTGCTATCTTTTCATTTGTTACAAGTATATCAGTTGAATTCAGGACAGAGTGATATATATATATATATATATATATATATATATATTGCTGTGTGTCATTTGATACTTGGTATATACTTCAGGAAGTATGTGTTTAAATAGTGGGGTAAATTATCAAAATATGAGTTTCTTAAAATAGTGAATTGCATACATTTCCAAGGCATTATCGGCTTAACTTCCGTTCAGTAGAATAACCCAACCTCATATTTACATTTTCTTGTTACAAAGATGGCATGCTTGCCTTTTGCTGTCCAACCATAGAGGTTCATTACATAGTTTTTGAAATTTAATTAACCGTATGCTTCCTTTATATATCGTATATTCTCAAATCTAATCCACGCCTTTTTACAGTTTCAGAGGGCTAAAAAATCAGATGCAGATTAGAATCGCGTGCAGATTAGATTCGCGGTCGTGAGCTGGATTTTGGAAAAATGATAGAGCTGCTGTATGTGCCGTAAGAACAATAGAATACAATAATTTATTATTTCATTTATAATATTATATAGTATATAATATTTGGAATTTATTATTCATCAGACTCGCTGCAATCACTCATAACTGAATTGTTATCCATCACCCAGTCACTACCATCAGCTGTGGTGTGTTTGTACTGCTGGCAGTTAAATGGCCACTTCACACATAGCGCATTAGTCAGATAACGGTTAAAGCATTGGTAACATACAGTATTATTCAATCAATCTACCTTGTAGGCAAGGGGCAGTTGAAGGAAAGGTGCGGATTAGAACCGTGAAGTAACATTTTTTCGTTTAAGAAATCGGCAAAAACTAGTGCGGATTAGATTCCGGTGCGGATTAGATTTGAGAATATACGGTACGTGCACTAACAGGAGAAATGAGGTTGATACCTTTTTATTGTAGCAGACCATGTTAGGCAGGTATTTACAGGCTATTTTATGCTTTGAAGTCTGTGAGATTGCATTGTGCTTTGTGATCAACTGTGAACTTTGTTGAACTGGAATTAATGTAGTATTTATTCATCACCTTTCAAATTCTAAATGTCATAGGAATATCATGTTTTGTATTTAATGTAAGTTAATTCAGGTGCCATGCATAACAGTTCAAATTTTATGCAGTTTAGTACTATGCTAAACTCATTACTAAAAATGTTTTAGAACTCAGATAAAATGGTAAAGAGTGATATAAATATTCAAGGTTCCACCGCCGTCCCCCCCCCCACCCCCCCCCCCCCCCCCTCCTGCCCTCTCACGCCTTCTACTCCCTACAGCTAACCTCTTTCTTGGCATATTGCACTCAATTATCATATTT
>Ga0123357_10015261_pt1 | contig 10068 bp, 5 predicted proteins | sample TergutEmb28metaG_FD_89873 | JGI IMG/M metagenome (GOLD analysis project Ga0123357, IMG submission 89873) | Embiratermes neotenicus P4 segment gut microbial communities from Petit-Saut dam, French Guiana - Emb289 P4 | ecosystem: Host-associated > Arthropoda: Insects > Digestive system > Gut ... | reverse complement strand
CTCATTTCTGTTAGAGGCTGAGTCGACCCCAGGGCCATAGTGCGATCGGAAGGATTATGTCAATGAAAAATTCCAATGACACCAGCTGGGATCGAACCAGCGACCTTCCGATTTGTAGCACAGAACCTTAACCACTTTGCCACCGCGGTCCCCCAAAACAAAATATTAACATTGCTTTATTCTTCTTCGCAAAAAGCGGCGATTTCTGTAATATGAAAGCCAAATCACAGGTAGAATTTGTTATCAGTTACACACGAACTGGACTTTAAATATCTGTCATTAAAAGGGATTAATAAAATCATAAGAACTAACAGTACGATTTAATAATCGTAACGTCTTGGTCCACCTTATGTAACTTTCCCCATCAGCTGCAGTTGTTTTGATAAACAAAAATAAAATTTGTTAAAACGAGGAGATAAACAGGATTTATGTGCTGACGCCTGCAGCACAGACGTGTTCAGCCCTTAATTACGGTTGCCTGACGATAGCTGTAAGCGCACTAATTATGCTGTATTGTCACGTGACAGCATCACGTTACTTACCAGTCCAACACGAGCCACTGAGAACAGAATAATGACAACCAGCCTCCAACACACCAAGGTCCAGATAGAACACGACATGGATGTTCCTGTACGTTGAACACAGAGTGGCAGGGACGGACGACTGACCTGCACGGTGAACTCGGGCGCTATCCCCTACTTGCTACACACACTTCTTCTTGCTTGGCTTTCTTTCCTCGCCAGACAACCAACCGCTGACGCAAATCATCTCTGCCGGTCAGCCCTCCTCTGTGCTTAACACATCCGAGTCCCAGATTGGTTGCTCATAACACCTGAAGTGGATGGAAACCTATCCTTGTGAGGCAGATTCTTTAGTCGAGAATATCTGAAAACTTAAGTGAAATTACTTGTAACACGGGGAAAAAAGTTAGCAATAAGACTGAAAGGAAATTAAGAATTTAACGGGAAGTATGTCTGCGGAATTAATGTGTTTTTTCCGTATATGTATTTACTGAGATATGTCTAAGGTAGAACAGTCTTGTCCCAAGCAGGAAGAATTAAAAACCCGACTGCTGACATGTTGCTCAGAATTCGTTAACAGTCTATATAATTGCTGTAAGAAAAAAGCAAATAGTGCATCGCTCAGCATGGCATAAATATGATACACGAATTTATGGCTTGTGAATAGATCATTGTGCATTTTTTATGCATTAGAAAGGGCTTGTGTTAAAGGGACAGATCCCTGACACGGTAACTGTCCACGTCCCTTAATATTTTATCATCAGTAGTTAGGCTGTTTTCATAGTCACACAGATTTGGATTTTGGGAAGCGAGGAATATGAAAAGGTGTAGTGACATGTTGTAATTTTCACATTTTGATAGCGTAGAGTAACTACTGTTCAGCTAGGCGACGGCAAGAAACAGACCATTAATCAACGGTAATGCGCTCATCCATTCGCAGTATTTTTATCGTAAGTAAGCTGTTCATTTCCTTTAAGCCAAGTTTAATTATATTTATAATACTTTCGACATAAATAAGAAATCCATTTTTTATGCAAAGGGAATATACAGTATTAGTATTATTTTCGTCATGAATAAGCAGTTTGTGTATTTCAGTACAAATTAATTTAAAATAGCCCTGGCGATGGACGGATTTTTAGCGCAAATAAAATATAATACACTCGTATTTAAATTCACGACATTTCACGTCTTGTTGAACGTGTAGACATCTGAACCGAAATTTCAAATCTTTAAACAAAAAATGAACAAGAATAAAATGATCATGTGTAGAATAAGGGCTAAATAATAAAAAAAACTGATAATGAAAACGATAATATCAAATTAAATATGAAAACGTAAGATTAAAATAGAAATAAAAATATTGCTGAATCTAAGGTGTCCCTGTGCAGGACCTAACAGCACACTGCTGCATGTAAGGAGTAACTGTGCACGCTACGAAGGAACATTACTGCATGTAAGGAGTACCTGTGCATGCATATAAGGAGTACCTGTGCACGCTACAAAGGAACATTACTGCATGTAAGGAGTACCTGTGCACGCTACGAAGGAACATTACTGCATGTAAGGATTATCTTTGCACGCCACAAAGGAACATTACTGCATGTAAGGAGTACCTGTGCATGCATGTAAGGAGTACCTGTGCACACGCTAAAAGGAACATTACTGCACGTAAGGAATACTGGCGCACGCTGCAAAGGAACATTACTGCAAGTAAGGAGTGCCAGTGCACAAGCTACAAAGATACGTAACTGCATGTAAGATGTCCCTGTGTATATTGTGAAGGCGCATTGCAGTATGGGCGAACTAAAATAAAAAGAAATGCTAATGTGACATTATTGTGCTGCCTAGGAAGCTACGAAATATCACATTGTGTTGGTCGAAGCTTTGCCCACAGGACTGAGGGAGAAAGCTGAGAAATAAAATATTGCACAATTTCGAGACTAGAGGAAGTCCTTTTATTTACTGCTATTAAAATTTCTTACACTCGTAATAAATATTTCTTTTCCTCTTTCTTTTCCTTTTCCTCTACCTCACCCCTCCCTCCCTTCTCCTATTTCTCCCTTTCCAATCATTCCCCTACTTCTCCTCGTCCTCCGTCATTCTTTATTATGACTATCGCAGTTTGTTGCTTCGTATTTAGAAATTTACGCATCCGATTTCAACCCAGAAATCGACTTTTCTGACTGTAGATTTTGTAATTTAGCTAGGCTGTCAAGTAAATTAGGACTTGTTCTTTAACCCTTTAAGGTAAAGTGGTAATTATATGTCCCTACCGCTTGGTTGAACACTGAGAATTCTGAATTAAACTACTTCTACTATATATATTTGTGTGACTATCACGCCAAGAAACTAAAGGAATTTTTCAGTGTACAGTTTAACCGGTACGTATTTGTAATGGAGAATTAATGTGTTTTCTCTCAGATAAAAAGCTGGAATTTTAAGTAATATTCAGCTGAATTGCAGTTTCTAAAGTTTAAGACGGTTTACGATGTTTCTTTTCACGTCCTATCGTGTTATCCTTTGCCTTCTTTTTTCAATTCGAAGCTACATCTTCTGTTCATTGGACGGAGTGCAGTTGTGTGGGCACTAATAAGCTATATGAATTCCAGTATGGCTGTTCCCTAGACAGAAGTCATTAAATTGTCATTTTGGCTACAAGACAGTGTCATGTAGTCACGGTGAGCGAAGGAAAGTTTCTCTCAAGGTGAAGAGCCTGTATTATGAGTCTACAACGCCGTTGTTAGCATGGTTCAAATTTGAATAATACATTTTCCTTAACCATTGTGTTACTTATAGTAGTAACACATGACCTTGTAAATGTGTTGTTATACATAATACATTGTTGAATGTAACTTTTTATAATGTTTTACTTAACCCAAGAAATGTGTCCATTCGTTGAAAATAACAACGTGTGATTCCTTCGTAATATTTTCCATGAATTTTGTGGCTGAATATTTCTTATATCGTCATCGGCTATTAAAGTTGCTGTAATGTTGTTAATTCCATGAATTAATTCATCGTTCTTTCCGTCTCCTCGCCTGAACAAGAACGAGGGAGGAACGAGCAGACATGTAATTCCGTAACGGATAAAACCCCATGTCTTCTTCCATTCTGTCTCCATGTTCAGCCCATCACTTTGTACACATATAGTTACATCTTCTACTTTATTATCTTTTTTAAGTTTATAACATTTCTGTACATGTACGAATACAGTCACACACATACATACATACATACATACATACATACATACATACATACACCGTTACTTACTTACTTACTTACTCCATGGTGCAGAATCCTTCTTGAGAAGCTAATTGGTTTGCAGCTAGTCAAGAAATTCCCCGCATTTCACGGAACCCGAAGGTTCATTACCACACTCACAAGCGTCCGCCAACTTTGTCTATCCTGGGCCAGCCCAATCCAGTCCATATACCCACACCCTACCTCCTGGAGATCCGTCCTAATATTATCCACCCATCTACGTCTAGGTCTCCCCAGTGGTCTCCTTCCCTCCGGTTTCCCCACCAAGACCCTATACACCCCCCTCTCCTTACCCGTACGCGCCACATGCCCAGTCCATCTCATTCTTCTCGATTTTATCACCAGCACAGTATTGGGTGAGGAGTACAAATCAACATACACCGTTACTACATTAGGAAATCGTTTTGAGACCGCTGTAGACGTGAATCTTGATTATTTTATTGTTTTTAAACGTGTGAAGTGGCTTTAAGTGAGCCGAGTGGCCCGATATTGTTATCTAAAGCTGTTCATTATGAACCGTATAATAACGAAATGTCATGTATGTACTGTAGAGTTACGTGATTAAGTACAGGCCCAATTATGTAGTAGGTGTGTACAACATTACATTAAATCGGAATAAGTTAATTGCGTATGAGATGTACGTAATAGGCGGGAGAAAATATTATCAGCAGTTACATATCCATCGTGCTTTCCTTTTATGAACTTCGTGCTAGTAATGAATAACAGATTTGTGTTCCTGTGGAACATGTCTGTGATGATTTCTGTACGATAGCGCGATTTATTGGCTAATAATCGATGGTCTTAAAATTTCTTGTTATTCGTAGGGTTTGTTACGACTCAGATGCACAAATGATAACAGAGTACAGAAGTCATTGTGTTCCAAGTTGTACACTCTTTCATTTAGCCCGCTCACTTTGTTTTTTACAAAGAACAACAGATTATGTCATGCTTTTCGTGCATTTCTTCCTTAATTTACAATTGTTGCGTACTTGACTGATTATTTATGAAGGCTAGTGTGAATATTATGTCGCTTGAGGCCTCTTTATTTTTATATTTTGTAAATTCTTCCAATTTTGACGCCAACATGAAAGTCGTGTAAACTCCACCAGCGCCACTTAATGTGATTTTCTCATGCAGAATTAATTCGGGTTGTAAAAGCATCAGGAGGACTTGCAACGCGACAGCAGAGAAGAAATATAAATATGATTAGGCAATAAAGATTTTTTCTGTGGCGTAACAGCCCTACTGGAGCCCAGGCCTCCTCATTTTTGCGATTTCTGGATCTCATACAAATTTAACACACGGGTGAGACTCCTTTGAAAGAGGCATAATTTAGTCGCAGAGCTTACAAAGCACACAACAATCACTAGAATCGAACATCCATGCCTTCATTGTGATTCGAACCCACGTGTTGACATGTAAAATAACCACTGCCACCGGGTAACAACCCAATTGTAGTAAATATTATTATTATTATTATTATTATTATTAGTCCGGGGGATGAAGCGGCTGTAGACCTGGGCCTTGGACCGCACGGACGCCGGGATTGATCCACTACAGATATGAGTGAAGCGGTTGCCAAGGTCTCTCAGTGTAAATTTGTTGGGTTCTTTCTGCATAGTTTAATGGACTGTCGAGAATCACTTCTCTTCTGCCATGTGGAACTTACCTCAGAACTCGCGTTACGTTAACAGTTAAACCGAGGTCACACATACTAATGTCGCAGCGAAACCTGTCAGCCAAGGAACGGTACACGTATTTAACTAACCTGGCCACGCTTGTATGCTGGTCTTAATCAGCTGTAATGACACGAGTAGATCGAAGGAAGGTCAGTGCCAATTCTTCAGCCTCCTGGCTATGCAGAGGTATGCGAAATACCGGTAAATTACGTTAGAACGAGGAGCCAGCGCGGATGAAATGAACGATTAACAGTAACAGAATAATGGAGAAAATCATTTGTTTATCCTTGTGGATAAGTAAATTTGTGTCATTACTTTCTTTGCTTTATTTGGACATTGAGGAATTTAGTCCACTTTCTCATTTTCACGTGTCTCCCGAGCACTTTCATTCAAGCGCCAACAGCTGTGGGCGATAAATTGTAACATGGAGGAAAGTGACTTTGTGGATCAGTTTAATAGCCACATACAACATCGAACACAACACCAACACAGCTTGTCATCATCATCATCATCATCATCATCATCATGCACATTCCTTGCTTTACACTAGTTTAGCTGCTTCTCCAAACAGTAGTGGTCTCTATGACCGAGCATATTTTATACACTGCTCTGCCAAAATGTTCGTAACTACATGACATGTAATAAGTATTACTGATTTCGGCATTAGAATGTATAGACTAGGGCGGAGATTATGCAGTTTCATACTCTCGTGTAATTGGTATGGGGTAATACCCGCTGTGGGTAGTACTGGTGGTATTATATAGGCCGTTTTTAGTTGCTATACTTTTAATAAGTTCTTCTTCAAGTGTGCAACTTGTCAAGATTCTCGGTGATGGTGCTGTGAAGGTTGCGGCTGCTGGGGATCGGTACTCTATTAAGTTTGCTTCTTTGCTAGTTTTGTCTTGTATAACTGTGTAGGTCTGTTATTGTGGATAGTTCGATCAGTTATTATGCACTTTTCATAGTATAGGTTATAGCTGGAGGTCTCTGACTCCGATTGTGGCTCATGCTTGTAACACGGCAATTGTGTTCCTCTTGACAGTCCACACTTCATAACCAATTCTTGATGGACAATGTTGGCTACGTGATTGTGACGATGAGTGTATTCTCCTTGACCTGGTGATAACATGCAACAGTTACGTTTTGGAGGGTTTCTAATTTTTCTCGGCATTTACTGCAGCTATTTTTAGTAATATCCTTATCCTTCAAAATATGCTTTTTATAGCCGATCCCAATGGCGGCGCGGTGTAAGGCGTAGATCTGCGGCCGCTCGCCTGCTGGGATTACGGGTTCGAATCCCGCCGGAGGCATGGATATCTGTCTGTTGTGAGTGTTGTTTGTTGTCGGGTAGAGGTCTCTGCGACGAGCTGATCACTCGTCCAGAGGAGTCCTACGAATGTGGTGCGTCGTTGTGTGTGATCTAGAAGCCTAATGAATGAGGAGACAATAGCCCGTGTTCGGTTACAAGGCCACAAAAAATACTTTTTATAATTACTGGTACTAATGAATTGATCCTGGATGGCTATCATAGATACTGTGGTTTGTGGGAAGATTTCGCCAGCCTTTAGCCATGCAGGCGATATCAGTTTGTATTATTATTATTATTATTATTATTATTGTCTCTTTTCACAGGCTTCAAAGTTCAGACTGAAATACTTTCCGTATCATGTGTGATGTTGAAAGTATAGCTGTTTTTTGTAGTCAATCTATTGAATGTTTTCCTGGTATGACTACCAAATTTTTCCTTAAACCTTTGTTATTATTCCGGTGGCTCCAGTTACTACCGGTATAGTCATAAATTTTATATTCCACATTCGTTGTATTTATATTCATAAACTCTTGTATTTTACTTTTTTCCGCTTCCTTTTGCACAACATTTCTATCTATCAGTATGTATATTTTCTCTTTTTTGTTTTTAATTATTATATCTGACCCATTTTCTGTAAATTCTCTGTCAGTGTGTACTGCTTGATTCCATCACACTCTGACATCTTCCTGTTCATATACCGGCCTGTGTGTGTGTGTGTGTGTGTGTATGTGTGTATACCATCTGTCTTTAGTTTCAATGCCTAGAACTTTGCATGTTGAGTAAAGCAAATGTGTACAAATTTTGTCGTGTCTCATAAAGCACTCATTCGTCTCCAAAATGGAGCATCCTGAGGTTAGGTGGTCAGTAGTTTCGTCATGTTGTTTACATAACCGGCATTTACTGTTAAATTCTTCCTTCGACATTTTATTCTTACAATAGTTTGTGCTAATCGTTTGGTCTCAAGATGCCACTATTGTACTTCCTGTTTCTCCCTTAATGTCTCCAGATTTTAGCCCCCGATATGATTGTTCATTACCCACCAGCTTTTCATCTAAGTTACTTGGCAACTAATCATGCATTCTCTTCCCTCGCCATTTTTCTTTTGTTTTCTCTGCTGTGCTGTCCTTATTTTCTTGTTCCTCTCTGTATTCTGTCTTGAGTCGTCTAGCTGTCTGTAACATTGCTGAGTTGAAGCTGTGTTGGTGCGTTCTGACCATCTTTGTTAGTGGATCTTCCTTTCTGTCTACATATTCCACAAGTTTTGTACTTTATACTGTGTAAGTTTCTTCTGACTGCATTAGGCCCCTTCCTCCCTCTTTTCTGGGAACATAAAGAGATCTACATCTGTCTTAGGGCGATGCTATCCATGGATGAGCAGTTTTGGCAATTCTTCTTGGCGCCAGTTAATAATTTCAAAATTGTATATATGTAGTGGTACTGCCAGTGATCCAGTTGCTTGAATTTATTCTTTGCACTTAATCCTGTGCCCAAACCTAATATCAATCTCCTCAAATATTTCTTCTTCAACTCTTCTTTCTCATTCTTATACTTTATGTCATATCTCTCTTCAATTCTTAAATACTTATGTGCTATTCTCGGGTCCAGTTCTTTGATGCCCTCTAATGTGCTTCCTAATTACGTTTTGCTTTGGATCCTACCTTTTTTAAACATATTCTTGCACACTTTTCTAACCAAAAATTCCTATTAATGGCTTTGTTAATTTCTTTGACAATTTTTATTTCATTATCCGATTCGTCCTCCCTTCTACCTAGCAGTTCCAAATCATCCATATACAATCAGTGACTTATTTTCCCCTCAGCTCCGTGTACGTGATATCCACAATCAGCTCTGTTCAGCTCCTTTGTTAATCGAATAAGTGCTATACAAAAGAGTAATGGCGAAAGAGAGCCCCTGGAATATTCCTCTTTTTATCTGAATGAGTTGCGACTGTATTACCACCTGTTTTGTCTTTAAATGGAGCCTTGTTTTACATTTCTCCACTGATAATTTACAAAATCTAACAATTTTACTGTTCAATTCTACCAATTATATTGACTTTTCTACCCAGCTGTTTGGAACGCTGGCAAATGCCTTCTGGTAATCAATCCAGGCTATACGTAAACTCTTGTTCCTCCTCTTGCAGTCCTCATGTATTTATTTTGATATCACTAACTTATACTTGAAACCTTTACTTCCAGGGTGACATCCCTTTTTCTCTGCTGGTAGTGAGTTCTGCTCTTCCAAATGTGTGGAAATTCTTTTGGCTATTATTCATGTTAGGGTCTTGTACGTGGTTGTTAAGCACGTAGTGGGTCGGTAGATTCTGACATCCTTGCTGTCTTCTGATTTTTGTAGCAAATAAGTTATCCTTGTCGTGTGCCAGTCAGGCACCTTCTCCGGTCTCTCCATTATTGCATTGAAGTTTTTTGTAATTTGCCTGTGGTCAGTAATTTTGAGTTTGTTCGTTTCCAGGAGATTTCCAATTTTGAGCTTTCGACAATAATGAAGCGATTTACATAATCTGTATAGCATTCAATCCATTTTACTGACTTTCCTTCTCTATTTTCTTCTTATGCGTTCTGCTTTTTCATTATGCTATGCTTTTTCTCCCCACAGCGACTTCCAGTAAGGCTCTACTGTTGCCATAGAGGGATGTTCTCTGGCCTCTATATTCTTCGTGCCAAGATTCTGTAAATTCTTTTTTGGATGTCTTTATTGAACATCTTTTTCTGGATATACTGGCTTTCCCTTTTTTCATATCTTCTGATTCTTTGGGCTCTTGCTTGCAATTTCTGCTTCAGTGTCTCTGTCAACTGTGCAACTTCTCTGGCATTTGTCACTATATATTTCTGAAAAATCTTCCTTTTTTCCTGTTAAGTTTTCTATTATCAAAACCTGTTCCAATTTCAGCTAGTATTGATAACTTTTTTCCATTTCCTTATCTGTCTCTGCATTCCTATTTTTCAACAACAACAACAACAACAACAATAACAATAATAATAATAATAATAATAATCGATTACATTTAGAAGTATGATTTGTTATTCGATCACAAAATTAGGATTGGTATGAAAGGGATTTTATGCTTTCTATTAACAAGCATATATATTTTTCTGTGAAACTTTGGACAACAAACTGTTAACAATATAATAAACGTGTATATCACTATACTTAGTCTAACACAACTGTATTATCTTTGTTGCAGAGTCTAACACTACATGTTTCGGCCCTCTGCGTGGGCCATCATCAGGTGTGACTTAGAAAATTAATTTATACAATATGCATGGGGGGGGGG
>Ga0123357_10015260_pt1 | contig 10068 bp, 6 predicted proteins | sample TergutEmb28metaG_FD_89873 | JGI IMG/M metagenome (GOLD analysis project Ga0123357, IMG submission 89873) | Embiratermes neotenicus P4 segment gut microbial communities from Petit-Saut dam, French Guiana - Emb289 P4 | ecosystem: Host-associated > Arthropoda: Insects > Digestive system > Gut ... | reverse complement strand
GTTTTGTATTTTTTTTTTTTTTTTTTTTTTTTTTTTTTTTTTTCAGATTTACGTTTGCGCATCCGTTGCATTCGGTGAGTGATTATACTTGTCTTATTTACATGTAAGATTTAGAAAATGGTAAAAGTTAAGTGTGCCTGTATACGCTATGAAAGCATATTGGCGTGAGGACATACACCACCACGCATTCTTAAACCTGAAACTTGATGGTGGTATGTGAGTACGTGTCAGATCCCCACCGCTTTACCGAGGTGAACGGGCCCCCGCAACCCATTAAGTAAGAGGCGATTTCGGCCGCAGCGTCTGTCTGAACGATTTGAAGCAGAGAAAATTCTCTTGCCTTCTCCCCCCCCCACCCACCCACCCCCGCGCCGCGCGAAAAATGTGACTTTTTTAAACAGAAAATGAGTATATGTTTACTGGGACTGTGACATTTAAACCCATTTAGGTTGAAATTAAGAGTGACCTAACACTGTATTTTCTATATTTTACTACCTGCAACCAGCAAGGTTATGTTTCCTGTATAAAATACGCGAGTTTTACGCTCACAAAGTTTCTCAATAAGACTGAGCAACGTTAATCCTTAAACCTATTACTCATTAGCCTTAACTTTGTTTCTTTTTCGTGGTTTGAATTCCTGAACTTAGGAAAATGAATACCTCAAGGAAAATGTCGTTGGCGGATTTTATAGAAAGCGTTGGAGAGATGAAAATGTATACGCGATGAGATCAGTTACGAAACACAATCATAGGCGACGTGATAAAATTATGATGGATGTTAAAGAGCACTGTTGTGTGAGTGTGCGGATTGGGTTCATCGGGCTGAGGACAGAGACAGACAGCGTTTTTGTCCTTCACTTTGGTTCTTGTGTTACGTGTGTGGTGACAGAACATAAAACACAGAAATAGGTTGAGAAATGGAGAACCGTAAGCCGTGTACACAACGCGCAATCTGTATAAAATTGTGATTTATTTTTTCTTGCATCTTGTGTTCGACAAAAAATTAAGTTCCCATAAGAATTTAGTGATTTAGGCGCCAGATGCTCAAGAAATAGTGTTTAGGCCTGCATGTAATTTGAACGTTACACTCATCAGAATTCAATAAAAGTTTTAATATGACAATTAATATTAGTTAAAACTTTCAATGTCGTATTTCATGTAAATTCTTTCGGCGTGTATTGAGTTCTTACATGAGGGTAGAATAGCAAAACTAAACGAAGCATTTTAAATTTTTTTAATGCAAATTCTTAGAAGGAAAATGAGTGCTAACGGTCACCAAAAAACTAAGTACCGGTACATAATTAATAAACAAACTGAATAACGTTTGATTATTTCATGTACAACAGTGACAAATTCGAGAGTTATAAATATATCTTTCCACTTTTTGCACAACAAGCACTCGTACGGTTTGTCCTTGTACTGCAACATTCGATCGCCATCTGTTGTGGGGCAGAGACATATCGCAGTGTGTGTCAAGAGGGTGAAGAATGAAGCTTACGATCGTATCTTAACGAAAAACCACGTTAATATAACAAAACAACCACCTTTTCAGCGAGATATGAACTAGCACAAACACGCCCTTCTGCTTGTCGCGTGGCGTGATGCGTAGGCCCAAGCATACTGCAGACCTATGCAACCATATAGACACTGCTCCGTGCAGTAGTGGCTCAAAGACTTCTAACCAAATTTACCAATGTTAAATTTCATGAAGGAACTCTGTGTGTTTCTCGATTTTTTATACACGTAGAGACATATGGAGCCGGTCCCAGTGGTCGCGCGGTCTAAGGGCGCTCCACTGCTGAGATTATGGGTTCGAATCCCACCGGGGGCGTTGATGGCTGTCTGTTGTGAGTGTTGTGTGTTGTCAGGTATAGGTCTTTGTGACGAGCTAATCACTCGTCCAGAGGGGTCCTACCGACTGTTGTTCGTCGTTGTGTGTGATCTAGAAACATCGTGAATGAAGAGGCCCTGGCCCACTGGGGGCTGTAGCGCCCAATAAAAAAAACGTTATATAGACGGAAGGATTTTGAAAGGGAATCCCTAGAAATGCGAACGTTCGTAAAAACAAAATGGAATATGCTGTTGTCTAAGGCGATATTTTATTGTGATCGGCAGAAAAAGTGAGCAAATTTTAATACAAAACCAACCGTAATTGAAACTGAACTTGAATTACCAAAACGGGTTTACTTGTACGTAAAAAGAGCTGAACTCTAGGCATAGGTAATTGCATGAATATTTACAGATTGCCGTGGCGATTTTGAAGTTGATTGATCTGGCTTATGGAAGAGTCGAGTGGTAGGCACTTGTGAATACAGTAACTAATTTTCGGATTACATAAATGGTGGACATATCTTGATTCATTTCGTGACTGTGGTCTCGTATACAAGGTCTTTCCTGCCTGAAGGTGTCAGAGAATAACAGTTTAATTAAGTTTCATTCTTGGGACTTTTTGACTCTGAAAGTTAGGGAAACATGATCCTTCGCCCAAAGACACAGTGTCATAACGACAGCCTTGTATCTCGCGTAGTTGAGCACTTTCAATTTTCTGTACAGGGACTTTACATTTGAGGCAATCATCGTGTAACATGTTGATATAGGGAGACTTTTGCGGGAAAACTAGAAACTGTTAGTAGTTTCACGTTTTTTAATGGACTGTGGAACGTGTGGGAGGTTCATATTGTAATGCCTGCAGATACGGCCGGCATGTTCTGCTTCAGGATAAAAAATATTGGATGACTGCACCATTACCCGCAACTCTGAGATGTGGAAGATATATGTAACAGGTGGTTTCAGCATTTTAGATGCTGTCTTCTAAGCTATCTTTTTCTTAATGTTTTTCAACGCGAAAAATGTTCTCCTATGGAGTAAAATACGTCAAAATTGAATTTATTTTATACATCCTACAAACCAACATAAATTATTATAATTTTCTGTTACTACACAAAAAATGAAGGTGAAATCCAAATTTTATTTTGTACACGTCCCCAGTAACTGACGCGTCAGACCGAGGCGGTTAATCCTTAATGAACACTGATAACACTTACTCTAACGTTAATGCTCTTCATTTTGCACACAGAATTCGTTTTATTTAGTGTCATTCTGACACAGTGAAGTGGGATGCATGAGTACCTGTCGGTTGCTTCTTAAGTTTTATGGTTTTCAGAATCATTTACACTTGTAATATGTGTCCATAACCGTTAAGTACGACACGATACATGCAGACAGAATGACGACAGAATTTAAACTCCTGATGGTTTGTGTATGTGTGTGTGTGTGTGTGTGTGTGTGTGTGTGTGTGTGTACATACATACATATATAATATTTCTGGGAGAGTTGACAGAGCGGGGAAATGCCACACTTTCTGTATTGGTAATTTCATTATTATTATTATTATTATAATTATTTCTCTTGTCACTTCTATTCTTAAATGTGTTTTTGAAACCTGTGCTATTTTGGATTACAATTGAAGAACCTTATCGCAGGTCTCGGCTATAACGAGAGTCTGTAAGCCGTGAAACAGAGTGCGGCTTCTGCAAATCTGGTGCATATGGCACAATTGAGGAAGAGAGAATTGCCACGCCATGCAAAACACATGTTTATACGGATCTGAAACGAGATATGTTATTTTTACTTTCTCTTATTGCTTAGAATAAGATGTCTTACACACCAGGTTTGTTTATTCACCCTGTAAATTTGTGCCAAGAACGTACGTGCGAAAACCTGGAGCTTCACCTTAATAGCGATGGACCTTGGAAAATGTTAAGAAAGCCGTACGACAGTTATTGCAAGCTGATATTAATCTTAGATAAGCTGATATTTACAATGGGATTCCATTAGAATGATAAATAGGAAATGGAAATATGGCGACTTGGCACTAAAGTACCCATACCCACCACACATATTTCGAAAACTACTTGCAGATTTCTTGGAACCAATCTCTTAATTTTAGAATGACGCGATTCGCACAGAATTACCTCAGGTAGCAAAAGGTTAGGACGTAATATAGTTGATTTTATGAAGTCACGTTATAGCAACGTTGCATCCGCTTGAAAGGGGAATTGTTAGCCTATTGAAAACATTTTTAAAGCAATAGTGTAATAAACACTTCACCACCTATCACAACACAAATTTGCCAAGGTTATAACTTGACAATTTTATTGGTGTTTTGGGGAAAAGGATTGTTTATGTAGCAAATAGTTAGAGCGCTTTTAAAACTGCAGGGATATTTCCTTACATCGAAATGAGATGCCAGATTATTCACTCTCGGTTTGTGATTTAGCTGAGACCTTGACCTGCTGCTTCAGTGTTTTCACGTCGTACTTAATTATACTAAATTTCAACCTCTGCACATTTCGTGAACAATCTCAGAAGCACCCCATCTCAATGAACTCTCGGAACTTCACTGTACTCCTTCTAAAGTGCTAAATGAACTCAGTCCGCTGCACCACTTTCCCGTGAATAAATGGAAAAAGGAGTATGGGACCAAGGTCTTAACGTTGTCAGAGTGATTTTACACGGAGAAAATGAAGACAAAAAACCAAAAAAGAAATGGAAGGAAGTGTCAAAAAGTAAACCATGAATAAAAAAAAGAAGGACTTGCCCCATAGAATACTGCCGGTGACCCCGAAGTTGAATTTACAGGGCAATTCATAAGTCCCTCAGGGATATCCGACCTCTGCGGTACAGTACCCGGGATGGTCACGCCGAAGGGGAGCATGTCAACGGCGCCTAGTACACACACACACACACACACACAAAGAGAGATTCTCTACCTATTGATATGCTCCTTTCTGCTGTGTCTGTCCTAGTTGTTGCGCAGCCGAGTACGGAAACTCCGGAGGGACTTATGAATTACCCTGTATTTACCGTCAAAGACGACAGTTTATTGTACTTAATAATGCTGCATGTTTCGGTCCATGCAACCGTTGTTAAAAACGCATTTTTGCGTGAAGATGGCCGTACGGACCAGAACATGCAGCATTGGTGATTGCAATAAATTGTTGTCTTTGACGGTAAATACAAGTTACCGTTCATTTATTATAAGCACAAAGGGATGAATTTGATCAAAGTGACCCCGAAGTTTATTTTCACTCGTGTGCTGAATGTGTGGAAAGCTGTTACGGAACAAGGAAAGATGACTGGATTTTTATATCTGAATTGTGCGACGTGGGTACATGAACGCTGTTCATCGTGTGCTGACAGATTCATTGACTGGGGATGGTAAGCTGTAAGACAGCAGAACTGTCTATTGGAAGCAGGAATTGCAGGTTTTATTCACTTTTCTTTTTCAGTTTTTAACCGATTGGCTTTGTTATTTAGCGCAATTGTGATTCCCTCTATTGACTGATTTAGGAAAGCCTCTCCTTTAACTCATTGGTTCTGTTAAATTAATATGCAAATATTTTTGAATGACGCCTTTGAGTGCACATATTATTTAGACACTCTTCCTTAATAAATGATTCTTTACTCTTAATTATGCTTGTATGTATAAACACGAAGTGTGCTATTTCGCCTAAAATCTATAACATTTTCTTTTGTTTCTTTCATTATTTAGCAATTTATCACCTGTGTATACGTATTGGGATTAAAATACAACATTATTTTAGCTATTTGTTGGTGGCATCTTTTCCTAGATATGTGGCAGATGGCCACAAATCCTTGGCGAGAGACGCCACAAAAAGACTGTTAATTGAAAAAATACGAATTTTAGGTATTGTTTTATTTATTTTCTCATGTTTCTTCTGTACGTATATACTACGTACACAGCAGGTTAATCTGACCACAATTCTATTTCTTTCAAGTCTAATGCAAAAATAAAAAATAAAAAACAAATTTTCAGAATAGTGTGGCATATCTCCCGGAGATGCTATAGATATACGAAAATTATGGGTTCACTTTTATTTGGGATTATTTATAAATACGTGTGCGTTTCTTTGGTACTATGTAGTTATAAAGACTGCAGAACTATAAAACAAAATGTTTCCGTCTCCAACACGCCTATATCTTAACGTTATATATATATATATATATATATATATATATATAAAGAGGTCATTGCTTGAACATGTAGACTATCCTGTGTAAGAACAATGCCATATAACATCCAGTATTTGAACTATTTTATGTTTAAATAAAATTTGTTTTAAAATTTAAAGACCGTAACGTCATAAAGTTGAAGTTAGATATTTGGTAGATGTTATCATTGACGGTGGGATAGAAATATAATCTGCGACTGTACTAAGTGTGTGTGGTCTTCAATAGAAACTCGCACGGCGAGCACGGCGATTGCTGTTACATATGAACTCTCCAGTTTAACCTATAAACAGTAAATTCCGCTGGCGTTATATTGGCCCCTTCCCCCTTACAAAACTTGAAAAATTTATAGCTTATATTTCAGGAATTCATTAAACTTTCACTGCAACGAGATTGTATTTATCTACAGTCCAAAAATATACACGGAATGAGGACGGTAGAACATCTCTCAACGAATAAAGCCTTTCGGAAGGCTTTTATTATTGTGTTGCCAATCACGAGGCTGCTCCTCTCTTTATAGCAGTCCATGATTGATGTACAGATGTGAGCTCTATTTTACTATTACAATAGGAAAGGGAGCCCATAAAATTCGATTATTCATGTTTTTTTTCTTTATTTGAAACTGATAAAACCTTTTTATATGCTGATGATGAAGTTAATGGATATAGTGTTCGTCTTTTATTTCCCTAACCGCAGTTCATCGAGTTCAGTTTCTCCGAGCTCCGTCTGCAACGAATGGCGTGACGATCGTATCTTTCTCCGCAGTGGCCCAAGGAAATAGTCCTCAGTTTAGCTTGAGCTGGTACATTAAATTGTAAAAGGACAACAAAATCATCGCATATTTCTGATTCTTAACAGATAGATTCTGAGTCAGGGTGTTCTGCTGATTTGTGTAAAGTCGTCATCTTCGTCGAACGACATAACTGTGACAATTCTTCACTGTCACTGTTTTTAAGACATAAGGCATTCGTAAATGGAAGAGTGGAGGTGAAACTGTGTGTATTTTTAGCCGCGGCACTAAATGAAGGTGGGTTGTTTGTTGTAGTCTCTCACCGCTTTATTCCAGGGAGCGCGACCAGTCAGTGCAGCATAGAGATGGTCTTAAGGCAATGCTGTTAGCACCGCGGAGAATCAGCGAGCTACTAGTTTGGAACCGGTGTTTTACTTCACTAGTACTTCGTGTGACAAACACTGTGTTGGTCAAGTCGCCGAAACTAATGAGAATTATATTATTACCTAATATGTCGCAGCAATATCAACGGTGTAATAATTTCTAGTCGCTCTCAACACTGCAAAACCTGGATTCCTGTAACGTTAGTGTTAATGGCATCTTTCTTCCACCACATTGCATAAGATAATATGCAAAACTGGGCTTGGATTATTTACTTATTATAATTCCAGGATCAGATTACTTTCACGTGGGTTTTAAGACACGTTCGCAATATTGCGAAAAGCTACTATTAGCTTCGTCATGTCTGTCCGTCTGTCGGCTTGGAACAACTCGGCTCCCACCGGACGGATTATTATTATTATTAAGTTTGATATTTGAATATCCTTCGAACATCTGTCGAGAAAACACAAGTTTCATTAAAATCTGACAAGAATAACGGACACTGGACGTGGATACCAATGTACGTTTTTGACCATATCTTACTCAGTTCTTCTTAGAATGAGAAGTGTTTCAGACAAATTGTGTAGAGAAAATCAAAACAGATTTCATTTTCAATAACTTTTTTTTTCGAAAATTTTTCCGTTTATGATATAATGTGGAAAAATACTGTACAGCTGAGTAGGCCACATGTGACAATATGGCGCATGCTCATTGCATGATGGATACCTAAGGTTACAAACATACAATCAGAATGTGTAATACTTATTGCTTTTCCACTATAACAATGGTTACACGAAGCTCCTCAATGTTGCGTTATGCTTTCATTGCCTGTCTTGTTTAAGCCTGTAATAAACTGAGTGTATTCTTTCCCATGGTGTTTTATGGGAATGTTAGATTGGGAAGCAAATCTTCAGCTTTCTGTAGCAAGAAAATTTCTTTCAAAAAATATTTTAGACTCACAGAATGTAGTTTATCGTTAGAGCTATAATTGTTGAATAGCTACCAACATTTTGGAGAAAACTGCTACCTCCATAATCAGGGAAAATTGTGCTCAAGATTTTTACGTATTCAATATACACATCATGTAAAATGTACGTCTTTGTTGGTACAGATCGTCTGATTTTTACAGTACTGAGCCATAGATTGCATAGAAAGGATTGGCCATGGGGAAACAAGGAAATCTTAAAGAATTTTTATAGGTAAACTTCGTGGAGTAGAAGATATTTAAAAGACAGGAAAGGAAGTAGAAAAGAAACAATGAAAGAGGTTTCTGGGAAAGAGATTGTGTCACTGGGGACTAGGTGGAATCGATTCAGCATCCGTCTTGTTATCATTACTGTCGAGCCTTCTGGTTCTGCCACCAGGGATTTCGTTTTATTGACAAAATGTAAGGAAATTCACGACTGACCCCAGGCTTCTGTCCTCAGTATCCATAGCTCCTGTTTTTCCTTATGCCACCATTCTAGCCGCATCCTTATCAGCAAGCTTATATCGACTGTGTTGATGGATATTGGCTTTATCAGTTGAGTTCTGAGACTAATATGAACCTGTAGGTCTGCAACCAAATAAGCAGTTCATTCAAAAATCTTCTGTCTTTTATTTGGGTTTATTTCCTGAAAAAAATATGCGGTAACGTTGTGCATAACATTACAACTTTAAAGTCGGAAATCATCTAAATAACATTTAAAAATCCAATTTCTACCTCAAAGAAAACACTTCATCCTCATTACAAATATCAACAGTTTGATGTAGTTTACAGAGCTATTAGTAATTTAGTCTAAGATTCGTACACTTCTAATAGACCTAATTGCATTCTGTGCACAAAATGCAAGTTTAATTGAATGTTAGAATGGCTGGCACACATATAGTGACCACCGTTCGTTATGGGGCTACATAGCATGTCTGTTCATTTCCGCCTTCCATTGTAACTTTTAAGGCAACAGATTTTAAAGAGGAATGCAGGGGAGTCATCCATTACATCTCGTAGTGACTCTGTGTTATGTTTAACACATACCATCAAAAACAGCGAATGGCCACAGTAGAAATATTTAAGGGTAAAGTAGTAATACTGTGTCCTGTGAAAGCGCACTTCAAGTACGTCGTGGTGCTACAAAATAATCCAAGAATACGAGTTAAAGATCTTGAGAGTGCAGCACCCACTGGCACAATCGTGCCAACCGGCACTCTTCGGCTACCCTGACTGAGGTTTTTCCGTGCTTTTCCCTCATTTGTAAGGCAAATGCTAGGGTATAACTCGCAAAGACGGGGCACGGCCCGCATTCTTCCCAATTAGGCGATAATTTTTACTCAGTTCATCGTTAATCTTAGTTTGACCACTCTGGGTTCGAATCCCACAAAGCCTTCCAACCAAAGTTGTTAACTGTGTTGTTCTATGTATTGTTTGTGTGTAAATGTGTACTGTACTGCTGCCACCGGGTGTCAACACAATTGCAGTTAACAAATATATCATATCAAATATGAGTGGCTTGAGATGGACAGAGATGTAGCACGAATGGGAGGGAAGGGTATTGGATGCAAAGGTTTTGTAGGAAAACCCTGATGGAAAGAGACAACTTGAAAGATCAAGGTGTTGATGGGAGGCTAATATTAAAATGGTTCTTCAAGAAATGAGATGGGGAATTACTGAATAGGATTTAATTGGCTGAAGATAGAGATGGGATTTTTCAAACCGGGTGAAATGTGGGACGATTCTTTTCTACCTGGGTAATTGTTCGCTTCACGGTGAAGCTCTGCTGTGTATAGTTAGCCATGAACAAACTGTAGCAGTGGTCTGGACCTCTTTCTGCAGGGACGTTCTATATCCGGAGTGAAGAGTTTTTTTTTTTTTTTTTTTTTTTTTTTTTTTTTTTTTTTTTTTTTTTTTTTTTTTTTTTTTTTTTTTTTTTTTTTTTATTTATTTTTTTT
>Ga0123357_10015259_pt1 | contig 10069 bp, 6 predicted proteins | sample TergutEmb28metaG_FD_89873 | JGI IMG/M metagenome (GOLD analysis project Ga0123357, IMG submission 89873) | Embiratermes neotenicus P4 segment gut microbial communities from Petit-Saut dam, French Guiana - Emb289 P4 | ecosystem: Host-associated > Arthropoda: Insects > Digestive system > Gut ... | reverse complement strand
CGTCAACGAGCGCCTCGACCTGCTGCGCGCCCGCTTCGCCACCTACAACGACCTCGACACCCCGGCGAAGGACGGCGACGTCGTCTCGATCGGGCTGGAGGCCAGCCAGGGCGGCGTCGAGATTCCTGAGGCCAGCGCCCCCGCCATGACCTATGTCGTCGGCGCGGGCGGCCTGGTGGACGGGTTGGACAAGGCCATCACGGGCCTCAAAGTGGGCGGCTCGAAGAAGTTCTCGACCAAGCTTGTCGGCGGCGAGCATGCCGGCGAGAAGGCGGACGTCACCGTCACCGTCGCCAAGGTGCAGGAACGGGTACTGCCGCGCGTGGACGACGACTTCGCCCAGATGGTCAGCGAGTACGACACGGCCCCCGAGATGCTGGACGGCCTGCGGGACGGCTTGGAGCGCATGGCGCGCATCGGCCAGGCCAATCAGGCGCGCGACAAGGTGCTGGACGCGCTGATCGAGCGCACCGATTTCGAGATTCCCCAGAACGTGTTGGACGCGGAACTGGCCGGACGTCGTCAAGATGTCGAGGACCAGTTGGCCGGTGCGGGGCTCAGCATCGAGCGTTACCTGGCAGAGGTTGATGATGAGACGGCCAAGACGCCCGACGAATTCTGGGACGAACTGGCCGCCAGTGCCGACAAGAACCTTCGGGCGCGGCTGATTCTCGACAAGCTGTCGGAGGACGCTGAGGACATCACCGTCACCCAAGAGGACTTGAGTGAGTTCCTCGTCAACAAGGCCCAAGAGGACGGCGTGACGCCCGACCAGGAGGCCCAGCACATGATGGAACACAACCATCTGGGCGAATGGATGGGCGAAATCCGTCGCGGCAAGGCGCTGACACAACTGGTCGGGAAGGTCGCCGTCAAAGACACGGACGGCCGCAAGGTCGATGTCTCGCGCATCCGCTCCGACGGCACACTTGGCGACATGACGACGGCTGAGGCCGATGCCACAACCCCGGCCAAGGCTGCCAAGACAGCCAAACCCAAGAAGAAGGCCTGATGGATCCAGCACCCGAAACCGGCACAGCCGCTCAGGCAGGGGTCACCCAAAGCGCCACCTCTGTGAGCACCCAGACGGGGTTGCCCAGGTTTGTCGTCATCATGATCGGCGTGGCTGCCATGCTCGCCGTCCTGTTGCTTCTGCACCAGTTTTCCGGCGTTGTCGGGCCGGTGTTCTTGGCTATCAACTTGGTTATCGCGGCCTACCCGATCCACACTTGGCTGCACAGCAAGGGCACGCCGGGGTGGCTTTCGGCGACCGTCATGCTGTTGTCGGTGACGGTGATTCTGTTGGCTGCCGTGGCCGGCCTGGTCTGGGCGGTGTCGTCCATGGTCAACGAGCTGCCGAGTTATTCCGGTGAGTGGCTGTCGCTGTACAACAACGTCATTGGCTGGCTGGCCCACGTCGGCATCAACACCACCGGCATGAGCGACATCATGCAGCAGATCAGCCCGAGTTCGGTTGTCGCGTTGCTGTCGACGGCCTTCAACTATGGCACCGCCATAACGGGCGTGGTAGCCACGGTCGTCCTGACGTTGATCTTCTTGGCGATGGACACGCCTTCGCTGCGGGCGCGTCTGCGTCCACCTTCCGATGACTACCCGCTATTGGCTCGGTCGATGGCCCATTTCGGCAGCAGTGTGCGTGCCTACTGGGTCGCCACGACGGTGTTCGGCGCCGTCGTCGCAACGCTGGACGGGGTGGCTTTGGCCATCATGGGCGTGCCGCTGCCGATTGTGTGGGGTGTCCTGGCTTTCCTGACGAACTACATCCCGAACATCGGGTTCATCATCGGCCTCATCCCACCCGTGCTGCTGGCACTTCTGGGCAGCGGCTGGCAGTTGGCCGTCCTGGTGATCGTCGTCTATCTGGTGTTGAACACCGTCATCCAGACGATAATCCAGCCGCGTATCGTCGGGGTGACGGTCGGTATCAGGCCGTCCGTCTCGTTCATCTCGTTGCTGCTGTGGGGCACGGTTCTTGGGGCCCTTGGCACACTGATCGCGCTGCCGATGACGTTGCTTTTGAAGGCGTTGTTCGTCGACTCCGATCCAAAGGCGTCATGGGTGCATGCGATTATTTCCATGGACGCCGACAAGCCACCGAAGACTCAATGAAAGCCGCCATTAGCGAAAACTGGGCGTCGTGGGCTGTTTTTGTCGGTAGGGGCAGGTAGGTTCTTATACGTGAACGAAAACATACGTGACGACGCCAGCGATCGGCCGGGGCCAAACATCCTGGCCGACAGCGTCTACCAGTCGCTGCTCAAGAACCGGATCATCTTTTTGGGGTCGGAGGTCGAGGACACCAATGCCAACGCCATCTGTGCCCAGATGTTGTTGTTGAACGCCGAGGATGACAGCAAAGACATCTACCTGTACATCAACTCGCCTGGCGGGTCAATCGACGCTGGCATGGCCATCTACGACACCATGCAATGGATCAGCAATGACGTGGCCACCGTGGCGATGGGCTTGGCGGCTTCTATGGGGCAGTTCTTGCTGTCGGCAGGCACCAAGGGCAAGCGTTTCGCGTTGCCACACGCCCGCATCCTGATGCACCAGCCGTCAGGCGGCTTGGGCGGCACGGCCACGGACATCCGCATCCAGGCGGAACAGAGCCTGCACATCAAGAAGACGATGGCCGAGCTGATCGCCCAGCAGACCGGCCAGACGGTCGCGCAGATTGAGGCCGATTCCGACAGAGACCGCTGGTTCACTGCCGAGGAAGCTCTGGCCTATGGCTTCATCGACCACGTCTTCGAGCGGGCCGCGGAAATCAAGACAGGGGGTCCCAACAAATGACCGATCCGATGGCCTTTACGCGGCCTCACATGGAGTATTACATCCCGCAATGGGAGGAGCGCACCAGTTACGGCGTGCGGCGCGTCGATCCATACACCAAGCTTTTCGAGGATCGCATCATCTTCTTGGGCACCCCGATCAACGACGACATTGCGAATGCCGTCATGGCCCAGTTGCTGTGCCTGCAATCGATGGACGCCGAACGGCAGATCGACATCTACATCAATTCGCCCGGTGGGTCGTTCACGGCTCTGACGGCGATCTATGACACCATGCGCTACATCAAGCCCGACATCCAAACGACGTGCCTGGGGCAGGCCGCGTCGGCGGCGGCTGTGCTGTTGGCGGCCGGTACCAAGGGCAAGCGGTTGGCGCTGCCGAATTCCCGCATCCTGATCCACCAGCCGGCTATCAGCGGCGAGGGCACATATGGGCAGTCGTCCGACCTGGAGATCCAGGCGAAAGAGATCATGCGCATCCGCACGCTGATGGAGCAAATGATCGCCGACAACACCGGGCAGCCGATCAGCAAGGTCAGCAAGGATGTCGAACGCGACAAGTATCTGACCGCGCAAGAGGCCATAGAGTACGGCTTGATCGACGAAATCTTGCCGAGCTTGAAGGGCGTGAGCTAAATGCCGCGCCTCGGTGAACCCGTCGACGGGTTCAAGTGCTCTTTTTGCGGCAAGGCCCAACGGCAGGTGCGCAAGCTGATCGCCGGTCCGGGTGTCTACATCTGCACCGAGTGCATCGACTTGTGCAACGAGATCATCGACGAGGAGGCCAACACCAAACGCACCGTCGATGACGCGTCGAAACTGCCGAAGCCGGTACAGATTCACGATTTCTTGGACGAATACATCATCGGCCAGGACGGCGCCAAAAAAGCCTTGGCGGTTGCCGTCTACAACCACTACAAACGCGTCCAGGCCAGCCAGGGGCCGCAGCGGAAGTCGCTGGGCGAGGACGTCGAGCTGGCCAAGTCGAACATCTTGCTGATCGGCCCGACGGGCTGCGGCAAGACGTACATGGCGCAGACGTTGGCGCGGATGCTGAACGTCCCCTTCGCTATGGCTGACGCGACAGCGCTGACCGAGGCCGGCTACGTCGGCGAGGACGTCGAGAACATTCTGCTCAAGCTGATTCAGGCGGCCGACTACGACATTTCCAAGGCCCAGACTGGCATCATCTACATCGACGAGATTGACAAGCTGGCGAGGCGGGCCGAGAACCCGTCCCTGACAAGGGACGTCTCGGGTGAAGGGGTGCAGCAGGGGTTGCTGAAAATCCTTGAAGGCACCACGGCGTCGGTGCCGCCGCAGGGCGGGCGTAAGCATCCGCACCAGGAGTTCTTGCAGATCGACACCTCGAATGTTTTGTTCATCGTTGGCGGCGCGTTCGCCGGGCTGGACCAGATCATCAAGGCCCGGGTCGGTAAGCGTCGCGTCGGTTTCGCCACCGGCGACACCAGCCCGCAAGCCGAGGTTCTCGACGCCTATTCGCAGGTGCGCCCGGAGGATTTGCACGCCTACGGCATGATCCCCGAGTTCATCGGGCGTCTGCCTGTCATCGCGACGGTTCCCGGCTTGGACGAGGTGGCGCTTCGGCGCATCCTGGTCGAGCCGAAGAACGCCATAGTCAAACAGTTCAAGCGGTTGTTCGAATTGGACGGCGTTCAGTTGGACGTCACAGAAGAGGCTGTCAGCGTTGTCGCCGCCAAAGCGATGGAACGCGGCACGGGGGCGCGCGGATTGCGCGCCATCCTTGAGGAGACGCTGATGGATGTCATGTACGAGGTGCCCGATCGCGCCGAGATCACCAAGGTGGTGGTCACCGCTCAGGCTGTACGGGGCGAGGCCCCGCCGACCTATGTCCTCGGTGGAATCATGCAAGAGATGGACGCCCTGGCCTCCTAGCTCAACTGGTGCCCCGGTAGGCTTGAGCCATGCGCAAAGCCAAAATCGTCTGTACCCTGGGCCCAGCCACCGACTCCGTCGACATGCTGTCAGCCCTTATCAAAGCCGGGATGGATGTCGCCCGCATCAACATGAGCCACGGCACCCACGACGAACACGCCGCCCAGCTCGACCGGCTACGCCAGGCCAGTGAGGCCACTGGCAAGTCCGTGACGGTTTTCGCCGACCTGCAGGGCCCCAAGATCAGGCTTGGCACGTTCGGCGGCCCCGTCACGCTGAAGAACGGACAGCGATTCACCATCACAACCGATGATGTTCAGGGCGACGCCACCCGGGCGTCCACCACTCTGAAAAGCCTGACGGACGATGTTCGTCCCGGCGATGCCATACTCATCGACGACGGCAACTTGACGCTCAAAGCCGTCGAGGTCACGGCCACCGACGTCGTCTGTGAGGTCATCGCCGGCGGGCCTGTCAGCGATCACAAGGGCATCAACCTGCCGGGGGTGCCCGTCAGCGTGCCGGCGCTTAGCGACAAGGACGCCGACGACCTGCGATGGGCGCTTGGCCAAGCCGTCGACCTGGTGGCGCTGTCGTTCGTCCGCAGTGCCCACGACATCGTGCCGGTGCATGCCATCATGGACGAGGTCGGCGTGCGTTTGCCCGTCATCGCCAAGATCGAGAAGCCGCAGGCCGTCCACGCGCTGGAAGAGGTGGTCGACGCTTTCGACGCCGTCATGGTGGCGCGCGGTGACTTGGGTGTCGAGATGCCTTTCGAGGACGTGCCGCTGGTGCAAAAGCGCATCATCACGACGGCCCGCACCTGGGCCAAACCCGTCATCGTCGCCACCCAGATGCTCGACTCGATGATCGATTCGCCGCGCCCGACCAGGGCTGAGGCGTCGGATGTCGCTAACGCCGTCATCGACGGGGCGGATGCCGTCATGCTGTCGGGCGAAACAAGCGTGGGGCAGTACCCGGTGGAAGCTGTCGAGGCAATGGATCGCATCGTGCGCGCTGTCGAAGCCGACGGCACCGATGCCATCGCCAAGATTGAGTGGGACCCGCACACAACGTCCGGCGTCGTCGCCTGGGGCGCCGCCCGCATGGCCCGCAAACTGGACGTCGAAGCCATCGTGCCCTTCTCGTACCTGGGTGACACCGCCCGCCGGGTTGCCCGGCTGCGTCCCAGCACCCCGATCGTTTGCTTCACGCCGTTGGAATCGACGCGCCGACAACTCGGGTTGGTCTGGGGGTTGACGACCTTCGTCTCGAAGGAACACGATATCGAGGCGATGCTGCGTGAAATGGACGCAACGCTGTCGCGGCAGAAGCTGGCCAAGGAAGGGGAGCGAGTGGTGGTCGTCTATGGGCGCCCGCTCGGCACCCCGTCCCACACCAATACGGTCTACGTCCATCAGGTCGGCCAGCGCGACGGCAGCTGAGTCGCAGGATCTGCCGGGGCCGCTGATTGGGCTTTGCATGCTCTTGTCTAGAGTGAATGGTGCCGTCGGTTGAACAGCCGACGCTCATTTGAATACCTGTGAGGCTAAATATGACCACCCCCGGCAAGCCGACTATCAGACGATTCACCACCCGCAAAGCCGCGTTGGTTTTGGTTCTTGCAGCGCTGGCGCTGGCGCTTACCGGGTGCGGCGCAACCGGTGGTGGCGAAGCCACTGGAGAGGCAAGCCTCAAGACGCCGGATCTTTCAAGCGTCAGCTACTTCGGCGGTGCAATCAGTGGACGAGCGCTGCTGGCGCTGGGTTTCATCGTCTGCCTGGCCGGTCTGGTCTTCGGTTTGGTGACGTTCCTGCGGCTGCGCGATTTGCCCGTCCACCAGTCGATGCGCGAGGTGTCCGAACTGATCTGGGAGACCTGTAAGACATACCTTCAGCAGCAGGGCAAATTCCTGCTCGGGTTGTGGGCGGCCATCGCCGTGGTGACGTTCGTCTACTATGCCTTCCTGGTGCATTTCGGCATCGGGAAAGTGCTTGTCATCTTGCTGTTCAGCATCATCGGCATGGCGGGCAGCTACGGCGTTGCCTGGTACGGGATACGGCTCAACACCTTCGCCAATTCACGGACCGCCTTCGCCTCATTGCGCGGCAAGCCGTACTCTGGCCACGCCATCCCGATGCAATCCGGCATGAGTGTCGGCATGGTGCTTATCAGCATCGAGTTGACGCTGATGCTGTTCATTCTGCTGGTGCTGCCGAACGACATCGCCGGGTCGTGTTTCATCGGATTTGCCATCGGTGAGTCGCTCGGCGCGTCGGCTTTGCGCATAGCCGGCGGTATTTTCACCAAGATCGCCGACATCGGCTCCGACCTGATGAAGATTGTCTTCCACGTAAAAGAAGACGACGCCCGCAACCCCGGCGTCATCGCCGACTGCACGGGCGACAACGCCGGCGATTCCGTCGGCCCGTCCGCCGACGGTTTCGAGACCTACGGCGTGACGGGTGTGGCGCTGATCACGTTCATCCTGCTGGCCGTGCCGGACGCCACCCACCAGGTGATGCTGTTGGTATGGATCTTTGCCATCCGCGTCATGATGATCATCGCGTCGTTCATCTCGTACTCGATCAACTGGGCCATCACCAAGTCAAAGTACGAAAAGGCCGACACCATGGATTACGAGGCGCCGCTGACGACGCTGGTGTGGATAACCTCGGCGATCTGCATCGTCGTGACGTTCCTGACCTCGCTGGCACTGATCCAGGGTTTGGGCGGCGGAATGTGGTGGAAGCTATCGCTGATAATCAGTTGCGGCACCTTGGCCGGCGCGTTGATCCCCGAACTGGTCAAAGCCTTCACCTCCACCAACTCGAAGCACGTCAAAGAGGTCGTCGTCTCGGCCAAGCAGGGCGGTCCGTCGCTGGACATCTTGTCGGGCGTCGTTTCCGGAAACTTCTCAGGCTACTGGATCGGCATCACGATCGTCGGCCTTATGGGCGTCGCTTTTCTGGTGTCGAATCTATTTCCCGGCGGGCCGGACCCGATCATGGAAGCTCCGGCCGTCTTCGCTTTTGGCCTTGTGGCCTTCGGCTTCCTGGGCATGGGTCCCGTCACCATCGCCGTCGACTCGTACGGCCCGGTGACAGACAACGCCCAGTCCGTCTACGAGCTTTCTCAGATCGAAGAGATCGCTGGCGTCGCCGATGAGATCAAGGCCGACTTCGGGTTCGACGTCGATTGGGAACACGGCAAACGCTTCCTGGAGAACAACGACGGGGCCGGCAACACCTTCAAGGCGACGGCCAAGCCGGTGCTGATCGGAACGGCTGTGGTGGGTGCCACGACCATGATTTTCTCGATCATCATGAGCCTGACGAGCCATCTGCAAGACGCCGCGGCGGTAGCCAATCTGTCGTTGCTCCACGCGCCTTTCGTGCTGGGGTTGCTGCTCGGTGGTGCGATGATTTACTGGTTCTCGGGCGCTTCGATGCAGGCCGTCACGACGGGCGCCTACCGCGCAACCGAGTACATCAAGAACAACATCCACCTGGACGGCACCACCAAAGCCTCGACGAAGGACAGCAAGCGGGTTGTCCAGATCTGTACGCAGTATGCCCAGAAAGGCATGATCAACATCTTCTGCGCGGTGTTCTGCGCCACCCTGGCGTTCGCTTTCCTTGAGCCATACCTGTTTATCGGCTACCTGATCGGACTGGCTTTCTTCGGGCTTTTCCAGGCTGTTTACATGGCCAATGCCGGTGGTGCCTGGGACAACGCCAAGAAGATCGTCGAGACCGATTTGGAGGCCGTCGGCACCAGGCTGCATGAGGCGTCGGTCGTCGGCGACACTGTTGGCGACCCGTTCAAGGACACTAGTTCCGTCTCGTTGAACCCAGTCATCAAGTTCTCGACACTTTTCGGCGTGTTGGCCGTCTCGTTGGCCGTTTCGATCGGCACCGGCACAGTGGCAACGTATGTGCTGGCCGCAGTGTTCTTCGTCATCTCGGCGGTGTTCGTCTGGCGCAGCTTCTACAGCATGCGCATCGGGCTCGACCTTTCCGACGTCGTCGACGAGTTGGACGACGACGATGCGGATGTCGGGTTTTACACCGGCGCGTGACCGTTTGCTTGAGGACGCCAAAACGCCCCGCCCGTGACGTACGAGCGGGGCGTTTCGTTTGGTTGTTATGATGTCGGCAGCGCCGCGACGATGGCCTGCATCGTCGTCTTCGCGTCACCGAAGCACATCTGCGTGTTGTCCTTGAAGAACAACGGGTTTTGGACGCCCGCGTAACCGGCGCTCATCGAGCGCTTGAACACGATGCAATCCTTCGCCTCCCAGACGTGGCACACCGGCATGCCGGAGATCGGCGTGCCGGGCTCCATGGCGGCCGGGTTGACCGTGTCATTCGCGCCGATGACGAGCACGACGTCAGTGTTCTTGAAGTCGTCGTTGATCTCGTCCATCTCGAGCACGATGTCATAGGGCACCTTGGCCTCGGCCAGCAACACGTTCATGTGGCCGGGCAGACGCCCCGCCACCGGGTGAATCGCGAAGCGGACCTCCACGCCATGTGCCCGCAGGCGGCTGGTCAGGTCGGCGACGGCCGACTGCGCCTGGGCAACGGCCATGCCGTAACCGGGCGTGATGATGACCGAGTTGGCGTCCCACAGCTTCTGGGCGACGGCGTCCGGCTTGATCTCGTGGATCTCGCCCTCTTCCTCGCCAGACGCGGCGGTGCCGGCCTCGACGCCGAAGCCGCCGAGGATCACCGAGATGAACGAACGGTTCATGGCGCGGCACATGATGTAACTCAGGATGGCGCCGGAAGCACCGACCAGGCAGCCCGTGATGACCAACGCGGTGTTGCCCAGCATGAACCCGGCGAAGGCCGCGGCCCAGCCGGAGTAGCTGTTCAGCATCGACACGACGACAGGCATGTCGGCGCCGCCGATGGCGAACACCAGATGCAGGCCGAGCAGCAGGGCCAACACCGTCATGATGGCCAGCGGGATGATGCCCACCTGCCACGTCGGAGCGTTGACGAACCAGATGCCCAGGCCGATCGAAGCGATGATGACGAACAGGTTCATCCAGTTGCGTCCGGGCAGCAGCAGCGGCTTGGACGGGAAATGCTCGCTCAGCTTGCCCCAGGCGACGATCGATCCGGTGAAGGTGATCGCGCCGATGAAGATGCCGATGAACACCTCGACCAGGTGCGTCGAGTAGTCCAGGTGCGTCGGGAACGTCGACGCGCTGCCGGCCGGGTGCGTGAAGAACGAGTTGAACCCGACCAGGACGGCCGCGGCGCCGACGAAGCTGTGCAACTGGGCGACCAGTTGCGGCATGCCCGTCATCTGGACGCGCAGCGCCT
>Ga0123357_10015258_pt1 | contig 10069 bp, 8 predicted proteins | sample TergutEmb28metaG_FD_89873 | JGI IMG/M metagenome (GOLD analysis project Ga0123357, IMG submission 89873) | Embiratermes neotenicus P4 segment gut microbial communities from Petit-Saut dam, French Guiana - Emb289 P4 | ecosystem: Host-associated > Arthropoda: Insects > Digestive system > Gut ... | reverse complement strand
TCTTTCTGGAAGATATGCTCGCCCGCCTTTCCTCGGTGCTTGAAATGGCATAACATTGTCCCGACCCCAGGTATATTTCCAGCAAACCCGGCGGCGGGTCAATGACCACGCGGCCTTGTTCCAAATCCACGGATAACACGAAGGACGCGACAGCGGGGAAAAGAATCTCTCGTTCCCCGGCAGTGCGGATAGCCCAGATTTCCTGTCCCCCCGCAAACTCCACATGATCGATATGCCCGATCAAGCTCCCGTTTTCATGCACCACCTCCAGCCCCGGCAACTGGTACAGGTACATTTCATCTTCAGCCGTTTCGGGCAGTTCGTTTTTGGGCAGAAGCAGCCTGGCGCCGCGCAGCTTTTCCGCCTCCGTCCGATCGCAAACCCCTTCCAGCAACGCCAGCGGACGCCCCTTGTGCATGCGGACAGCCATAACGCGCACCGGCCGAGGGCTTTCCCCGCCGGCTTGCAGATACAGGCGCATGGAACACAAAGGGGAGTCCGCGTGCCATTCCACGCAAAGCTCCCCTTTCAGACCATGTGCGCACATAAGTGTGCCGAGATGAATGAATGCAGACTCCGACATGGACGTGTCCCGGAAAACGCCGGGACCGCTTATTCCAAAATTTCCAACACGCAGCGTTTTTTCACCTTGCTGGAAGCCGCTCCCAAAATAGTGCGCATAGCCCGTGCCGTGCGTCCCTGTCTGCCGATGACCTTGCCGAGATCTTCTTTGGCCACGCGAAGCTCCAGCACGGTAGTCTGTTCGCCCTCCACTTCGGTGACCTGCACCTGATCAGGCTTATCCACCAATGCGCCGGCAATATAGTTTATCAATTCCTTTAACATCGCTCATCTCCCCTGACGTTAGCAAATTCGCACACTCAGTGCGCGGGGAAGAAGATGTCACGCCAAATGCTGCTTAATCAGAGAACGCACCGTGTCTGTGGGTTCCGCCCCAAGACTCAGCCATCTCCGCACTTTTTCCGCATCCAGCTTGACATCAACAGGATTAGTCAGCGGATTGTAGTACCCGAGAAAATCCAAGGGACGTCCGTCACGCCGCGTTTCGGCATTGGCGGCTACAACCCGGTAAAAAGGCTTCTTTTTGCTGCCCTGACGGGTCAGTTTCAACTTGACTGCCATGATCTTCTCCCAAGTTTTATGGTGCTAAAATAGTACGTTCTACGGATCAAAAGCGCAAGACCACGCCCGCCTATTTTTTCTTTTTCCGTTTCTGTTTGTCGCGCTTTTTCCGTTTTTTTGCGGAAGTTCCCCCGCCGCTCGGCGTCCCCATCCCAAGCATCCCAGGCATGCCGCCCATTCCCGGCATCCCCATTCCGGACATGCCGCGCGGCATACGCCCGCCTGCCGGCATCTTGCCGCCCATCATGTCCTTCATCATGTGGCGCATCTGTTCAAAACCGCGCAACAGCTTGTTCACGTCGTGCACCGTTGTGCCGGACCCTTTGGCTATACGCGCCCGGCGGCTTCCGTTCAGGATATCGGGATTGTTTCGCTCCTGCATGGTCATGGAGTTAATGATCGCTTCCGTACGCTCCAGTTCTTTTTCCGGTGGGGCGGCCTGCGCCAGTTTGTCACGCAACGCGCCCATGCCGGGGATCATCTTCAAAATGGATTCCAACGAACCCATCTGTTTGACGCGGCGCATCTGGACGCGAAAATCCTCCAGCGTGAACTGGGCTTTTTGCATCTTGCGGGCCAGTTCTGCCGCTTCTTCCTCAGTGGCCGTCGTCTGCGCCTTTTCGATGAGGGTCAGGATATCCCCCATCCCCAGGATGCGCCCGGCTATGCGATCCGGATAAAATTCCTCCAGATCGGAAAGTGTTTCGCCCATCCCCACATATTTGACCGGCGCGCCCGTGACAGTCTTGATGGAAAGCGCGGCGCCGCCGCGCGCATCGCCGTCCATCTTGGTCAGCACCACCCCGGTGATGCCGAGCCGCTCGTTAAAACTCTGGGCGACCGTCACCGCGTCCTGCCCCGTCATGGCATCCGCGACGAACAAAATTTCCTGCGGTTCGACCACAGCCTTGATATCCGCCAGTTCCTGCATCAGCACTTCGTCGATATGCAGACGGCCGGCGGTATCCAGCAGCACCACCGTCGCCTGCTGCGCCCGAGCGTCTTCCAGAGCCAGGCGGCAGATCTCCGTCGGTTTCATATCCACGGTGGAGGCAAAGCAGGGCACGTCAAGCTGCTTGGCAAGGGTGCGCAATTGTTCAATAGCAGCCGGACGGTACACATCGACAGGCGCCAGGTAGGGGCGCATCTTCCGCTTGCGCAGCAGGTTGGCGATCTTTCCGGCGGACGTCGTTTTTCCAGAACCCTGCAAACCCACCATCATGATCACGGCGGGCTGCCTGCCGCGCAGATCAAGCGCGGCCTGCTCGCCGCCAAGCAGGGCCACAAGCTCGTCATGCACGATCTTGACCACCTGCTGGGCGGGATTAAGCCCCTTGAGGACTTCCTGTCCTAAACACGCTTCACGCACACGTTCCACAAAGTCTTTGACGACCTTGTAATTGACGTCGGCTTCCAGGAGCGCGAGACGCACCTCGCGTAAAACCTCCTGGATGTTCTCCTCCGAAAGCCTCTTCCCGCCGAAGGAGCGAAAAACGCCGGATAATTTGTCTGTCAGGCTCTCGAACATGTCGGCATCCTCAATGGACACAAAGGAAACATCGCGCGCAAAGGCAAAAAGCGTTAGACTCTTTTACAGTCGAAGTCAAGCCGGAAAACGCCCCAGAATCAAGGCTTTTCCCGCCTCCTCGCACAGTATTACAGCCTGTTGACCATCACACCTGCGAGAAATTCCTCCAAGGCCTCGTCCATTTCCATAATGTATTCAGCAACGGCATATTCTGCGGCGCAAGCCTTGCACCGTAACAATACCTTGCGTCAGACCCGCACAGCCTGGAGCGGGGCCGCGCAACGGCGACAGGGCATGCTTGTCGGCGTTGCGCGCGTGTTGGAAGCAGTATATACAGGGTACATGGCATGCGCTCCGGATAAAGATTGCTTCAGCTTTACCCGGAGTCGGCATAGGATGCAATAAACGTATGCGCCATGTCCGGGGCGAGGGGCATGCAAAATTGCATCAACCGGGTTATACTGCGCCGGAGGCGAACATGCCGGGATCGTTGTGGCGGCGTCAGGTGCTGGCGCTGATAGGCAAAGAATGCAAGCAGATTATGCGCGATCCCTCTTCCTGGCTGGTAGCGGGGGGGCTGCCGCTTATCTTTCTTTTGCTGTTCGGTTACGGCATCAATCTGGACGCGGGCGTGATGAATTTCGCCATTATTGATGAAAGCGGCAGTGCGCGTTCGCTACGGCTTGCCGCCGCCTTTGCGCATTCAAGCTCGTTCAGGGTTCTGCCCGCCGGGACCAGGCCGGAAGCCGAACAGATGATGCGGGATTCCCAGGTGCGCGGCATGCTGGTGATTCCACGCGACTTTGAAGCCGGACTGGAAGCGGGTAAAGGCTGTTCCTTGCAACTGCTGGTGGATGGCGCGGAGCCGAACACGGCGAAGTTTATTTCCGCCTATGCGCAGGGAGTGATAGAAAACTGGCAGGCGGCGGAGTTCGGGTGGAACGGGGCGCCGCCCGCCTCCGTGCGTATGGAAAGCAGATACTGGTACAACCCGGCGGCCTTAAGCCCCTGGTTCCTCATACCGGGATCCATCACCATCATCATGACCTTGATAGGCGTGATGCTGACGGCGCTGGTCATAACCAGGGAATGGGAGCGCGGCACGATGGAGGCCATGTTCGCAACCCCCGTGTCCCGCATGCAGCTTTTGCTCGGCAAGCTTATCCCCTATTTCGGCCTGGGCATGATCTCAATGAGTGTGTGCGCGCTGGCGGCAAGCGGCATTTTCGGGGTGCCTTTCAGGGGGTCTTCGGGGGCGCTCTTGCTGCTCTCCTCCATGTTCATGCTGACCTCGTTAGGGCAAGGACTGCTGATTTCCGTGCTGGCGCGCAATCAGTTGCTGGCCGCGCAGGCCGCGTTGTTTTCCGGTTTTTTGCCGGCCATGATTCTTTCGGGTTTCGTCTTTGACATCAACAGCATGCCCTTTGTGGTGCAGCAGATAACCCGTCTTGTCCCGGCGCGCTATTTCAACGTCTGTCTGCAGACCATTTTCCTGACGGGCGATGTGTGGGAGGTATTTTTGCTGAACATGGCCTGCATGGGCGTGATCGCCCTGGTTTTTCTGTCCCTTGTGTACAAAAACTTTGTGAAGCGCTTGCGCTAAGCCCTGCTGAGATGAACTCCGGACGCATAGTGACCATTGTCCGCAAGGAACTCCTGGTGCTGATCGGCAACAGGCAATCGCGCATCATGCTTATCATGCCGCCGCTGATGCAGATTGTGCTGTTTGCCTGGGCGGCCACCATGGAGGTGCAGAATGTGGAGTTTGCCGTGTTGAACCAGGACGGCGGACGCTGGAGCCGGGAGTTGGTGCAGCGCGTGGAGGGATCGCCGCGTTTCCGGCAGCCGCTGAAGCTTGAACGGCAGGAAGAGGTGCAAAAGGTGCTGGATGCCCGACAGGCGCTTCTGGTTTTGGTCTTTAGCCCGGATTTTTCTGCGGCGCTGGAGCGGGGAGAAGGCGCGACACTCCAGATCTTGCTGGATGGACGCAAGTCCAACAGCGCCCAGATCGCCAACAATTATGTGCAGCAGATCGTACGGGACTTTAACGCGGAAGCGGCGGAGCCGTCATCTCCCGTTGCCGCCGGGCTGGAACTGCGTTTTTGGTTTAACCCCAACATGGAGTTCCAGTGGTTTTTTCTGCCCAATCTCATAGGCATGCTGAGTTTCGCTCTGGGGATTATCGTCACCGCGCTCACAGTGGCGCGGGAGCGCGAGATGGGCACCTTTGACCAATTGCTCGTTTCCCCGGCGACGCCCGGCGAGATCGCGCTCGCCAAACTGCTGCCGGGCTGTCTGATCGGCCTGACCCACGGCACGGTGTTTGTGGTGCTTTCGCATTTCTGCTTTGGCGTGCCTCTTTCCGGTTCACTCGTGCTGCTGTACGGGAGCATGGTGTTTTTTTCCGTAGCCGTATGCGGTCTGGGACTGATGATTTCCTCCATGTGCGCCACGCAGCAGCAGGCCTTTTTAGGCGCCTTCGCCGGCGTTGTCCCGTGTACGCTGCTTTCCGGCTTCCTGACGCCGATAGACAATATGCCCATATTGTTACAACATCTGAGCCAAGTGAATCCCTTGCGGCATTTTTTGCTCATCATCCAGGGAGTCTTTTTGAAAGATATTTCCTTGACCGCCGCCGCCGTGAATTGTCTGAAACTGGGAGTGATAGCGCTGATTTCCGTCAGCGTCGCCATCTGGTTTTTCCATCGGCGCCGGGGATGACGCTCTGCGGTTTTTCCGGCACAGCTTTTTCCGGCACAGCTTGCTTTTGCGCCTTGCAAAGACTAATAGTATTCACAGCATTGGCGAGAGAACTGCAACATAATGTGTTTTTTATAACATCTTGGTTTGCATGAACATGCACGTCCTCCGTGAAATACATAAGCTGTTTCAATCGCCGCCACAGGCGCATCAACGGGAGATCCTCGACGCGTTGCCTGTAGGGATCGGGATACTCACCGCCGGACAATGCCGTTTTGCCAATCTCGCTTTGCGCGCCATGACGGACATACAGCCGGGAGAGCCTGCCCCCTCCCCCTTTTTGAACGCCTTTGGCGCGCCCCAGACGGATACGGTTTCCGACGCATACCTATGTCTGCCCAGGCCGGAGGGCGGCATGGGGGATTTCCTGTGCCATGCCGCGCCGGTGGACTACGAGGGGGAACCGGGCGTCATCCTTTGTCTTATGGACATCAGTCGGCAAAAAGTGCTGGAAAAAACCTTGATCGCGTCGCGGGAAACGGCGGAGGCCGCCGCCCGCGAACGAGGCCGCTTCCTCGCGATGATGAGCCACGAAGTGCGCACCCCCCTCAACGGCATTATGGGCCTTTTACAGCTTGCTCTGCTCTATGAAATGGACAACGAACTCAAGGGACAATTGGACACCGCCTTTTCCCTGTGCAAGGACTTGCTGCGGATACTGAGCGACATGCTGGATTTTTTCAAAATGGAGTCCGGTTCCTTTAACACGCGGACTGACGAATTTTCTCTGGCGAACACAGTGGACGCCACCCTTGCCCTGTTCCAGGAGACTGCGCTGGATAAGCATATTTCTTTAGAGTGCCGCATGGACCCTTCACTGCCGGACTCGCTGTCCGGCGATGGCGGCCGTGTACATCAGTTGTTGCTGAATCTTGTCGGCAATGCCGTCAAATACACGCAGGCAGGGCAGATCGAACTGGAAGTTTTGCGTCTGCCCGCGCATGCTGCCGGGACGCTTAAGGCGCTTTTTGTCGTCAGTGATACGGGCCGTGGAATTTCCGCGGAGAGGATGAACAATATTTTCGAGCCTTTTCAGCGGGGTGATGACGACTATGTCCTCCGGCAGACCGGGGTAGGACTCGGCTTGGCCATTGTCAAACGCCTGGTGCAGCTTATGGACGGAGAGCTTTGCGTGTTCAGCCGGGAGGGGCTGGGTACGGAAAATCACCTGATTTTGCCGTTCAAACTGCCTGTGGAAGCTGAAACGGCGCCGGAATCCGCAGACGCCGACGCGAAAAACGAAGACTGGGGCGAAGCGGATTACTGCGTCTGGCGCCCCGATGCGCCGCGTATCCTGATTGTGGACGATGAAGCTTGCAACTTGGTGGTCACGCAACTGTTGCTGGGCGCTCTGGGCTATCCGAACGATGTGGCGGAAAACGGAAAGCAGGCGCTGAACATGCTGACGGCGCAACGCTATGCGCTGGTATTCATGGATATCCAGATGCCCGGAATGGATGGTTATGCGACCGCAGCCGCAATACGCGCCATTCCCGGGTTGGAGGCGTTGCCGATAGTGGCCTTTACCGCCCATGCCATGCAAGGCGACAGGGAGAACATGCTCAGTTGGGGCTTTGACGAATACATGGCCAAGCCCGTGCTGGCCGGCGATCTGCAAATATTGCTGTCGCGCCTTCTGGCGGATACAGACGACTGACCCCTTCGTATGCCGCGTTGCATCGCGGCGTCATTTCATCACGCGGACCCTGGCGAAGCAGGTCATCAGCATGGCCCCGGCCTGGGCCACGTTGAGGGAGTCGATGTCGTGCCGCATGGGAATATGCAGCAGTTCATCGCAATGCTTGACAACCCCCGGCCGGATGCCTTTTTTCTCGTTTCCCAACACCAGTACGGCTGGCGTCAGAACTTTGGCGGTCAAAGCGTTGGAACTGCTCGGGAGCAGGTCGGCGCCATACACCCTGATGCCGGCTTCGCGGGCTTCTTCAAGAGCCCTGCCAAGGTTGGCCACCCTGCAGATGGGCAGATCGTTCAAGGCGCCGGCGGAGGCGCGCATGGCGCCGGGGCCGAGATACGCGCTGTTGTGGCGCGGCAGGATCAGTCCGGCCCCGCCCAAAGCATGGAGACTGCGGGCCAGGGCGCCCAAGTTGCCCGTGTCCTGGATTTGGTCAAGAGCCAGGATCAGCGGCAGGTATGCGGAAGAAAGCGCCTCGAACAGTTCGCGTAATGCCGCGCTTGCCTTGCCGAGCAGGCGCGCAACGACTCCTTGATGTTGCGCCCCGCGACAGAGGGCGTCGAGCGCCCGCCCCTCCATAAAAGAAAAACGCACTGATGCGGAACGGCACAGATCTAGCATGCGGATGCTCTGTGGGAAACGCATGCCTTTTCTCAGAAAAAGCATGTCTATGCGGGCGGGTTCACGCTCAAGCAGTTCCAGCACAGGTTTTATGCCCGGCAGAAGAAGAGCGGGTTCCTCATCCCGCCGTCCTTCCTGGGGAGGGAACACGCGGGCGGCTTGGGGCTTGTGCGGCGTCATGGCAGGCATCTTTAGCATGGGTGCGGTTTTTTTCATAGAGCTCTTTGCGCAGCCGCAAGGGGCAGTTTGTGCCGATGGGGAGCAAACATGGAGTATATCAGAAAAGCGCGGTTCGGCGCTGTACGGGCATTGTGGGCGTTTGTTCTCGCTTGCGCCCTGCTGACGAGCGCTTGCAGCTCACGCAACGCAACGGTGAGCGATCCCGGCAATATGGGTGCCGAACAGGATGAAATGTTTCGATATGTTCCCATAGACGACGGCATCCCGCTTTCTTCTGCGGAACTTGCGGTTCTCAATTCCACAGGCCAACTGGACGGAGCACTGTCCAACGACGCTATGGACGACATCAGCATCCAGTACAAATATTTTCTCCACAAGGGCAGGCCTACCTTCGAGCGTTTTCTGCGCAGAGCGGAAGTGTATCTGCCCTATGTGCAACAGGTGTTCAAAGAGCGCGGCCTGCCGGAAGAACTTGCCTATATCGCCTTTATCGAAAGCGGCTACAATCCCATTGTCGTATCCCGCGCCGGCGCCGCCGGAACCTGGCAGTTCATGCCTTTTACGGGTCAAAAATACGGCCTGATGCAGGACTGGTGGATGGACGAACGCCATGACACCTTCAAGGCGACCCATGCCGCCGCCGACTATTTGGCGAAACTCTATGGCGACTTCAAAGACTGGCATCTGGCCATCGCTGCCTATAACGCCGGGGAAGGAAAAATCGGCCGCGCCCTGGAAGGAACCGGAGCACACGGTTTTTTCGAGCTTGTCCGTAAAAACGATAAGCTGGATGAGCGGGCGCGATTGAAGGATGAAACCAAACAGTATGTGCCGCGTTTTTTGGCTGTGTGCAAGATGATGCGGAACCTGGAGAAACTGGGCTTTGTCCCGCCTGATCCCGGGGCGGCCACCACCCTGACGAAGGTGGAAGCCCGGCCCGGTACGGATCTTGTTGCCGTGGCGCAGGCGGCGGGTATGGACTGGACGGACTTTTCCGCGCACAACCCGGCCTACAAGCGGCACGTGAGCCCGGCGGACCGCAGCAGTTCCCTGTATGTCCCCGGGCATGCACGGGATAAAGCGCAGGCCTGTCTTGACGACAGTTGCGCGCGCCGCAGCGGAGGCTGGAAAACGTATACGGCTGTGAAAAACGACACCTGGCAACGCATCAGCGCGAAGAGCGGCGTACCCGTTGGCGTACTGAAAGAGGCCAACAGCAATACGACGCTGAAAGCCGGGGCGGTCGTGCAGATTCCCGGCGGCGGCACAAGCCCGGCGGCGATGCAGATTGCCAAGGCGACCCCGGCGTCCGTGAAAAAGAAGGAAGCAGCGCCCCCTGTCGCTGTCGCCCAAAAAGCTTCTCCGGCCAAGGAAGCCGCAGTCCCGCAAACAAAACCGCAGCCAAGCGCTGCGGCAGGCGCGCAAGCGGCGAAAACCCAAAGCCTGCCCGCGCCGAAAACAGAGGCCAAAGCGCCCGCGCAAGAGCAAGGCTTCTATGTGGCGAAGACCGGCGACACGGTGTATTCCATTGCCCGTACGCACGGCACGGATGTGGACAGTGTGCTGCGCGCCAATCAGCTCGCTTCGCCTCAGCAACTCCGGACGGGGCAGAAACTGCGCATGCCCGCCGCTTCAGCCGGCACGTCCCGGACGACGGCCGTTACGAAGCCACACCCTCCTCCACAGGAAAACGCGGCCGGCAACAAAAAGGCGGCTCAACCGCCGCCCGCCGTCCAGACCGCATCGGCTGCTCACGCCGGGACGTACCGCGTACAGCCGGGCGACACGGTGTATTCCATTGCCCGCAAGCACAAAGTGCCCCCGCAGGAATTAATACGCATCAACAAGATGAGCGACCCCGGCGCGTTGCGGCCCGGAGATACTATCAGGGTGGCCTTGAAATAGCCCGCACACGAAAAAGCGGCAAAAAAGTTCTTGACCTCATCGTGCGAGTTGGTGCACAAGGACTGGCTGAGCGACGAAAGTTCTTGACTCGGGTTTTTGGCCGGTGCTAGAATGAAAGTTCGCGCAATGGTTCTTTGACAAGTGAATAGCGAGTTGGGAAAAAGAGAGAATGAGTTTTTAGCTCGCGTTTTATGCGAGAGCGGATTTAAACTGGAGAGTTTGATTCTGGCTCAGATTGA
>Ga0123357_10015257_pt1 | contig 10069 bp, 5 predicted proteins | sample TergutEmb28metaG_FD_89873 | JGI IMG/M metagenome (GOLD analysis project Ga0123357, IMG submission 89873) | Embiratermes neotenicus P4 segment gut microbial communities from Petit-Saut dam, French Guiana - Emb289 P4 | ecosystem: Host-associated > Arthropoda: Insects > Digestive system > Gut ... | reverse complement strand
TTGTGTATAATGTAGCGATCTAGTTTAGTGTTATATTTCCACTCACATTTACTTACAGGACCATACAGCTCTGAAATACGACCCCACCTTTCATATCTGAACTACAGTGATAAGTGTTCAAAGAGATGTTACAATACAATTTACTATTGTAACAACAGATATCAGTAATTAATTACATAAACCAAAAAATAATTTTCTCTGTCCTCCATTTCTTCCTGTCACATTGGTCAACATATTCTCAAACACCCCGGTCTGTACGTTCTTCTTAAGGTGAAAGTCAAAATTTCACAACACTGAGAGAATACCATTTAGTTACGGAAATTGTGGACGTGGCATTGTGCAAGTTGTGACTGCTACTTTGCCATGGGCAGTGATTTAAAATTTTGTGTAGTGTTCTGATGCTAGAACTCTTAAATATGATTAGAGTGACTCATCTCGCCAAAGAACCGTGCCACAGATTGTACATATATTCATCCCAGCCTGTCTTTATTTTCCATGAAAGGAACTTCTGAATTGTGTTGTCTGCACAATAGCCTCAATTCTACCAGACCCATTGATTTTAAAGTTAATCCTTCATGATTCAAAAACAGGCCTTTATTCATGTATTCAGCAGATTCTACTGGGTCACTTCTAACCGTGCCACAGACAAAGTTTAGACAGCTCTGGAAGAGGTGGTTGGTGGCAACCTTTAAACTATGGACTGGTGTTTAAGTATTAGAACTTGCATTATGTAAAATATGAATATTATTTGAATTGAAAAAACATAAAATATTAAATAAACAGAAATTTGTGGGACTACAATAGTGATGGTGTAGCATGCCTGAAAAATACAGAAAATATCCTTTTTGCCTAAATATATAAAATAAATTGCTACTGTTGTCACCACATTTGCATCCAAAATATTGGATACATGTAGGTTAAAGATTAGTGGTCAGCACATTGACCTATTTTTACACTATGTGACTTTTATTTATGAGGTTTTTGGAACGACAGTCACCCAATTGAACCATCACATGAAAGAAGATTTGAAGGAAAACAGAAGGGAAATTTTACCATACCCTGAGGAAAAATTTGTTCATGAATTTCAGTCTTTGTAAGTGGTACAGTGAATGTGGCAACATGTGCAGAGACAGTATTTATAAATTTATTTTATTCTTATGCAGTAGTACACGACTCATATTGTGGGCCGGGTAGCTCAGTTGGTATAGTGACTGACTATGGGCTGGACAGTCCGCGATCGAATCCCTGTGGGGACGAGATTTTCCACCCATCCAAACCGGCCCTGGGGCCCACCCAGCCTCCTGTAAAATGGGTACCAGGTCTTTCCCGGGGGTAAAGTGCGGCCGGGGTGTGCTGCTGACCACACACCCCCTTCTAGTGCTCCAGTCATGTAAGAATAGAGCTATACCTCTACCCACCCTCTGGGCCACACCGGCCCTCTTAACAGGAACACGTTACCTTTTTTACCTTTTACACAACTCACACTGGGAAAGTCTTGTAACACCTGACATAGAGTTCATGCATTTCCTGCCAGGAGCTGGGAAGTGACAGTGGAATTAAACTTGTAAGTGGATGCGCTGTTTAATATATCTTCTTTATGTATATAGTGAGTGCTAAAATTAACAGTACTTCAGTTATGATTTTAAAAAGAGTGTCTTTAGGTAACTGTGTATAAAAACACACACATTACATACCTGCTTCAGGGGGCTGCGTGTTGAAAAAACCTGCCACTTTGAGACATCGGAACAGTAAAATGGCTGTATCTGTTTTCACTAAGTAATCTAATGCTGTTCGCATGTGTTGATGGCCCACAAGATTATACACTGTCCGGTAGTCTGTAGGGCAATATTTGTGAGAAGTTTTTGTGACATCACAGTCCTAAAAGGTAGACCTTCAGATGTAAACATTTGTTTTCAAATTCCAGCTCGATATTTATTCTTTATTTAATATATTTTCTAATAATATGTTTGTAATTTCCAGTATCATTCCAGGCATCTTCAGTTTAAGGTGTAGCTTATGATATGTGCTTCTGAGGTCATAATATACATATATGAGTAGTTTCAACTGAAGTAAATGATAAGGCAGTGCCCTCCACCATATTGAGTCAAAGTGTGAGGGTAGTGTAGAATTATTAATACTGTTCCAGCTCATCTAGTTCGTCACAAGAAAATCACCCTATGACATGATGTAATAAATTATTATACCTAATTGAATCCAGAGACAGGAATTCTAATCCAGGTTATAAATCTAGAAGCACATACTCCAACTATTGTTACTATCATATCATGTTTGAAAGGCAACTTCTGATAGTCTCACCAGAGCATGGATATTAATATTTATAAGTTTAATTGTCCATCGTAACCCTCTTATTCTGAAGACAGAGTGTTTGTATCATTGCACAATCTAATATGAAACTGTGCTTAATGTATATTCTTCCCATATGATGGGATACCAGTTATCATATCCATACAAAGCATATTCACTTGTAGTTTTGCACCAATGACACAAAAGTTTAACAGTAATGACAGTAACATTAGAGCAATAGTGAGGCCACCTTAAAGACTAAACTTACAAATGTGATTTCCAGCTTAGTAACTGTATTTTTAAACAAAAGTTTCGTCTGAAGCAAATTGACAGATTCCATCTGTGAATTTGTCTTCGCACACAGATAGTTACTTTTGGGCTGTTACGTTGTTACCCAGGAGAACAGTGGAAAAATATCATTTTCTGATAAAACAAAAATGTTTGACTTTTCCGTTAATCTCGTTGAATTCAAAATTTGTTTTATTTTTGTCCCATAGTTGATGTCAGAAATGGTAATCTGAATGAAAATGTTTTCTTACCATGTCTGTAATTTGTTACAGTTTGTTAGATAGGCAGAGTATTTTGCATGTATGGGAATGACAAGATGTACGTATAGAATTTGGTTAGAAAGAAGATACACCTCATGAACCTAGGTTTAGACGAGAGAAAAATTTTAAGATGCAACGTAAGAAGATGGATTGTGAAGGTATGGACTAGAGTAACTGACTTACAGTGAGGACTAGTAACACAGTAATGAACCTCTGTGTTCCTTGAGAGACAGGGAATTTCTTGGCCAGATAAGTGATTTTCAGCTTCTCAAGAAGGACACTATTTCTTAGAATCAGTAGTTTACATGATCCTTCATCTTACATATATAAGATAAATTAATGTACACCAGAATTAACGCATCAAATCTGAGACATTGCTGTTTGTCCATACCTAGCTGTTTTGCTGATTACGTTCGTAATTTGCTCCATTGCAAAATTTTCTTGCCTTTGGGCACATTTAGGGTTTTAGTGCTATTTTAACAGTCTACATCATTATGCACATACCTTTTTCAAAATGTCCTTCATGTCAAGGAAATATTTGAGGCCTCGCTGTGATAAAATTCGGAGAGCCATGAGGCATATGATGGAAGCTCCTGAGGACCAGAGGGTTTCAAGTATAGGGCATTCAACCACATGATGTGTTGTGAGGGCCTCTGTCTGACATGCAACACTGCAGAATGCCACTCTGCTGCATCGGTTGCATGGGACAGCAGCTTCCAACCTAACATCACACAGAACCTCTGATAACACAAGTAAGAATAACAACATTAGAACTGTTATTTGTAAATAAAAAATAGAGTGGATGGTGATTATAGAAAAATTAAAAGGAATCAGTAGTAGCTCTTGCTTTAAAAGACTATAAATTAGAAAATTTCTCATCCATTTACTTTTTCTTTTGTTTTGTTGTGAGTATTAAAGCCAGGACATATGAATGTGAGTTGGACCTGCAGATGTTGATCTGTTAAGCTCAGCAAACTTGTAATTACATGTGTACTTCAATTGAATGTACCAATTCCAAATTATTTTGGGGTAATTCCTAATTTTTTATATCCTTTGTTGAAGTCATTAATCACAGTAATCACATTGTGGTTCATTATTGTGCTCAGTTACTCAGTGACTTTAAAACAAGTTGTCACTGATGGTTTGTAAGTTTTCAGATAACTCAACCTTGAACAGTGTCCTGTTTAATCCAGTAACAGCTGCTCAGCTGGTTAAGTTTTATGGAATCTGAGGGTTTATTTCAGTGTTCATAACAACATGATAAGGGGCTCTAATCCGAACTGTCTCTCTCCATTTCACAATCCCTGTATCTCTCCTTCAGCTTTGTCTTAATATTACCTTTGCATCATATACTCTCTTCCCTTAAGGCTTCCTTACCAAAATTTTGCATGCATATTTCATGTTATTAAACTATGTGTTATAAATGAAGACTAACCTAGGAACACTAGGAAAGCCATTATGAGAACATTCACTTTCCATATATACCATACCTTCTGAAACAGTGGAAGCAATGTGTGGCAGCATGTTCAGCTAACAGGACTGCAACAAACGCTGGTTCAACTATCAGAGTGTCTCCTATTTTCACGTCTTTCCCTGCCACTGCAAATCGTCCCATATCCTTGCTCTCTTCTATCTTTACTGCAGAATTTGCTGATACATAATATGAATTCTGCTGTCCAGTCACAGGAGGTAAAATCATGTCATCTGGCAGTTTTCTGGGCTCTGATTAAAATGTAAAATAATTACATGATTCATTTTACCTGTTCAACAGTTAAAAATAAATACATTGTATTGTAGACGAATAATTATTATTTAAAATTTGAGGTTCACGTGGCAGCTAATGCTGTATTTGACGGTATATACTGTGGTAGATCAGTACTGTGGTTTGCAGGAACATGCTGCCTGTATCTTCAGGGATCAAGATGAATGCAGTATGTTCCTTTGAAACATTGGTACCCATCTATGAGAGTACATGGCGTCACGTAGAAAGCTGTGTTCTGATATATTTGCTAACTGCAATTGGGTTGACACCCTGTGGCGGCAGTACAGTACACATTTACACACAAACCATACATAGGACAACACAATTAACAACATGGTTAGAAGGCTTTCTGGGATTCGAAACCAGAGTGGTCAAACTAAAATTAGTGATGAACTAACCACATAAAAATTATAGCCTAATTGGGAAGAGTGTGGGCTGTGCCCCATCTTTGTGAGTTGTACCCTGGCATTTACCTTACAACTGAGGAAAAAGCACAGGAAAACCTCAGTCAGGGTAGCTGAAGAGTGTCAGTTGGCACGATGAAAACAGAATATACAGATCAGAACATACATAACAATGAGAATACGTAAACATTACAACAAAAATACATAATTTACAAAATGAAACAAAAGCATACAAAACATACAACCGTACATACAGTGATAGAAAATGGAAACAAAAGAACATGAAAGAATGTGATAAACAAAAAAGCCATATAAGCAGCAAACTTCATATGATATCTGTATCTTCTAATAATGTTAGACAAATTCTAATCTAATGCAATGCCCTGTGAAATAATCTGGCGAGATGAAGTTTCAAAATCCTCCCTACTCTATATGCAGCACTACTTGAGCTTTTCTTTAATGCATTTAACATTTCACTGCTTTTTAAGGATTGTGGAGTGCAAGGTTTGAAGCTGTGGCTACCAGGAGATTTATGTTTGCAAAAATAAGGTCACCTAAATTCCAGAATTCTGTCATAAAACAAATTAATGGATCACTCCCATCATGATCAATCAATAAACAAACCTAAGTATTTTAAGGTGGCACATCCCCATTGCAGTGTTAAATATAATATATGTTTTAATCATTCAACACAACATATTTTCATTAAGAAAAGTTCAGGCCTGAAGATGGCTATCCTTTTGTGGCCGGAACATGTAGCCTTGTTCTTGATGAATATATGTTGTGTTGACTGATTACAACATTTATTGAATAAATAAACCAACCAATCCTGATCAACAGCAGCCTTATAGAATGTTTTAACATAGAAGCAGACCCTACCTTGCAAAACTCAAAACTTTTGGCACCAAAAATTTTAATGTATACATTTCTTACCATTAATGTCATCACTTACTCTGTAAGTCTCATCTGGGAACTACTACATTTGGGTTTCCACTCTTGGTATGTTTAGTCATTTAAGCATGTTCAATGAGAAAGAAAATTGAAGGATATTAACCCTTATCCTGCTAACCTGAAGAAAATGGTGAGCTTCTAATAATGCCAGCAGATGGCAGATGCGATTTAACTCAGTGTTTAAAGGGTTAACCAATAAAGAAATTTATGCAAGGTTTAAAAAACCTACTATAACAGAGACAATAAGGTAAAATAGATTACGTTGGTTTGGGCATGTACAGAGAATGGAAGAAAATAGAATTTCCAAAAGAGTAATATATATGAATTTGGGAACAACAAGATTGAGGGTTAGACCAAGAAAGAGATGACAAGATGAAGTGAGAGAGGATGGAAGAATAGTTGGTGGAGAAGGGAGGCAAGAAAAAGTACATAATAGAGAGGAATGGAAGCAGCTCCTGAGAACGGCAAGGAATCATCGCATTCTGCACATACCAATGGAATGAATGAATAAGCATGTTCATGAATTCCTCATGTTATAAAACAAATATCATCTTAAACAAATGAGAAAGAAGCAGTTGTGGTTTCTTACATAGTATAAGTGCAGCAATAAATCAGTCTTAACTGGTGTCATACTATAGTGTCGCTCAGCTCTGTTCCTCAACATTGCTTGTCCACCTTATAGTGGAGCCTTATCAGTCAGAGCTGTAGGTAATAAAAAGGAGTATATGTCCCAAGTCAGTGATGACCAGAAGGGCCAATGTCTTTTGAAATGTGTGGCTTGTCCTAGTGCTTAGTAATGCAGACACTGACTGCTCTCTGGAAAGAATTCACTTTGCCTTTACTGCAAAAATCACTTCTAATTACAGTATGTTTAAGGTCTTGTGACATATGTGTGACTGAATTACAGGTCTACTGTATGTTTGAAATGTTCTGGAAAGACTTTTGTGTCTGTGTGTGTGTGCGTGCGTGCGTGCGTGCGTGTGTGAGAGAGAGAGAGAGAAGAGGATTAAATGCTATATTTTTCAGATAAAAATACAGCCTCATTCTGTGCCAGTTTCTGAAACTGAAATTTAAGAGAAAAGTCTTGTATCAAATATGACTCATTGCATCAGGAGTATTTTAATTGCACATTTTGTGGTAATATGTTTCAGTCTCATGAATGTGGAACACAGTTTCCTGAAATATTTTCTTTTCAAATGAAGAGGTAACCCTGATTGGTCCAAAAGCACTACTTGGGATCATATTTCATCCAGAAATCCCAGTAATAATGTTGCATTGAAATCTATTATAATATAAAACTATTTTTTTGCATGATAGAAGATGAAAATGTTTCCCTTTAACATTCTTTTTTGTACTGTAGTAGTATGTGACAGGGCAAAGTAAATTTGAGGCTGTTAAGAAGCTAATAAACATGTTAGTTATTAGACATTGAACTCCATATTGTTAATTTATGTCACTGTTCCTATGGTACTTCATCTTCCCATAGCACTTTACAAACTTCCCCATAACAGCAATCTCCTAATAACACAAAATCCTATATTTTGTCATGACATTTATACATGCTATAAATGTGAATTTGAATGAAACTCGTATGTGCCATTAAAGCAGTCTAGAAAGTTCATTCCCTTAGGTTTCTTTATATTGAGGTTTTATTGTAAATATCAACTGATTGTCACCTCATTGTTACTGTAGTTGAAATTGGTTTTCATGTGTAACAAACTCTCTGATGATCATTACGCACAAATTGTTAATCATACCCAACCAGGCTCTCCATTGAAATATAAAACATAAAAATATGACCTTCAGTACCATTAGCAAGAACCTTGTTCTGGGCTAAAATTTTTATCATGATTTGCACATCCCTTTCCCATTTGTGCTTTCTTTCCACAGGCAGTTTGGCTGAATCTAGTGCTGTGAGAGTGCACCTGAAGGCTTGAAGTGCATCTTTTAGTTGTTTTGTTGCTAGAAGACAGCGAGCTTTCCTGATGTAAAAAAACAATTGCATATGTTACTTACAGTCATGAATCATTTTCAATTATCATTGTACACAAGATTATATCTTGTAGTAATAATTTCATGTAGGAAAATTTGGTTGTAAGCCAGACACTACACTACATTACACTAAACAATCCATATTGTCCTATTTCATTACATTTATCATACTAAATAACCATGTGATTGTTGTACACACTTGTGTTGATGTCACTCCTTAATCCCAACAAATATGACGATTTCCATATCCATATGGATTATGTAATCCTGTACGGATTTACGGAAGGAAAGTATATGATATGATAGGACACTTAGTGCAGAACATGAAAGGTTAAGTTCTTACGGTTTTCGTTTCTACTTGTAGAGTACTAGAGAATACCAACAGAATCTGGTAGTTCAGGGCAGGCAACGCACATTACAGTATTACGATAGGTTACTTCCACTTATTTTGTTTTATTCAGAATGCAAGAAGAACAGCAAACATTTTTATTATCCCATTCCTTACTCTTAAGAGGGACGTTAAATCTGTTGGCATATATTCCTCATGACAATGAAGACTCTTAGGTTTAAAAAACACAATGCATTAAGTGCCTGCACTGCCCAACTGACCGACATCTGTAAGCAGTATATAAGTACTTCACTATTTAAGAAATTTCATAAGAACCTGAGAATTCATTATTGTCATTACAACAGCCCCTCCCTCTCTTGTTCCAGTTAATTGTTTCATGGTCTTACATCCATTGTACCACTATCCTGCCACTAACATTTTGTGTCCATTTTCTGTGTTACATCTTCCATCTATTTCAGCCTTCTTAATTTGAACACATAGTATAAGTGACACAGTTACTATGTAACATTCTTCACTGGTCTGTCACTTCCAACCCAAATAATTCCTTCAGCAGTTTGTAAATCCTGTCATCTTTGTATTACTTAGGAATGAAAGACCACACACACACACATGGGATGAAAATAAACCAATTCAAAACATTCTCCATGTTGGAGATATAAGTCAGAATGGACCACTATTCATTATGTCATCCTTGTGTTTTGTACCTGTTAAAATCTGCAGTGTAGACTCTAAGGAAAATTATGTTGTTAATATGAAACTAAATAGATTTCAGTGGATCCATGGGATGGTCTACAACTGTGTTCTTCAGTTTGGATAAGAGACCAAATTTTACACCCATGCAAAACAACAAATATTTAGATCCATTAATAAAATGTTTTCCATTTGTGTGTAGTAATTTATTGATACTTACCTGTCAAGAACTTTATAATGAAATTCTGCTGGATAATCAAGCGACAGAACCAAGTCAATATCTTGCAGTGCCAATTCATACTTCTCCAAGTGATAGAAAGTAGCAGAACGGTTGGCCATGGTTATAGCAAGCTCTTGAGTCAAATCTGCAAGTTCATGAAAATTCTATAAGATATTTTTCGTCCAAGAGCATTATTTTAAATTAATTCCAGCCCTTATTTAGTCTCATGTGCAAATGGGGTGGGCATATTTTGGGACATTTTTTGAGAGTCTGTACATAACTCATTAGATGACTAATGAGGATGGAGGACCACAGCCACATTCTGCCATTGCCTCTACTTAGTGAGCAACCAAGGTACAAACTTCACAGAGAACTCCCATGCCTTATGATTCACCAGCTTGGTTCACATGAGAGGTCTAACCTACCAGTGATCTCTGAAATGTACTTCATTGGTATCTGTTGATGACTTTGCTAAGTTTCTCCGCGCGCGCGTGTGTGTGTGTGTGTGTGTGCGTGCGTGCGTGTGTGTGTCGTTTTTTTTTCCCCCCCCCTGTGTGAACTGGGGATGGACAACATGAATGCTCACAGCCTTTTAATCAGAGGGTCCCAACATTTTTTGAATTGAGAAACAAGTGTGGAGTCTGTGCACCCCATGGCATTTACACCAAAAGCTGTTTTGATCATTTAATGCCTTACTGATTCAATATTCCTAAACTTGAAGTACAGTTTGATGCATATGCAGTTTTTCTTGTAGTCAGTCATTAGAAAATTGTGGATCACCTTTAACACACAGGACAATAAGCTCCCACTGAGAAGCAGTGCAGAGGGTTATGGATACAAAATTCACTA
>Ga0123357_10015256_pt1 | contig 10069 bp, 9 predicted proteins | sample TergutEmb28metaG_FD_89873 | JGI IMG/M metagenome (GOLD analysis project Ga0123357, IMG submission 89873) | Embiratermes neotenicus P4 segment gut microbial communities from Petit-Saut dam, French Guiana - Emb289 P4 | ecosystem: Host-associated > Arthropoda: Insects > Digestive system > Gut ... | reverse complement strand
AGATATTAACATTACAGAAACCACATATTCCTGCCAGTTTCAATATGTATTTGGTAATTAATAAGTGAGTAATAGCTGTCAAAATTTCAAACTTCTTTGGCCATTATCTCCGTAACCGTTCAACTTTGGTTATAGGTGTTTTGGGTTATATTGGTATAGTTTGACCTAAGGAACACTCTCCCGAAGTCTGGCACATTCCTCCTGGGACACCCTGTATAGTAAACGTATCAGACAAACACTACAGTTTTTATTACATAACATGCTATTTTAGGGCTAAAATAACATTTTATTACATAAAAACTGTAGTCTTTTACTGATACGTTATACTATGTACGCATAGATAAACACATCGGGACGGCTAACATTAAAATGTAGTGGGATAGCTTTACCTTTATACGGAGAGGTACTTAAGTGTTTTGTGTTATGTTAAGTATAAACAGCGACTGTTGTCTTAAAAGAGCATTAACCATTTTGATTTTTGTTCGGCGTCTTCGCAAGATTGCTAAAAGAGACCCGCTGCTTCATCACGTCTGTCCATCTGTCCGCAAGAAACAACTCGGCTCCCACTGGGCGGATTTGTATTACAATTGATATTTGGCTATTTTTCGAATCTCTCTCTAGAAAATTGTAGTTTCATTAAAATGTCACAAGAATAACAATTACTTTACATGAAGGCGTACTTTCATGACATCTCGCTCAATACTTCTCACAATGAGAAATGTTTCACACAAAAGTTGTAGAGAAAATCACAAAACACCTTTTATGTTCAATAATTTTTTAAGAAAATCGTGTCTTTCATGGGATAGTGTAGGAAATATGGTCCAGCCAGGCATACCACGGAAGACAAAGTAATACGGCCCATGCCGTTTGCATGCTGAGTAACTAAGGCTACAGACACGCACTCAGATTACGTAATCCTTATCGCTTTTCCACTGCAACAGTGGTTTCGCCAACACGCTTCGATGTTACGTTATACTTAAGGTGGGTACACACTTGTAACGTTACCGCGTGCCGTAAAGCCGTGACGTTGCAAGTCACTCACACGATACGGAGTTACAAGCTGAATTTTCAACCCTTTCTTCACGGCGTAACCGTATCCTGCGAGCGTTACGCCGTAGAGTTCCCAGTTTGTTACGGGAGCCCAAGCGATGTCTTTGCAACTAGCAGCGGCTTCGTACGTTTATATATGTTACGGCTTAAAGAAAAAGAGAAAAGTGCAGCACTGGTGATGTGTCACGTCGCACGTCCAGACCTGCTCGGGTCGTAACCGTGTCATCCCTTTCATGCGACGGCCAAATACCGACAGCACGCCGAACAAGCCCGTAACGTTACCGCGTAACCAACTTTTGATACGTTACGTGGTCACGAGTCCCGTCCACAATGTCACGATACAGCGTTACGGTACGCGGTAACTTTACAAGTGTGTACCCACCTTTACACGGCCTGCCACATTACAAGTGTGTACACACCTTTACACTGTCTGCCTTGTTTTGTGTAGGTCTAGATTCGAAACTTGCTCTCTCTTTATCGGAAGGCTTTAGACTGAAAGTGTTCAAGGATAAGTACTGAAGGACATGTAACAAACAGGATGCCGGAAAATAACTTCGTAACGAGGAGCCCCATGCTCTGGACTCTTCGTCAAATATCAATCCGGTGTTCAAATCAAGAAGAATGAGAGGTGCAGGTCATGTGGCAGGTATGGGAAACAAGAGAACTGCTTACGAAGGCAATGGTTAGGAACATTATTCCCTTGGCCTCTGTAATGGATACGGTACTTCGTGTGACGTAAGAACCGAATTTTTAAATATTTCTTAGGCGAATGCCATGGTTGAATCTTTGCGGTCTTCAGATGCGATTAGAAGGGGCGGCTGTAATTAATAAATTAAATAGTCAAATATATGGTCACATCGAACACTAAAATTGTACTGAAAATGAGGCATTTGTTGCCACATAGCATACAACAGCTGATAACCTTTTGTCAGATAAGTGATCTCCCCGACAGGTTGAAAAACCGAATGCAGAAATTCTGGCTGCTGTGGAAAACATTGCTGCAGAAACGTTGGCTATATTTATGTGGCTTTTTAGGTTTTTTTTCTGAAAATGGTGCTGCATGCGCAAAGGTCACTTATTGAACATGTTCTGCATAACTGCAATATGTCATGCTTTTTTTAGTGTTATGATATCAGAAATATTCCTGCAAACTGAATACATCGACAAATATGTTTTTTAAATCTATTGTGTCTGTATGTATGTATGTATGTCTCTCTGTATGTCTGTCTGTCTGTGGTGGCCTTGCGTATCTTGACGTTAGGATGAGTTATAAATTAACAAACATGTAATTACTGATCCATTTATGGGCACAATTTCAACTGTTCACACCTGCTATCTTACATTTGTCAGATATAACCCGTTGTCTCTGCCTTGCAGCCCTCAGCCTACATAAAATGTGCCAACGAACGAATCTTCATACTTTGTGTTGACTCCCCGTCATTGCCTCCCATTTATAACTTTTCATAATTTTAGGATCTCTTGGTACAGGGTGTTAGAGTCGCTCCTAATTCGAATATCGCACTATCGCGTTAGGAGCAAGAAATGAGAAGACACTAAAGACGAAATTGTTGCTAGTTACACGACATACATACCAACTTTCGTAAATACTCATCAGACACTTCCAAAAGACCACAACACCAAAGTACGATAACAAGAAGTTGAGATTAGGACTCGTAACATTAAATTCGCTATTACATAGAAGTCTAGGCTGGTCTATTAATACTATTATTTTCCATTTTATTTTATCTTAGGACTTGCTACATAAATACAAGTCGTGTATAAGTTAAATTTATCAGACATAACCTCAAACATTCAGTCCGTCACTAAGTCTGTGACTTGATTTATATATATACTACGTATATATATATATATATAAACAACAGTTACTACTATTATCCGTCTCCATGCACCATGTCACATTCCTAGCTGCAGTATTTCGTTATTTATATCCATAAACCGAATGGTGACTTGCAGCTTCAGACCAAAGAACCTCCATACTTTCTTTAACAAAATCCTATAAAATATTACCATTAGAAGTGGCATATTTCTCAAAGATCTATCACTACACACATCGTCTCCGCACCGCAAATCGAGTGGCGCTAGATCTCAGCCCATCTCAGAAATTCGCGCCTCCGCCATGTTCCCGTTATTTGCACAAAATTAAAGTGTACGACTTTGGAGATGGGCCCCAACGGCTTTAACATCCACACAAAGTTTTGTGAAAATCTGTCAGTTGCTTCAAAACTTGATTGCTGGTATAACAAACACATGGTGAATCATCTTGTGCTCGTAATCCTAATTTATTTGCTTGAAAAAGCCAAGCAGGGTAAAATTACTACTACAAAAATGTGCAAATATATGCAAATGTTCTTGTATAATTCTTTCTGCAAGGACTAAAACTGTGAAGAGCTGGGTATACTGGCAATGTGCCAAAACACAAAGTACCTCCCAAGGTTGTATTCCACGTCTTCTAACAAAACTTTTCCCATAAAACAAACGTAATTATTAAGCTGTTTCTTGTAACAGAAGATAAGGGAACAGCTGCAAGTATTGCACAATACTGCATCAACTGTCACACATTCTATCTTGAAATTCCTTCCAATAAAACGACACATCTAAAGCTCTAACAAAATTTGCATTCTTCCATAATTTACGCCAAAAACATGCAACTTTCTCGATATTTTTTCACATTCTGCTTCTAATGTACCTGTTTCGAATCCCGGTGAGTCTTTGGTCCCACGAAGCAAATTATAGTTTAATCTAGAAGATGACACATTAATTTCTTCCTCATTTCTCTTCGCTCCATGACTCAAGAGCCCAATACTGTGAGTCACCCTATGCAGCATTTTGTTATGTAAGTACAGATGTTTCTGAAGAAATGTTACAATAAACATGACTATTCTTTTAGACCCAACTGGATGGACGATATTAAAAAAAGTCATATTTCTTTGTAATATTTTGGGTCCTTTCGGGGGAAAATAGACTTCAGTCTCCCAGTTAACTTCCCTGGTGGAATACTGCCTCTTGTCAGCTGCCTGAAACTGCATACTCAATATAAAATCCAGTTATCTTCCACATCTGGACTGTCCTGTAGTCCTGTAGTCAAAGCATTTACCCTAATAAGAGGATGACCTCATTTCTAAAAAACAACCTAACCTTTATCCGCATTTTCATACAGCCTGGGTAGCTCAGTCTTTAGAGTGACCAGACTGGGCTGAACCGTCTTCTATTCGAACTCCGGAAAGGATAAGCATTTCTTCAAAACGCCCAGACCGGTTCTGGTACCCACCCACCGTCCTTTTCAGTGGATAACGCGGTTCTCTCCCGGGGGTCAATAGGCTTGGGCGTAAATTTGGTCATCCATCTCCATCTACTGCCGAGGTAAAGAATTAGTGGAGCTCTACTTCTATTCCCTCTTAAGCCTACACTGCGTGTAGAGGGAACTTAACTTTTTTTTTTTTTTGCCTTTCATGTGTTCGTAGAGTAAAGAAAAATAATGAAATACGGACGTTTCTGACATAAGGTTCCTGTAAATCAACGACACCCTCATTTCCACGCAACCCTGCATAGAGTACAGGGAAACCTCAGGTTCGAAATTAATTTAGCCGCGAAACACGTAAGATTGTGGCTCGCAATTTTGGGAGTACATGACTGAACTGTCAGCGGTACTTTGTGTCGGTAGGCTGGGGCGTATTGGTGTCTTGCAGCCACGAATGATGCATTATTCTCTTTGAGATGAGAATGACTGATTAGTGTCTTACTGTAGAGAATGGCTGATTATTGTCTCAGACCTGAAAATGACTGTTTAGCTTCATAGATCTGAGAATGGGTAATTATTGTCTTAGAGATGCAAGTTGCTGATTAATATCTTAGAACTAAGAATGACGTATTAGTGTCTCAGAAAGGGGAATGGCTGATTATTGTTTTACAGGTTAGAATGGCTGATTAGTGTTTTATGGCTTAGAATGGCGCATTAGTGTCTTACAGAGGAAAATGACTGATTAGTGTTTTACAGTTTAGAATGGCTGATTAGTGTCTTAGAGCAGAAAATTGCTGATCGGTGTCTTAGATCTGAGAGTGGCCGATTCGCATCGTTCGTAGTGCTGAGAGGGGGTGATAAGTGTCTTAGAGCTGAGAGTGGCTGAATAGTGTCATATCCGAGAATGCGTAATTAGTGTGTTAGAGTTGAGAGTGGCTAATTATGTCTTTGATATCAGAATGCGGTATTATTGTCTTAAGGATAAGAACGAAACAGTTTTGTTCATAAATATCCTGATGAACATTCAAGTTCCATTAAAGGCAAGAAAATTTATTGATCAACGGGAAAATTTTTATGGCTGTCATCTGAAAAAAAGGACGGAAGCTGACATAAAATGGATCTTAGGGAAGTGTTTCTGTGGAGGAAGTGCAGATAAATCATTATCAACCCCAGAAGCAGGTTCTTTTGTTAGCATTTTGAAACATTTGGGCTCTATTAATACAAAAGGAGTTGATAAACATAACCTCAAAATTTCGCGGCGCTTATAATCATAAATTTTATTTTTAAAAAGAAAATAAATATTTTTAGAAATTCGGGACTCAATCGTATTGTTTGGTTGGACCAATGAAAGAAAATTTTTATTTTACAAGATTGTTAGTCAAAAGTCGGCAATGGAAATATGGAAATGTTACTACAGTCTTTCAGTGTCTGCATTGTTACTTCCACGTCTTCGGTTGGCAGTTGTTGGGTTCGAGCCCGGCCCACGTCTTATTGTATGTGTCGTGGACAACGTAAGGTTGGGACGGGTTTTCTCCGAGATATTCGGTTAGCCCCGTCATTGTAATACCACCAGTGCTCCACACTAGTGGCGAATACTGATCCGAAGGTCATGTCAAGTGGAGGGGTGCACAGTGCCTTCCACTTAACCTTACATCCCCCTTCCAAAGAAATTAAGATTCAATTATCCAGCATTGTTCAAAGTAGCGAGAGTGACAATAAATAATCCTGTACTACAGTTTAGTAATGTCAGTCCATCCGTTGCAAATGTCACACTCCCCTGTTGGAGTTTCATGGACCACCACCAGATAGCAGGTGACGTCACTAGGCTCAACGCTGAAGTTCTACGGACCTCCACCAGATGGCATAAAACGCCAATACACGTAATTCAGTCTCATGGATGTGCAGATGATATGTAGCGGAAGCTACTAATTGAAATTTCCATGGTAACTGCGTAACGGTTTGCCGGGCACTAATACTACAGTATAAAATATGTACATAACACATTATTCGGGTTTCCACGATAACTATGGGCACAAAAGTATAATACACACACACACACATTCTTCGATTTCCACAGTTACTACGTAAATGAGTGTGCCTTGGGTGCAAGGGTCGCTAGGTTTCCATGGTAACTAACGAGTGTACCTAGCCTGCTCATGCTATCGGGCACCAGCAGTGTAGTTACAGATTTACTAACAAGGAAAGAAGGTGGTGATCACACTCAACTCTTTCATTTTCCATAACAGAGATAAATGTAGTGTATTCACGAAGAATCAGAACCAAGTTATTGCACAATACTCATTTTATTTTATTTACATCTCCAACATGTTTCGGACAGATTTATTGGCCAACGTCAGGGAGTCATATACAGCGATATTTCAACTTCGAATTATCTCATGCGGTTAAAGTTGTTGTTGTTGTTGTGTTTGCAGTTATTAAAATTATTAAAACCGGATTTAATTAAAATACAGTCGGAATATAACTAAAATATCATACTCTTTCATAGTATACAAACAACACACCAAACACCTGATCCAAAAACTTACTACATACGAAGAGAGAAACGAAAACATAGATGTTTGGACATAAAATATAAGTTCATATAATTTAATTTTACACTGTCCGCAATTGTATTTTAATTATATTCCAACTCTATTTTAACTACAGGCTGATTTTATTCAATTTAATAGTTCTAAATACAAAAACAGTTGTAACCCCATGCGATAATTCTAAGTTGTAATATCGCTGCACAAGACTCCCTGAAGATGACCGATATATCTGGCCGAAACATGTTGGAGATCTAAATACAAACACAAATGGTTGTTGAGTGACAAATTGGTCTTTATTGTTGGTGAATATTATATAGTTTCATGGAAAATATATAATATTAAAAAAGGTTAAGTTTATATTTCTTACCCAATAGATTTTGGTTATTTAAAATTAATTTCCGCTCTCCTGTTGTCCTTGTCTATACCCTTTACGTTAGGTAAAAATGGGCAGGGTCATTGTCCTTTGTCATCTTAATTTTTCTGTTAAATTTCTTGAGAAAGGCGTCTCTAGAACTGTAAGTCCTGAATCACACGTTTATCAGCCTTGCACTCATTCACTTTACACAGGAAGGGTTCTTAAAAATATAAAATAATATAAATTTAGGTTTATACATAACGCTACTGTCATCTTACAAAATATTACAAAAAAGAACTCATTCTGTCTGAACTTGAGCCGTCACTTGGAAGGGTAATGAGACAATACACTACTTTCTCGTCAGATTCTTCCATAAAATTCCAACTTGGAAATGCTGGAAGTGTTTCAATAAAATATTCTTAAACGGAAGGAATTTCACATAAATATACGACGTCAGTATAAGCAGTATATGACGGCCCTCTCTCCTGACTCGGGCGGCACTTTTACCGCAAGACCAAGATCCTGCTGTTAAAACAACCATATTGTTGGAATTCTTATTACCAACATTTCCCTTTACTTTCATAGTTATGTATTCATGGATACTGACGGCCAAATATTATGAGAACTGTTATCATTTCATTATTCCATACAAAATTAATTACGCAGCAACAAAACAATATGTGAGGAAGTTAAAACAATTTGAAATACATGTACTATTAGAAGTACGAAAGATTGATATGAAGTTTGCAGGCGACGTGGTCTCCGGGTTGTTGCATTGCGTAGCTCTGCAATTTGTTCCCGAATTTCAGGGATTTAGTCCATTGAAAGATTCATAACCCTGAAGACGACGGCAGTATGTTCCTTCGAAACGTCGGGAAGCAACTAGGTAACCACACGGCCCAACAACTCAGAGGACCTGTTTCTTCAATACGAAAGCAGATGTGCAACTAACAAAATCATTCAGTAATGTTATTCCCAATGGATTCGCAGCACGCTTCCCGTTTAACGAGGGTGTCTTTCACTGTAGTATCCTTTAACCCTCTCGCTGATACGTTTGTGACAAAAAGCACAGTTGTTGTTAGTACTGTCGCTCTCCTTACATATAAACGGAAGAGGCTGAGAATACACCACACTGCCTTCTATACGCACCACCTCTCTCTTTTTATCCCCCTCTCACACACATCTTCAAACGGAAAGGTATGGCGGTGAATACTCCGCACCCTTAGCACTTTAGGAAATGAACTATACATATTACGTACGCACAAAATAATTTTCGGAGGATTAAAAAAATTACTAGTTTTATCTCTTTTTTAAATACAGAAAGGAATCTTCTTCTTCTTCGCATCTCTGGTTTAGCAGCACTCTACTAGCTGTAATGGATAATTTGTCAATGCTCCATGGTCACATTCATGCATGTACTATCCACGTTATATAAACGTAGCAAGTGACAGTGACGTCAAATAACCCACTGACCTATCTCTCGTACGTTCCGCAGTTATTTCAGTGCAAGACTTATCATCCCATCTCCACTCCAGATTTGAAAAGGTGCTTCACTTTACCCTGCTCAATAAACTGCGCGATACACAAGACAGACTCTGCTTGCTCACACTTCCGTTTTTCGTAGCTTATAAACATTTCGCTAATTATATTTTTATTCAGAATAAACATCCATCAACTCAAGGTGAATATGGAAAGTTATACATGCAAAGTAACACAAATTTCATTCCATTTATCTGTAAAATATTTAGTGTTTTATTTATTTAAGGAAAACGTAGTTTCGACAGTAAAAGGTAAAGTGATCTCGTTACAGGCCCGGTGTGGCCCAGAGGGTGGGTAGAGGCATAGCTCTACTCTTTCATGACCGCGGCACTAGCAGGGGGTGCGTTGTCTGCAGCACGCCCCGGCCGCACTTTACCCCCCGGGAAAGACCCGGTACCCATTTTACAGGAGGCTGGGTGAGCCCCAGGGCCGGTCTGGACGGGCGGAAAATCTCGTCCCCACCGGGATTCGATCCTGGATCGTCCAACCCGTAGCCAGTCGCTACACCGACTGAGCTACCCGGCCCATAGTTTCGATAGTAGATGAGTGAAATATTAGTATAAAAATTGGTGATGTTATACTGATATTGAAAGCAGAATTGTCGAAGAAAAATCTGTAACAGTGACACTTCTTTCGCCACAAATAGCAGATGAGCTGCCTGAGATAAAAATGGCTTCCGCGGTGAAGGTGGCGACCAACTTCCTAACCTATGGCAGGCCAATTTTGTATTTATGGGTCCAAAATACCCAACCTTCCATTGTCAAATGACTAATTAAAAGTCTCGCTGCAATATCGAAATCGCTGACAATATATACTGTTCCAAGACACAGTAAGCTCACGCTTACTTTCAAATGTTCTATGTAAACTTTGGATTTAAAAGCTTGGGAACCCGCCAACATTGTTCTGCATACCAAATAGAATACTTCACATGCAATTACGTAATGTGCGGAAAGCCAATTCCCTGGCTTTTAAAGCGATTTTTTTTTGCCTTTTAAGGCCTAACGACTTCTAAAGACGTCGCGCAGTGAGCCCTTTAACGTTATAAGCCTCTTCATATAATGAACTGCAGTTACGAGCAATATTTCAAGAATAAGATGATTTTTTGCAACGTTGAAAGAGTCTTTTTTTCGTCTGCGGTAGGTCGTAGCTAACATCCGGGTATTTAGAGAATTGGGACGTTAGGTCCGAGAGCAGATCTACCCATAACACCACACATCATTCCTCCCCCTCCCCTGCTTTTGTTTGCGAAATTCTCGGGACCAGTTTCTAGGGGTTCTGCGGCCCAACCAAGATCCAATACAAAGGCCACCGCCTCTT
>Ga0123357_10015255_pt1 | contig 10069 bp, 5 predicted proteins | sample TergutEmb28metaG_FD_89873 | JGI IMG/M metagenome (GOLD analysis project Ga0123357, IMG submission 89873) | Embiratermes neotenicus P4 segment gut microbial communities from Petit-Saut dam, French Guiana - Emb289 P4 | ecosystem: Host-associated > Arthropoda: Insects > Digestive system > Gut ... | reverse complement strand
TGGTGTCATTGGAATTTTTCAGTGACATAAAATCCTTCCGATCGCACTATGGCCCTGGGGTCGACTCAGCCTCTAACAGAAATGAGTACCAGGAACATTTCCTGGGGGCAGATGCGGCCGGTGCGTAAGGCTGAAAACCTTACCACCATCTTGTGCCGTTGTCATGAAATCTGGGAACCTTAACTTCCTGGAACCCTCTGGGCCACTCCAGGCCCCTAACGGGACTGCTACTGTACCATATGAGAGTAAACGTATGCGAAATCGGTCAGAAAATGAATATACAGTGCATATTGACATATTTTGGATTGTTCATGTCCATCTTTAATAACAGCACTTCAGACTTAGTTATTGCTGCTATCCCATTGGTTTTCTGTACAGTCCGTGCCACAAATGAGGCATTTATCATATCGTGTAACGATCTTTTCTATCTCCTGTCAATATAATTCACAGTATCGCCACAGTTTCACCTTGCAATCGTCTTGAAATTTGTTTTCTCCAAGATTTTGCTTCAGCTGTGGGAATGGATGCAGAAGGCTTCTCTTCAGGCCAGGGCCGTGTGGCAGGATGTTCCAAGGTTCTTTCGTTATAAAATTACACCATGTGAACGTATTTGTGAACGACCGTCTCGTGTGTGTGTGTATGTGTGTGTGTGTGTGTGTGCTTGTGTGTATCAACAACAAACATGTTCTGTACGCCAAATCAGCCATCAAGTTTAATCACAGCCTGTACTGTACGTGTAATAAATACCTTCACACTATATTCAATCCACCATCTATACAATTCTCAGTACTGGTGTTGTTATACTTACAGACCTTTACACATGTCACTCCGTCTGTCAAAGAGTAAGCTACAGCAATGAGAATTCGCCACCGTCAGAGCCACAAACCTCATATAAATTACAAAATTAGCCAACAAGCATTGTAGTTTGATGACTCTTCCACATACATCTAATTGATGCATGCCATTTTATACTCCTAACCAACATATTGTTGTGCTTAGGGGATGCAGCATTGCAAACGTCAGTTGATATCAAATGCTTTGTTCGCAGGTTTGGATCATTGTGGGAAACTCAGGTTGTTCTGTGGATAGCGGCAACATGACTCATCCTGGTCACTGTGGCCCCCTGTTAACTGAGTTGGTCAACAGTGCATATATGAAATCCGAAAGAAATCGATGAGTAATAATAACTTTTATTATATACTAAACTCTATATATATATAAATATTACTATTATCATTATTATTATGAATGTGACACGTCATCTCCTCATGTTGGAGGAAGAAGGCCTGCAAAGCAGAAGAAGGAAAACTGGATTTCCGCCGGATGTCTGTTGTGAACTTTAAATGTGTTCGTTTGTCTCAGTTTTTAAATTATCTGGTGTTATATTTTTTAAGAACATGTAATCAGCTCCCCTCTTCGACAGCTATTGTATCTACAAGTTTGACAACAGAAGGAACATCATTGCTTCTTACAAGAAGACTCTGTCTCTCCCTGGATAACCTCTGTTTGAACACCGAATCTGACACATACAACTGACGCGCGCATCATTGGTCAAGATGGTGAAGATATCTTCAGCTTCAAAACGAGGAAAGTTGTAGGTAAAGAAACGCATTTTATGTATCTAATAAAGGCAATACAAGGTGCATTCAGAGTGAAGAGGGAAGACTGGATGCGTTGTGAGTACACCGAAAGGAGGAAAGGACTTATTTCAGCTGCTCTATGAAACTATTTTTTCCGGCGGAATAACTGTATGTAAGTTGGAGGAACAAACGTCTTGTACCACTACCCATATTTGAATGGACGTTATCTATAATATAGAAAGACATAAATATTAATATTAAGCATTACTGAGTATGGAACCTTTCGATGGCAAACTCGTGGAGAGGAGAAAACAAAAAAATAATGTATGCTTACACAAATTTTTGTTTGTAAAATTAATGTCTGCTGGGCGAGTGCCGTGTTGCCCCCCCGCTGCTGATGCACATGATTACGCGCGGCGTCTGAGTGTTCGTCCAGTAATATGTAGGCTTTGGTGTGCCTCCGCTTGATTCCCACTTGTGTTGCTTCATATGATATGGTCCTGTTTTTCTTTCGCGAAACACAAGTGTTTGAAATACTTTTTTCACGTCTAAAATAAAGAAAAATGATATCTCTCAAGATCACACTACTATCAAAAAATCTGGGAACACTTCAGGCCATATATTCTTTTTTAGTCTTTTTCGCCGTTTATTAAATTTTCTCGCGAAGGTTACAGGGTATCTATCTCCAAAAAGGAGGAAGACAAAAGATAGTTAAAAAACCTTCGATATATTTGAAATATATTGTGTATAATACGGACCAAATGTGGTAACGAAAGGTGCATCTTTGTGATCAGCCCTGATAATTTCAGAATCATTATGCATGATAGATTTTGGCACTACGTTAATCATACGGGCCTATCGGATGTCTCATATGACTTCATCGTTATTTTCACTCATCTACGAAATGGAAATATTCGCCCATCGTATGTATGACAGTGGGCTGACATTTTCCAAGGTAGATTTTTGAGTCACCCTTCTGCAATCACGCTAAACAATATTATATATATTTTACATTTATATATACACATCTATATTTTAATTCTTTTATGCATTTGTATATAGAATTATTGAATGTATTAATATAGGGAACCATAGAAACGCAGGACGCAGCGAAGGCAACTGGCGGAAGGTATATTTCGCCACAAAACAAAAATAAAATCTACTGTATGTACAGACTATAAAACTGAAAACAAAGAAAAAATGAATAGAATAATAATCTGTCTAGACGTAGATTTATAGTGAAGAAGTAGCTTTATGAAAAATTACCTTTTAGATGTACTATTGGATTAGAAAGCGTAGCTATAATGATTGTTTAGAATTAGAGATATGAAACATACATGGGTAGGCATGTTTTCGTCAGACGAGGAAGAAGAAACAATTGACTGTACTACGCTTTCTTTTTCTTCTACTGCGCCCCGACGTGCGTCTCTGAAAACTCCAATGAACGGTGCAAGGGTTGGGCTTTGTGCGGGCCGCACTCCACACTACAATAAGTATAATATTAAATAACCTACTGCTAAGGAAGGCGATTCCACTGAATCTCATGTTAATAATTTTGTTCAATTTACATTTTTTTTTTCCGTGTGTCCGGAAACTGTAACTTTGCGGTACGGTATTGATTTTGCGGTTCTGGCTCGTGAGAAATAAGGCAATCTTTGAGCGGCAAGGACTGGTATGTCTCATTTCATGTATTGTAGCCCTAAAGAAGTAAATTTAACTTGCGTGAGAAGATTTTAAAGTTCGTACATAAAAAAAAGTGTTCTAATTCAACCATAACTTACATTCTGTGATTTTATTTTGCTCTTCTCCTTCTCCTTACCAAAACGACATATTTCTATAACATTCTTGAAGACACAGAATGTGTCGAACCATACCATACCATTATACTCTGCCTAATCGTTAGCCTTTCGTTCAACTTTGCCACTCCTGCTTTGTCGTTGTTTGTCTACCGGATATTCTTTTTATCACAAGACTGAGAACCGCGGATCGGACGGCATTGTCGCCACTTATAAACCGGTGGTGCCGTCCGCTAAACGGCGCTAGGGCTGGCGGTAAGCAAAAAAGAAAAAAAAGAAAACTCTTCACGCGCATTTTCTGTTCCCCGTCAAGGGTCTTTAGGTTCGTCGATCGCAAACGGAAAAAGCCTCAGTACAAAAACTGTATAATATTATATTATTGAAAGGCGTGTGGCCTATGGTTACATGTATTTTGTTTTACCCAGTAGTTCACTACGTTTTAGGAAAAAACAAATTTGAGCAGATTTATCGCGAAAGAAAGTAGCAGAAAAAGTGTCGGTAGCTAAAATAAAAATGGAATATATCTATATTATATATAAAAAGAAAATTATATATACATTGATAAAATGAAGTGTCCTACGATAATCAGTGACTGCATTAGTTAACATATTATTATTATTATTATTATTACAGTTATTAATAATTATTACGGTAGCCATTTGAATAAGTGAGATACGGCGAGGTTGTGCGTTGTTTTTGTTGATTTTGATTGCCTTTTCTCATTGATGCGTTCAACAGTTTACACAAAGTACTTGATTCCTTGTATTTGTTTCTTGTTTTTACCCAACCTTATAAGAATAGAAATCTCTACATTTCATAAGTATTATATGGCATAAGTAAATTATTCTTAAATGAAAATAGTTTGCAAGGAGCAATAGAACAAAATGAGAGTTCATAAATTAAATACGGAAAATCAGGGAATGGAATATAAATGTAGCGCTTTCTTCGAAAATAAATAATTACTGTTGATTCAGATTGTACTGTTAGACCTGCAGATTACGTTTTCATTGTTATTTAAGAACAAATGAACTGCTATAATTTAAGGTACGAATATCAAGTGACTTCCTTTGTACAAGACGGTTACAATACCGTCTTCAATTTTCCGTGCTTTTAGGAAACCGAATATTTATGTCTTCATTTTTTTTCCCCCGTCTCAGTGCATTTTCAGTAAGAACAAATCGTGTTTTCTTGTTTCATTCATCTTTTATTGCGATAGAAATATTTTTATCGCTAGGCAAATTCAGAGCAATACACTAACTAATATTGTAACTTTTACTTAAAATCCTGTATTTTGATACCGTAAAATTGTTAAGAAATGAACGCAAATGAATCCCGTATTAAAGGGATATTTCTTTGAAAAGAGATTATGATTACTATTGAGGTTGGTACTGATGATGTGTTATTATATTAATAATGTAGAACAACGGTTTCTAATACCGAATGCTGATCGCTTTTTGATATGCACGCGGTCTGCGTAGTTCTGATAGATTTTTATATAATTATTGATAAACTTATTACTTTGTTCGCAAAGTATCTTAGTTGAATGACTGCGAGACGGTACGTGATGCATTTGTGTGTGCGTTTATGCGTGCGCGCGCGCGCGCGCGCGTGCGTGTGTGTATGTGTGTGCGTGTGTGTGCGCGCTGTTCTTCGTACCGACTGATATTCAGAAAAGCAATAATGTTAAACTTGTTCAAAGTAGTGTCCCCCTCGGGCCCCACGAAAGTGACGCTTCTTGCTTTGCCTCCCCTTACTAAATGTCGTCGTCGGTGTTGTAAATACTACGTACGCTCTGCCAATGTGTTTCAAGTGATCGCCAAGGTTTGCAGTTGAAACGCGGTCTCTGAAGAGCTTGCAATTGTTTCGATAGTCTAAACTTTGGGAATTTTTCACGTTATTCGCTGCGCTGTGGCCACTCGACTCTCTTGCACGTCACTAGATGTTATGTAAAATATCTGTTGTAACATTGAATGTTCGGCCAATAGACGCTTTTCGTGATGGATGGGTATACAAAATAGCGAAGAAAACGTTGTTATGGGATATTGATTCTTATCTCTGCCATAGAGGAGACGTCCAATTTAGAACCAGATGGCACTACTGTGCCGTCAGTATGAGTTTGCGTGCCACGGAGATCACACTGTACAATACATGCTGGGTGACCTAACTTATTTTGGTTTCATTTGGAATCTTTTCGTGTATGTCACTCAGAGCACTGAAATAACAGGAGTTGGCATTTCGTGCGGAAGGAAGGTTCATTTTTTTTCTTTCTAAATGTGACATGATTCTCTTCATTGCCTTATTTGTCTTGTACTTACGCCTTTCGGTTTTTAATACCCATCCTGAATCGGTATAATATGGATTCATATGTTCAAAATTTATATTTGAGTCATTAATTCATAAATAATATGTTGGTGCGAAGGAGGGGCCATTCTGTAAGGCTACATTTCACAGTTGAATAAGGCAGCTGTCAAACATTCCCAGTCGAAAGGAAACGCTAGGCTGAGGATCGGCTGTATTTGAATATCAGTAGAGACATACGTACTGCCGTCAACTACAACCAACTTGTATTGCTTTCGTCAGTATATGCTACGTCCTTATGAATTAAAATGCATAACTTTAAACCCCCCCCAAAAAGTGCACATATATTTTATTTTTGGGTTTTAAAGTCGTGTATTTTAATGTCTGGGGATATTCTACAGGACCGAAACATGTAGCTTGCACTGAGGAAGCAATGAACTTTGTTATGTTTGACGGCAGGACGTTTGCTAGTATTGATATGATATACCACAATGGGACGAATTCCACAGAAATTTTAGCTGAATCGCTATGCTATTGTACAGGAAATGCTGTTTATCTATGATGAACAGAAACGTGGATCATGCAGCTTGTTTTATACACGTGTAAGGCGTGTTCGAAGGAGAGAAGCTAGTACTGAGTGGATGAGTTGATGGACGGGAGATTTGTTTTATGTAATTTGTACCAAAACGGTATAACATGCGAGGACATGACATAGTGTATTAAGAGTATTGTCAGGGCCCGTGAGCCCTACTTCAAGAGAGATTTGTTCATTTTCGTATGATTGTAAAGGATTCTGTTGAACCATAAACGAGTTAGGTTGTGTCCGTGGCATGCTTAATTGCCTTCAAACGCAATTTTTAAAATGGTTTGTTTTCTGGACAGAGGTTCAAGTTCACTAGCTAGTTCACAAGAGAATGTTTTTTCTTAAATTAAATGGGAACCAAGCGATCAGCATTCGGCAGAATATTTTAAAACACACGCAGACACACACACACACACACACACACACACACAGACACACAGAAACACACACATTTGTCCGTGCTGGGCATGTCTTCCTTGGTAGGCATGCAGTATATGTTATATATCCAGTTTAACTAACACGTGTTATTGTGGTTAATGTACTGTTCACAATATGGTAATATGTAAATGTATGTTATTAATTGTTCAACAGTGGATAGGAACCGTTACCTCTTTGTTATGGAAAATAATAATAATGTAATAATAACCACAAACGGAAACATAACAAATAAGCGAAAAAAATGTATGCTTGTGTTTTTTGTGTGTGCATTTGTCATACATTATAGCAGAACAAAATAATAGTTGTCAGTGTTTATGTTGAAATAGCTTCTTATTATAGAAGCTGTCAAAATGACATGTAGTGTATGAACGAACAAGTCCCAGACAGAAGAAAATCATTTTAAAGTTATCAATAAGGAATGATAAACAATATATGTAGACAGTTAATACACAGAGAGTTGGTATTGGTGTATCATCCTGCCTGGATATGTCTCCAGCACCTCACACAGTTGTTACAGGATTTTCAGTAGGATAGCCAAAGTTCAGAAAGGAATGCAGCAAGATCATCATCTACATACGTTACTTTACATTACTGTCCTAGTAATTTATTGTTATCAGTAATTTTTGTTCCTCTCATTGTTGTGTCATATGACGTCAAGGCTGATTACGTCATCATTAATATCTTATGTATCTTTTATGCCTCATAATGCAAACAAGTGATGTTTATTATTATTATTATTATTATTATTATTATTATATTCGTTTTAGAAGCTCAGTAATATTGTAATATCTATACATTCTTACATTACTTTTAATCACATCCATTTGCATAACAATGTGTATTTTTATTATTATTTTTGGTTAAGTTCCATTGTTGGTGGCTGACAGCCCCTGTCCACGGAGGCCAAGTGATGTCTTCAAGCGGCCTGTGATTTCGCTGTGGACATGCGCTCTTGTCACTGTGCCGGTGCATTGAATTATACAGTGATGCGAGGTATCACCTGCCGTGAGGGTGTTTCATGCGGATGACCTGTTGAAATAAACCGACCCATAGGTTATGTTGGACACTGTCCGTCTTGCTCTGGCAACAGAAACACAAGGTCATATTAATGTAAACCTACACATTTTTGTTCCATATATAGGTATTAGCCCCGTCTAATGGGCCCAAACTGATTAGGCTTCTGTTGTCACCTGCTGATGCGAGATTGAACCATTTTCCAAGAGGTTGTGTGTTTATAACAAAATCGAGAAGGTGGACAGTGTCCAATATATGTATCATTTTGATAACACGGCATCGTCAGATTAAGTGGTCTGATGTGGGAGCTGTGTGCGCAATGTTGTGGACATTCAGTATGCGTCTGTAAAATCGTAAACCCAAAAATATTTTATTTATATTTTCCTTTAAACTATTAAGGATTCCCCCGTTACAGAATTCTATACTGACTGCTGAATTATCGTAATGATGGATAATCTTGAGCCAGATTAAAGAATCATGTGTTACGTCACGACCACTTGTAACTCTTGAAGTATTATTCATGTCAAAGATCCAGTGCTTTAACCTTCAACCAGTGTTCCTTCTGACATGATGAGACAAGTTGTGGCATTCTGTTCTACAATTCGCGTTCTGAATAAACACCGAACTTGAGATGGAATTTATATTTTGTCTAGCAATTGAAGTTAAGTTCTTATGACTACGGGAAATACATTAAAATTGCTTGTAATGTGTAATTAGATATGGCTTCCATCTCCAGTTACGTGCTTCTTACCCCCACGGCAGGTGTTGGCCGCTAGTGACCGTTTCTGGTATCCCCCTGTAAAGGCTTATGTGTTGAACAAGAGAGATCACCTGCCATTGTGAAATATACATAGACGTAGAATTGCGTTAGACATGTTGTTATAGCGACTGTGCTGTCCACCATCTTTGCCACCCTATTTGTCCATCGTAATTCCAATTTTAAAGGCGGAGGAATAATCAGTCAGCACTTCCCTTCCCCGCCACCAAGTTTTCCTGCTATATTCTGTGATTTGAATTGAAACAGCAAGACAGTAGCTTTACAAATTCATAACATGTGTTCAAATAACTTGTTTCGTTGTCTTAGCAACAAATTGTTTTCAAGGACATTAAAAAACTACTAACGTTATGAAATTATAGTTTTTCTGTATGGGTATTGTCCACGAGATGAATATTTTATTTGACAGTGACTTGCGTCACGTTATTACGAAGCTCGTTGAGTAAGATGCACACATTTCTTTAATAGTATTTCTGTTCTTGTACTTCTATGATAATGTCCCTAACGACTAGCTGTTACATGGTGATATCAGCGTAATTTTAAGTATAAAGATATCAATAATATTAATGTAATAAAACGTTCATTCCCATTGCATAACAGGTGACAGAGAATAATCATCAGAACTTCTTATAAATCCGAAACAAAACGGGACTCCTTTCGTCCTTTCTCACTGCTCACACACCGTGTCTATAAACATAATAAATTGTTTGTACCATAGCATGGTATCCGCTGCAAACAGTCTGATTTAGTTGGTAACACTGATATCTCCTGTACGTATATAGAACCGTATCATAAAGTGTAGCTCTTTTTAAAGGTAGTTAAAGACTAAGTTTAAAATGAGATGTTAAAACATATCAGAATTCATCTTGTCACTTTCAAAGCGCACCCTCGTTCCCTCAATACAGTGTTTCGGTCTGTACGGGAAGTACAGAACAGTGATGTCACAAGAACTGTCCACCCCTCACCACGTTGTATCCATAAGCACAGAGGGTGTGTAATTAAGTACGTTTTTGTTAGTCGAACTGTTAGTTACACTGAAGACAGAACTTTTCTTCAGCAGAATAACGATTTCCCGAAAGGAGGGATAAAAAATGGCGACCGTTAATTAAGGAAGCTCTTCTGATAATAAATACATTCACACTTATTTTAAAATACTGAAATTCGATGTGCGTGTTAACACCATATCTAAATTGACGTATCCGGAAATATGTAGAATGTACCAAAGAAGTTAGCAGTGGTGCTATTAACTGGCAGCGAACCTAGGGCCACTACTATCCTATCCGTTATCTTACTTCAATTTTTAACTTTAAAAGTCGATCTGAATTAACCGGGTGTTTACTTACCAAAACATAAACTTTATGGAACTAAATTGTGTAAGCTCCTAGAAGTGGTGGACCTTAGGCTTAGGAAAATTATTTTTTTCTTTGCATTGACACAGAATAAACCAAAAAAAATTCCAAAATTACGACATTACAATAGGCATCGTGTAAATTATTCCTTTTTGGGTAATTCCCCGGCGTCTGAGTTCTAATTTCCGACGTTTCGGAACTCACTATCGGTTCCATCTTCATAGGCAGGTGAATGA
>Ga0123357_10015252_pt1 | contig 10071 bp, 10 predicted proteins | sample TergutEmb28metaG_FD_89873 | JGI IMG/M metagenome (GOLD analysis project Ga0123357, IMG submission 89873) | Embiratermes neotenicus P4 segment gut microbial communities from Petit-Saut dam, French Guiana - Emb289 P4 | ecosystem: Host-associated > Arthropoda: Insects > Digestive system > Gut ... | reverse complement strand
CTGGCGCAACTAAAACGTGGATTAGAATTATTTGACTCTGAAAAGTATGAAGAAGCCTTTCATGTGCTATTGCCATTGGCGCAGCAAGGACATGCTGAAGCACAGTATTGTATTGGCGAACTGTACGACTATGGTGATGGCATTGAAAAAAACCATACAGCAGCTTTTGAATGGTATATGAAATCTGCACAGCAAGGATATATACACGCGCAGTATAATGTTGGTCAAATGTATGCTGGCGGTCTAGGTATTGAAAAGGAACACGAAAAAGCTTTCGAATGGCTTATGAAGGCAGCAGATCAAGGTGATGTAGACGCACAGTATTATATTGGTCAAATGTACTTCTATGGCGAAGGCATTGAAAAAGACCATACATCAGCTTTAAGATGGTTTATGCTGCCAGCACAACAAGGAGATGCATATGCACAATGTAATATTGGTTTAATATACTATGATGGTATAGTCATTGAACAAGATTATGAAAAAGCTTTTGAATGCCTTATGAAATCAGCACATCAAGAGCTTGCAGTCGCACAGTGTAATGTTGGCGAAATGTATTACTATGGAACAGGAATTGAAAAAGATCATACAGCAGCTATTGGATGGTTTTTGAAGTCTGCACAGCAAGAGCATGCGCGCGCACAATTTTATGTTGGTAAGATGTATTATGCTGGTGAGAGTACGAATAGAGATTTGCATAAAGCGAAAGAATACTTATTGCTTTCGAGCAATAACGGTTACGAAGATGCAAAAAAATTACTTGAACGCGTGAACGATGAAATCATGAAATCAGAAGGAGTATGACTGGCTGAGTGGAAAATCTCTGTTTGTAGCTATCATATGCAAGCCTGCCCTCCCTGCGTGATATTTTTTCTCTCTACGTTCCGGGAGGTGGAACGACATCCTGCTATGCTACCTCCATTCCATACTCTTTAAAAAATAAGCGAGCAATATATAGGAGGAAATCTATGGGTGGATATTCTTGTATGATACGATGCTCCGCCTGCGATTACCATGAATGGTTGAATTTTGGCATGGGTTTTTATACCTATCGTCAATTATCACGCAAAGACGGCATTTACAAGTTTCTCAATTCAAAAATCCTTGGTATTGACAGCAAAAAAATCATCAATGACACAAGACACGCCCTAACTCTCTCTGGAGCTATACTAAAAGTAAATAGGTGGTCTTATTATTATTGTGAAAAATGCTATATGATACACCATTTTTTTCGTTTTTTTGTATCTCATGATAGCGGGAATTTTTCACCGGCGTATGCTTGCCAAAATTGCAGATCAAAATCACTTCTATGCATTGATTACATAGAGAACATCGAAGTTGGATTTGGCGAGGAAATTAAATGGGATATTGGCGGTGGATACATAACACTAACAGGAGGGGTGACCATACAGTGCAAATGCTTTGATTGCGGCGCAGCAACTAAGCTCTACGGTACCGACTGCCTCTGGGATTAATGGGAACGCAGCTTGCCGATTGTTGCCAGTCCGCTTCAGCGGACTTTATCATAGGGCGCGGCCTTGATTCACCATGGAACTATAACGCAGTTATTGAGCTTAACTTTTCCTGATTACGCATGATATTCAGCTACTATCCAAAGTGTATAAAAAGGGGTATCCTTCTGAAAAACTTAGGGAGTTGAGTATGGCTCGTAATCCTGTTCAGTTTCAGAAAGGGATGAGCGACGCAGATTTTGATCGGCTCTATGGAACTGAGACCCAATGTCGGCAAGCTCTTATCGCTTGGCGTTGGCCCAGCGGCTTCGCCTGCCCTGTCTGTGACGGCAATAAGCACAGCATCATTTCGACGCGCTCCCTGTTCCAATGCTCTGCGTGCCGTGCGCAGATATCCTTGACCGCTGGAACGATATTCCATTCCACCAAGCTGCCTTTGAAAATATGGTTTCGGGCGATTTACCATATCACCCAAAGCAAAGGCGGCATCTCCAGCCTTGAACTCGCCCGCCGTCTGGGTGTCACCCAAAATACTGCTTGGAAGCTATCGCACAAGCTCATGCAGGTTATGCATGAGCGCGAAGCGCAAAAGCCGCTTACAGGCCGGGTGGAAATGGACGACGCCTATCTTGGCGGCAAGCGCAAAGGCAAACGAGGGCGTGGGGCTGCCGGAAAGGTTCCTTTTGTGGCTGCTGTGGAAACAACGGATGAAGGAAAGCCGCACCGAATGAAGCTGAATCCGGTCTCCGGCTTTACGAGTTTTGCCATCTCAGGCTTTGCCTCGTCTGTTTTGGCAGGGGGCTGTATGGTGGTAACGGATGGGTTACCTTGCTTTGCCGCAGTGGCGCTCCAGGGTTTCACCCATGTGTCGATACGGACAAGCCGCAACCCATCCGAACGAGACAGCACATTCAAAACGGTACTCGGCAACGTCAAATCTGCCTTGGTCGGTACATACCGAGCCATATCAAGCAAACATGTTCCGCGATATCTTTCCTCATTCGCTTACCGTTTCAATCGTCGCTTCAATTTGCAGGACATGTTTGCTCGTCTTGCCTATGTCGCTCTCAGGACACCACCGATGCCATACAGACTCTTAAAACTAGCTGAGGATTGTGCGTAATCAGGTAACTTTTTAGACGGCATTTGCATTGGCACCCACGATCTTTCTGAAGAAGCTGCAAAGAGAAGGGCACTAGACACGCCCGCCACGCCAGACCGTATCCGAACAAAATAAGCATAAGCATTGGTTTCCGCCTTGCCCTTTCCTCGGCATAGGAGGCAGTTTTAGACTCGCTCTGACAGTCGGCTTCCATCCGCTGTTCCCAGTGTCAGCAAGCCTACTCTCCCCAACGCGATATTTTTCCTCTCCACGTTCCGGAATATGGAATATTCCTCTGCTATGCTTCCGGCAATCAACAAGGAGAATGCGCATGCATACCCGGAACAAACCCAATACACAGCAAAGAGGACGGATCAACCGCCGCCGCATGCTGGGCAATCTGCTTGTCGGGGATGCTACCGGCATTGCGGACGCAAGCTTCAGTTCCAGCAAAGATTTGACTGCCAAAGTCTTTGAACACCTGACCAATCTCGCGATAGACCACGGAGAGGTTACCGGCGTACCCACAGGCTACCGCCGCCTGGATCAGTTGACCGCTGGACTCCAGCCATCGGATCTTATCATCGTGGCGGCGCGCCCAACCATGGGCAAGACGGCCTTTGCTTTGAGCATAGCCATGAACGCGGCTGTGAATAATCACATCCCTGTCTGCGTCTTCTCTCTGGATATGTCTAAAGAACATCTGATGACGCGCATGCTGGGCATCAGAGCGCGCGTGGACGCCTCACGCCTGCGCCGGCCCGCCATCTTGAGCGACGAAGCCTGGAATCACCTGGGGTGCGCCGCGAAGGAATTAAGCGCTGCGCCACTTTTCATTGACGATACCCCGGCGCTCTCCACCCTGGAACTGCGCTCCCGCACCCTCCGGATCAAAACGGAACACAATATCGGCCTAGTGGTAGTAGATTACCTGCAGCTCATGCGCACCAACCGCTACACTTCCTGCGGGCTTGAGATCTCCGACATTCCCCGCTCACTCAATGCCTTGGCCAAAGAAATAAAGACCCCAATCGTGGCCCTTTCCCAGCTCGATCGCAAGGTAGAACACCGCCGCAACAATCGCCCTATACTTACCGATTTGCCCGACTCAGGCCTAATTGAACGATTCGCCGATGTCCTCCTTTTTATCTACCGCGAAGACCTGTACAAATACAAAAATCCCTCTGAACGTCCCTTAGTGGGGAACGCCGAAATCATCATCGGCAAACAGCGCAACGGCCCTCTAGGGTCGGTGGCACTTGCCTACTTCGCTGAGTACACCACTTTTGCTGACAAAGCCTTCGGAACGAGCCCCTTTTTACATGGAACTTGAATATGGGCGAAAGATTTCCGAACGCTGATGGGCGCATCGACAACGGCGAAAGGATTGTCCCCTCGATCGTCGGCATAGGCGCGACCGGAATCAGCACCGTTAATGCTCTCATAAGCTCTGGTATGCCCTATGCAGACTTTTTGGCGATAGACACGGTCCCGCAGCCCTTGGAAAAAGTTCTTACTCCGGCAAAATCCATATATATCACACCGGAAGACTCTGCGAATGCAATACGCGAGGCTGTCCAGGCGTCATTTGCAAGTGTCTTCAAGCAGGGTTTCAGCGAGGGATGGCTTGTCATCATCGCAAGCTTGGACGACGCAACCGGCACAGCATTTGCGCCTGTCGTCGCCAAGGTTGCCAAAGAGCTTGGTGCGTTTGTCTTCAGTATAGTCACTGTTCCTTTGCCGGGAGAGTTGATGCCCGGCGTATCCGCAGAAAACTGCCTCAATGCTCTCCGCTGCCATGTAGATGTGTTTCTTCCTTTTTCGATTGACCGTCTGCGTAGCGCTACAACCAGCCCAACATTACCTTGCGGAGAATGTCATGCACAGGTGGAAACGCTGTTATCACACGCGACAAAGGGCATCGTTGAGCCTTTCGCATATACGAATTATATAAGCCTTGATTTTGCAGACTTGAGGTCTATGTTCAATAAAACGAGCGTCGTTGGCATGGGCATGTCTTACGGCGAGGATAGAGGATGGGCGGCAGCGGCAAAAGCCCTCGCAGATCCGCTGTTGGCCGGTGTACTCCCCTACGCGGGCAGCGTACTTGTCAATATTACCGGTTGGGATATACATGGCAATGAAATCTCGGTTATACTGGAGACAGTAGCTGCTGCCTGTTGTGATGAAACAAATATCGCATTCGTGGATTGTAATCTGGAAGTCATGGGGGAGAAGCTGCGTGTTACGATTTTCGCCGGATGCGATGCCCCTGCTATATGAGTTCAGGAGAAGGAGTGGAGTGTCGGCACTCCGAAACGTCCATATTATGAACACAAACGGCGAGGGCCGTTTGCGGTAAAAAAATGGTAAACACTGAATAAACCCATTTACGCTATCAAAAACCAAGGAAGGCTCGTTATGGCGGATTTCAAAATGTATAATCAAGAACTGAGAGATCGCAACGGACGAACTGTTGGGAAAATTTACAATAATGACATCCGGGATATTAACGGGCGTACTGTTGGCAAGGTGTACAATGATGAGATTAGGGATGTAAACGGGCGCGCAATCGTAAAGATTTATAATAACGAAATCCGTGATACTAACGGAAGGCGCGTAGCGACTATTGGTGATGCCATGAAGGAGATTGATGGAGCAAATATGGTTAATCCTAAATTTGTCGTGGCTTTATGGATTTTCTTTGTCAAGAGAGGGCGGTAACCCTCTTTTTTGCACAACATTATATGTAGTAACCCTCAATTAGACCAGACAGGTATCCGGTAAATAAGCACTAAACATAGACGCTCTTCGGATCCCAACCCCAACAAAGGAACCAATATGTCATCTCTGTATGGACGCCTTTTTAAATATCAGGCAAATGACAAGCAAACGCAACGTGAAAACTACTTGACAGAAGCTTTTTGCGATCTGCTGAACCGCCTTGGAAAAGAGCAGCATACGTTTTTGAAAAAACTAGACCTTTTCGAGTGTGAGGAAGCTGTCGATCCCCTTGATTTTAAGACTCAGGTTGCCATAAAAACGAAAAACGGGAACAGGCACCCCAAACGCCCTGATCTTGTCGGCTATATTGGTAAAACTCCGGTTCTTGTCATTGAGGTTAAGGTTGATGCGCAGTTCACTGAAAACCAACTCCCGGAATACGGGATGTGGCTTGATAAGGAAGGTCACGAAGATGCCGTTCTCGCCCTGTTGACCTGGGGAACTCCTCCTCCCGAGGATTTTGTAGAGGGCGGAGCTGGTTACGGGATTGCAAAATTACGCGTTGTCCGCTGGTGGGATGTACGGCGGGAACTGGAAGCGCTGCAAGGTCCCAGCGACTCTATTTATCGTATGCTTGCCAAAGAATTTATTGCTTTTTTGCATGAACAGGGGGTTGCCATGGAAATGCCGAAGAAAGACGACTTCCCCACACTCGTCGAATATCTCAGAGGTGGAACAGCCGCACGGTGGGAAAATTTTATGAATTCCATTCATACGCAGTTGAAGGAAGTGGCGATGTCGAAAGAAATTGGCCTATCATGGAACGACCGACAACCGCCGCATGGAGGGACGTTTCAATACGATCAAGCTTTGATAGGATGGCTCTCTACAGATAGGCCGAAAATTCAATGTGTCGAATGGGGGTTGTGGCTGGCGGATGGAGGTGCAGACAACGATTTCATCAGTAACTATGGCATCCCGCTGCAATCAGGTGCGTACCTCTATGTGTGGTATACAGAACCTCAGGCCTGCGGAGATACCCGGAACGATGATGAGTGGTACCCGTTACTGCGTTCATCGGGAAAAGCGAATCATGCCCGACAAGTGGCATTTCAAGCCTTAGATTCCTTTTGCGGAGATGCTGGTAAACTGACGCAGTGGTTTAAAGAGAAATTTGAGCAAGCCTGTGTTGAAATTGTACAATACGCCAACTGACAGCGTACAGGGAACATGCGGCGCGGTATCTTGAAATACGGGGTTCATGAAAAACATGGATACGATAGATTTTATAGCCCTGGACGTGGAAACCGCTAACAGGAACGTAGGCTCCATCTGCCAGATTGGTCTGGCTGCTTTCAAAGACGGTGCCTTGATTCAGGAATGGACAAGCCTAATTAACCCGGAAGAAGAATTCTATTTTTCCAATATCAGGATCCACGGCCTGACAGCGCGGCATGTAACCGATGCCCCGATTTTACCGGAGATAGCAGAGACCGTACGGAATTGGCTGAATCAGCAGGTGGTGGTCTGCCACACCATGTTCGACCGGCAGGCTCTGGCCAAGGGCTTCACCAAATACGGACTGCCGGGTCTCGACTGCCGCTGGCTGGATTCCTGCCAAGTTGCCAGGAAGACTTGGGACTCACCGGACGGCCACAGCCTTTCGGTCATATGCGGAATCATCGGGCACGAGTTTACTCACCATGACGCCTTGGAAGACGCCAAGGCCGCCGGGGCAGTCATACTGGCTGCCGGACGGAAAACTGGGCTGACTCCATCTGTCTGGCTAAGGGCCGCAAGATGACGCGAACGCCTTTCCCCTGTTTGGCTAATAGTAGACGGCGCGAGCATGTCCCTTTAGTGGATTTATCGGCACATAGTAAATTTTTTCAGTTACGTTCCGGAAAGTGGAGCGAATTTTTGATATGTGTTGACTAGCGCGAGAAATATAACACGACCTGAAAAGGAGTATCCTGAGTGAGCACGCCTGAAGATACCACTGCAAAGAAGAAGCCCATCAAACAGAAAACGTCGAAGCAATGGTTAGCTGCCGTTAAGAAGTACTGGCGGGAGATGGAAAATGTACCGGAGGAACTGATAACGCCGGAGTTTTGCCTCGCTGCTGTTGAGCATAACACGTTTACGCTGGGATATATGCCAGAGAGGTTCAGAACAGCAGAACTCTGTCTTACCGCTGTCCAGCTGGATGGAATGGCTCTTCGTGACGTGCCTAAGGAACTGAGAACGCCAGAGCTTTGCTTGATCGCCATCCAGCAGAGTGGCCATGCGCTTGAGTCCGTGCCGGAGAAACTGATAACGCCGGAAATTTGCTTGATCGCCGTTCAGAATAACGGCAAGGCGCTTGTGTACGTGCCGAAGGAACTGAGAACCCCAGATCTTTGCCTTGCCGCTGTTGTGGATGACCTAGAGGCGTTTCTGTTTGTGCCGGAGGTGCTGATCACAGCAGAATTCTGCCTCACCGCCGTTCAGAAGTTCCGAGACCGTACTGAATGAAGTAATATACGCTGTACTCAATGGCAATATGCCAATGCCGAATGGGGTTATTTCACGCTTTCCGAATTGTTGGACATAAGCATCCACGGCCTGGAAGTTGATCACAATTTGTACTGGAAACCCATTCCAGCCGGGGAAATAGAACGTAGCAGGGATTGGCTATAGCGCAACGCATTGGCACCACATCGCTGTGATTTTGAGGACTCGCCTTTCAAATCTATTGCTATTTCATCATGTTATCGACAAAATATGGCACAGGGTACGCTGGCCAGCTTCACGTTATTTCACAACCCCGTATTCCGAAAAAGTAGTACCAGGGTAGTACAGATTGCGCCTGAAAAAAAATGGCACTCACGATTTTTATCATAAGTGCCTGTAATTCCTTGTCGGGATGAGAGGATTTGAACCTCAGACCCCTTGAACCCCATGCAGAACGTTGCCTGAAACGACGGGGTGGAAAACACTACCGCAGGGTGGAAATAGGGGTGGAAGCGCAAAACAAAAGGGCCTCAGAAAAATCCCTGAAACCCTTATGTATAAATGGCGCGCCCGGGAGGATTCGAACCCCCGGCCAAGAGCTTAGAAGGCTCCTGCTCTGTCCGACTGAGCTACGGGCGCGTAAATGAATCAACTCATGCGGTCGTATGCGGCGTTGTATGCCCGATTTTTTCGGCGCTGTATACCATGCCCGCATACTTCCCCGTCTCTTCCCGTCCCGCACACGCATGCTGGACAACTCAAGCGCAACGCGGTCTAAATATACAGATCCGGCCTGCGCATCTCGAAGACTCCGAGTTGCTTGCGGACATAATCCACAACTCCGGGATCAAAAGAGATAAACGCGCCTTCTTCGGCATCTGCCGAGCCTTGGTACAACACGACGCCCCACGGGTCTATCACCATGGAGTTGCCGCCAAAGCGTACCCCCTTGGAACTGCCGACCCTGTTGACGGCAACCACATACATCATATTTTCTATGGCGCGCGCCCGCAACAGGGTGCTCCAGTGCTCGATGCGTTCCTCAGGCCATTCGGCTGACACAAAAAGCACCTTGGCCCCGTCCAGGGCACAGCGGCGGATGAATTCGCAAAAACGCACGTCGTAGCATACGACGCAACAGGCCCGTATCCCGGCAAGCGTAAAAATGCAGCGGGAATTTCCGCCCGCAAGGTGCAGGGGCTCGTCCATCATGGGGACAAGATGGACTTTGTCGTATTGGGCGACAAGCGTACCCGAAGGATCAACAACCTGCGCCCTGTTGACGATGCCTCCGGCAGTACGCGCCAATACCGAACCGCCCGCAAACCAAACCCTGTATTGCCGGGCTAGTTTCCCCAGAAAAACCGCAGCCTCCCGGCCCTCGCCGTCAGCCAGTTCGTCCTTGCGATCCAGCGCATACCCGACATCCCACATTTCCGGCAAAACCACCACAGCCGAGGATGAGCCGCGTTTGCAGCACAGGGCCATCCATTCGCGCACGCGTTCCTGATTCCGGCATCGGTCGCCGAGACATATATCGATTTGGGCGATGCCTGTGCTCAGCAAGCGCTCCCTTCCCCGTCACGCAGGACAAACGCGCGAACTTGTCCATTTGGACGCATATCCACCCGGCTGTCAAGTTCCGCCCTGAACGCGCCTTCCTGAAAATTTTCCGAAAACGGCTTGATCTGAAGGCGCTCGCTAGGATACGTTCGAAGTGGAGTAGTATTTCATCATACTCCAAGGAGCATACATGAAACAATCACGCAGAGCTTTTCTGAAACTAGGCACCGGAGCCGTCGTCGCTTCAGCGTTTGGAGGACTCGGGTTCAGCCTTGCGCCTGTGCAGGCCTATGCCCAACAGGCGAAATTGCAGTGGACAAAGCAGACAACCACCATCTGCTGCTACTGCGCCGTAGGGTGCGGACTTATCGTCAGCGCCGGCGACCCGGCGCGGGATCCCAAAACGAATGGCCGCGTCGTCAATATTGAAGGCGATCCGGATCATCCAATCAACGAGGGCGGCGTATGCGCCAAAGGAGCCGCGCTCCTGCAGATCGCGGAAAACGACCAGCGGCCCCAAAAACCACTGTACCGCGCTCCGAACAGCACGGAATGGAAAGAAGTTTCCTGGGACTGGGCACTGGGCGAAATCGCCGTCCGCATCAAGAAAACCCGCGACGCGAACTTTATGCAGAAAAACGCCGCGGGTGAAACCGTCAACCGCACGGAGGCCATGGCTTCCTTCGGTTCCGCCGCCATAGACAACGAGGAATGTTG
>Ga0123357_10015251_pt1 | contig 10072 bp, 5 predicted proteins | sample TergutEmb28metaG_FD_89873 | JGI IMG/M metagenome (GOLD analysis project Ga0123357, IMG submission 89873) | Embiratermes neotenicus P4 segment gut microbial communities from Petit-Saut dam, French Guiana - Emb289 P4 | ecosystem: Host-associated > Arthropoda: Insects > Digestive system > Gut ... | reverse complement strand
TATTTGCCTATATACAGTGGTAAAATAATTTCGAAAAAATTAAAGATTAACAATATTCTAAAAAAAAAAAAGTATTTACCATACTTCAAACAATAACACACTGGGGCATGTATAGTTAAATAATAACAATTTAATTTGTACGCTAACCATTTTCACACTTCCTCAACCCAACCTTGCACGTTCACATCACGGATTACGGCGTATTGCGTAGTGCATGCTCATCGATGGAAATGTATGACGTAAAATATGTGAGGCCATCTACGATCCATGATATGTGGTTTGGCAATGTATCATACACTACTATGATCCATGGTATCATAGATCAGCAATGTATAATGTTGGTCGAGCAGAACGTCAGTAGTAGTACTCTGATCAATGGTGAGTAGAGCGTAGGGAAACCGCGTAACGTATTAATTTGTGCAGTATACAGCGGCAAAGTGGCTACATGCTGTTTAGTCATTTTACCAGATATATGTAACCCGTACCTGTGACCGAAAAGGGGATTGTAATGCTGTTCATGACGTGCGATCTTGTGACAGATGTTTCCGTAACACACCCCCTTTGTAATAAGAAGCAGTCCTACAGTTTAATGTTGTTTTGACACCGCGAGAAATTCACCACCAAGTAAGGCAGCCAGAAGTTCGCTGTGATGTTCAAAAGGGGCTGCTACTGGTTGGTATTACCTGAGAGGTCCATTTTCATATATCCCTCAGCCTCCAGGTTATTTCTCATTTCGCCCATGCATGCTGCACAGCCACATCCTTAAGTAGGCCCATAAGTTGTGAAGAGTTCAGTTATGAAGCATCTCATTATGCAAGTTGCAGCAGGTTCCTGTACTTCTAATTAGATCCATATGTACTCACCACATTTGTCTAAGACATTTTCAGTGTTTGTTTTCTTCAATAGGAAAGAGACCACATTTCACACCGATGTAAAATAACATGCAAAATTATAGTATTATTTGTTCTAAGCATTGCATTCGTAGGTATGAAACAAAGCCAGATTCTTCTGGGCTGAATAGTAGCAGCAAGACTCTAATAGGTGCATCAGACACTTTAAGAAGGGTTACCAGTCTAGAACTAATAAAAGTAAGGGATCAGAAGGGTGATCTGGGTACAGAATTCCACAGTATTTTAGCAAGATGGAGGAATTATTGCTCTCAGCAGTTGAGTGTACATGGGGTTAATTATGCTAGGCAGACTGAGATATAGATAACAGAGCCACTAGTGCCTGAGCCAAGTGCCTGTGAGTTTGATATGGCTATTGAAGAGGTAAAATAACACAAATTTTAGGGTATTGATCAAATTCCAGCAGAACTGATTAAAGCAAGAGGTAGGATAATTTGTTTTCAGATCCATTAACGTATCAATTTTATTGGGAATAAGAAGGAATTGCCTGAGCATTGGAAGGAGTCAATCATTGTACGTATTAGTAAGAAGGGTGAGACATGATCGTGATATAGAGGCATATCAGTTTTGTCATCTACATAGAAAATAGTATCCAGCATCCTTCTGTCAAGGTTAACTCCATATGCAGAGAAAATTACTGGGGAGCCTTAGTGTTGATTTCAACATAACAGGTCAACAACTGATCACATATTCTACATGTCAAATACTTTAGAAAATGTGGAAATGCAATGAGGCAGTGCATCAGCTATTTGTATGCTTCAAGAAAGCGTATGATTCAGTTAGGAGGAGGTCCTGTATAGTATTTTCATTGAGTTTGGTATCCTTATGAAACTAGTAAGCCTAATAAAAATGTGTCTAAATGAATCCTGTAGCAGAGTCTGGGTGGGCCAACATTTGAGTGATATGTTTCCTATTAAGAATGGTTGGAAACAAGGGGATTCATTATCACCATTGCTTTTCAACTTTGTTGTATAATATGCCATTAAGAGGGTTCATGTACATCAGGAGGCCTTGAAAGTAAATGGTACACATCAGCTTCTAGTTTATGCTGATGGTGTTAATGTATTGGGTGGAAGTGTACATGCTATAAAGAAAACACAGAAGCGTTGGCAATCAGTAGTAAGGAGATTGATCTAGAAGTAAATGCTCAGAAAACTAAATACATGGTCATGTCTCCAGATTGGTATGCAGGACAGAATCACAATAACCTTTGAGAAGGTGGAACAGTTCAAATATTTTGGAAAAACCCTAATGAAACAAAATTCCATTCAGGAAGAAATTAAGAGCACATTTCAATCAGGGAATGCTTACTATCATTTGGTGCAGAATCTTTTGTCTTCCAGTTTGCTGTCCAAAAATATAAAGATTAAGATATACAGAACTATAATTTTGCCTCTTTTGTATGGGTGTGAAACTTGGTCACTCACTGTGAGGTAGGAATGTAGGCTGAGGGTGTTCAAGAATAGGGTGCTGAGGAGAATATTTGGGTTGAAGAGGGACAGGGTAACAGGGGAGTGAAGAAAACTGCATAATGAGGAGCTTAATGATGTACACTTCTCACCAAATATTATTCAGGTGATAAAATCAGGAAGAATGTGATGAGTGAGCCATATAGCATGTGTAGGGGAGAGGAGAGGTGCGTAGAGTGTTTTGGTGAGGAAACCTGAGGGCTAGTGCTTACTTGGAAGATCCAGGCATAGATGGGAGGAAATTATTAAAATGAGTCTTCAAGAAGGGGGATGAGGGGGCATGAATTGGATTGATGTGGTTCAGAAAAAGTACAGGTGGTGGTATTGAACCTTCGGTTCCTCAAAATGCGGGGTATTTCTTGGCAGACACAGAACCAGTTAGCATCTGAAGAAGGTCTCTGTTCCATGCAGTTAGTTACAGTAATAACTTCACACACCCTGCGCAATAGAGTCCACCTTGACAAGCTAATATTTGCTCAGTTGCTGAAGAAATTCCTCATCTCTGAGGAAGCTGACCATTAAATACTGTGTGCACAAACCTGACACTGGTCACTATACTGAGTCTGATGATTCCAGTCCATACAGTGCCATTTCTTATACATCCATTTGTTTGTTATCCTCCCATCTAAACCTTGGTCTTCCAAGATGCATCTTCCTTGCAGGTTTTCAGACAAAACTTCTGCATTCATGTCTGAAGTCTTGCTTGCATGCAACATGCCTTAACAGTTCCATCTTCCTTGACTTAATCACCATGACAATTGGTGAATAATACAGTTTACAAATTTTCTTTGAACAACCAACTACATGCACGTATAAAGCAAATAAGATATATATATATATATATATATATATGATTTCCCTCCTACATGTTGTGGTAGTCAACTACCATCATCAGGCAGTAATACCTATAACTTGCAGGTTTAAAACCTAATGAAGCCACTGTATGGGTATGTATATAAGTTAAAATGACTGACATTACATAGTTATTTCTATTGTAAAATAAAAGGTATCAACTGATAGTATGTTTGGCTTAAAATTGGTTACAATTAATTAGACCCATGAACATATAATACATAAATTTATTGCAGTCTTGATTTACAATGTATTTATGAATAGAAGTGGTTTATATCTAATAGGTATTTTACTCTTGATATTACAGAATGTGGCACAGCATCATGTATATATGTGGATTTCACCTTGTTGTATTACACTGCTTTTTGTACTGTTGACATATGAAATTCATATGTTTTTATCAGTCAGTAGTGGATTATGTTCCTGTATGGTTGGTGTATTATGCACTGTGCACGGTTCACTGCTGAAACATGTAGGAGGTAAAATTGTATGTATATTTCTTATGTGCTTTATGTGTACAAGTAGTTGATTTTTTAATAAAAAGAAATATAATATATTGCATGGTATCAAAAGTTACAAAGGTCCTAATTATGACATGTTTTCCATTGTCCTTTCACTTCCTCTCTTTTACTCCCAAATATTCTTCACATCACCATTTTTTGAACATCATCCATCTGTGATCTTCCCTTAGTGTGGGGCACCAAGTTCCATGCTTCACAAAAATACAGGTGAAATTTGAAGCTTTCAACACATTATTCTGTATGCTTTTTTTTTGGATGGTGAAAACAAAATTTTCTGAAGTATGTGGTAGCATTATTGGACCAGATTTAATCTGCCCATAGTTTCTTCATAAACACAATTTTGATTTGTTACTTTGTCACATTTGTGAAGAATCTTTCTGCTGTTTCTGTATTATATATTTTGTCTTGCACTGTGGTGCTGACACAGTAATAATGTAACAAAATCCAAGGTTCTCACAGTATGACTGTGAAGGCTACTGTCATGTGGAATGTGATGCTATGTAGGCTGTAACTATTCACGGTTTTGGAAGAAATGTAGGTAACTAATTACTAGACTGCACCACTTCTGACTAATGTTCAGCGTATATGTATTTAGCTCTCCCTTTTCCCTTCTACACCAATTTAATTACTAGCTACTATGTTTCTTTATGTTATTTACCTTTTTGCTGAGTCATGTCACCAGCATAGACAAAAACTGATTCCATTAAACTTCAGTCCTTCCTGGTTTTCTTGGACCTTTCTCATCACCACATGTTCTACAGCAAAATTGAAGAATAATAAATCTCTGTAACATAATTGCAAATTATAGCAATTCTTCTTCTCCTTATTCCTCCTCCTCCTATAGCTGTTGGCCCATTTCTAGACTATGGCCTTTTCATTGTTCATCCTCCAGTCACTCCTATTTATTGCAGCTGTGTGTCAGTTTTTTCTGTTGCATAATTTGGTGGCATCCTTCCACACTTATTCCTCTTACCTACTCACTGGCTTTCCAGCATGCCTTCTTCCTCCATGACTTCTTTCCAGAATGTTTTGGGATTCTATTTTCAAACAACCTTACATCTTTTAGCATTCATTTACATTACCAGGTCCATGTCTTCATGGAGCATGTACGGATCTGCACTGTACCATATTCACCAGATGCCATTAACCCATACTGTTCCGAGTATTCTCTCAAGGAGTTTCCTCTGGAAGGAGCCAATACTTTGTGCAGCACTCCCATACAGAACAGTTGGTTAAATGAGTGTTTTGTTGCCTTCACCAGTCTCACTAATTTGGATGGGACTAAAATTCATGTAAAGTACTGGCAAGTCTGGTACTACCTTTGGAATCGTATGCTTGACAAAAGCCATCAAACACCTGGCATATGTCATTGTTTCCTTCCCAGTATTTTTCCTGTATCTGACTGTAAATATCTGATCAGCTGTAGATATCGCTTTACAGACTCATATCTGGTATTCTCTGATGGAAGGTTCATGTCTGTCTCACAGAATATTCATAAACTGCAGCAGTACATCTCCTTAAAGCCAACAAATGGACACAGTTGTATTAGTTACAATAATATAAAAACCACTAAGTCCTACATGTTGTGGGCCTTACTGGCCCATCATCAGGGAGTACAATAAATTGTATACAACAGATCCTTCAGATATGGTCTCTTGCATGTAGAACAGCTCTTCTACATGCAGTTTTATACAATTTATTGTACTTCCTGATGATGGCCCAATAAGGCCCACAACACGTAGGAGTAAGTGGTTTTTTTAAATAAAAGATTGTAACTTTAATACAATTGTGTGCATAAATTATAGTAATTGAATTGTAATGGAAATGCACAAAACTGAAAATGTGATACATCCTACTTCAGTTCATTGTGCATACACAATGCCTCAGACAGATGTTTACTCACATAGCCATTAACACATTTGTCATGGAAACACTCTGTAATTAGTCTGTGTTCATGAATATGCTGAATTCAATGAGGATGCAACTGGGACATCAGCTTTCATTAAGTGTCTATGTAGCTAACGTAGTTGTTGCAGTACTAGCTGACTGCGGGTTATCCTAGCTGCAGTGTTTGGATGAAATCCACACTCATAAACCTTGATATTTTCATCTGTGTCTGGAGTTTACTTTGGGAGAAGTATCTTCGATAACATTGCATGTTTAGTGTATGATATTCAATTATATAATTATTAGAGCCATGTTTTATCTTTGTTATGTAAGTATTTAATGTTTTGGCTCTGTAGCCCTCTAGGAGCCATGGTCCCCTTTGTGACAATTTCCCATTCTGCTCTAGCACTAGCCTTGACCCCATCTCTTCATTCTTAACATCTTCCAGCCCTCTGAGTCTAGACCCCTCTGACTTCCCTCGTATTGTCTGGCCACCAAGTTTGATCCATTCTAATCATATGGCCCAACCACTCCAACCTTTTCTTTTCATATCTGTCATCAGATCAAGGGTATATTTTTACCAACATGTACAATAATAAATTCATTTCACTGCAGGGACAGTACTTCTCTATTCTGTATACGATGAATAAGTATGTGGATCTAAGAACATAAATGTTTTATTCTCAGCTTGCAGTAATTTGATCACTAAATGGCAATCCACTGCATCCTGATTTCTCATTAGTATTTTCTACATAACCAGAATCAGGCTGAGTGCTCTACATATGTCAATATGGCTAATACTTTGCAAGTCATTTTTCATTTAAGTCTCAATTTGCAAGTCATTTTTCATTTAAGTCTCTAATTACAGAACAGTGTTCAAGCTTGTCCAATTCACTTGTACAGTGCAGTTTCAGTTCCAGATTGTTTTACATCCTTAGTTGTGTTGACTGTTAATTTGCATAATAACTGTTTTACATACATTCAACCCTACATTTCAACTCCTAAATCAAGGGTTACAAACAAAACTGATTACAGTTTGTTGCAGGACTGTGCAAAATTGATTTCAAGAGTGAAAGTTAAGCAGTAAAAAACCATCAATTAAACTGGAAAGGAATTTAATTTCACCTGAAACTATTTTTGGTTCATTTAGTAGCTTTTTGGTTGTTCCCTGTTGTGTGTATTGTTTCCCTTGAGGTTATTGCAGATACTGGGGCCTTCTTATTCATTTCCTTATTGGAGTTTGTATTCATACTAAGTCAATTGTGCTGACTTTTAGCGTAAAATCCCTTCCAATGCAAGTCTCATTTCAGTTGCACATATGTATTAAGAATAATGGCAGCTTGAGTTGGAGTCATGAAATAAGCAGACAAAGGCAGATGAGAGGGAGTGTTCCTGTGATATAGGACTAGAAACTTCTAACCACAAAGATGTTCTGTTATAAAGCTCACAACATTATGAACTGGATAGAGTCTTTGGAATGACACAGTTTTCACTTATGGAACAACTGAATTGATACTTGGAAAATTTGCAGTTTGTATAGTAAAGGTAAGCATGACAGTCACTAATTTTAGAGGGAATAAAGTGCAGTTTGGACACAGGAGGTGAGATGACATGATTATGGAAGTCACAAAAAGAGGAAATGATTAATTCATTACTGAAAACAAACTAGGACTACAGCCTTAGAACTACTCTTTCGTGAAGAAGAGTTAGTATAGGATGTTATATTTAATTCTTCATGGCAGTGGTGCAGTAGTGATATACAAAATATACATGCCCTATCTGAGGATTAAGGTGGTGGTAGTGATGTCGAATTCATAAGGAATTAAAACGTGTAATTGGCCATTTTTATACAAACAGGCACATTTTGCAAGATTCCAGTGCCAAAGATGAATAACAGAATGTTTGTAAACATCTGTACTGAGTAAGAGTTTGTATCAACTTAATAGCAACAATGAGGCCAGACCTGAGTGCTTTGCCACATTAAAAATCAGGTTTTTAGAAGCATAGCTTTTCACTTCATGGTACACTGGTATGTAAAGTAAGTGCACCTGCAACAGTACTTGTCCTGCTGGGATGATATGGTCACATTTATCCACATACTTTTTTCACAACAGATATTCAGCTACAATGTCTAATCTTACAGTTTGATTATGTAGTGACTGGAGAAATTAGAGCAACGATTCCTGAACCACCCCTCCAATGAGAATGAACCAAGTATAGCATATATTCAATATGGAGACATTTAATGTTACAAACTAAAAAAAAAAAAAAGGAAAAAACTGTAGAGCTGAACAAGAATATCAATATTACGTTATGAAATATGCAAATAATTTTTGACAATCCTGAAGAAATTGTATAATGTAATTAAATGAACATTAAGAATTATCTGTGATCCCATAAGAATGTCAGCTGACAAGGGTATAAGAAACAAAAAAAAATCTCAGAATAAACCACAATCTGATGAAGCTGGCAAAAACATCAGTATCAAAGGTGGAGACCTGAACATAATGGTCTGCCTGCTGGTGATCCCCACTGTTTTGTAAACAGATCAAAAAATAACTTTTGTGACCTATTAAATGTTCATACAATTGATGAACTTTGAGAGGTCCAGAACCAGGGCCTTATCAGTTGAAGATGATACTGAGTAAATTTAAAAATTAAAGTGGCTCTAAGAAAGCAACATTCACAGAAACTTCCTTAGGGATTATAGAGTTTCTGGTATCACCACCAACTCTGATCATTGACTCTACCCAAATGAAACAGACCCAGTTTTCTGCCATTTTTCATACAACTGTAACTGTTTAAACATGTGAATCTAGAAACTGTGTATGAAATTTAAAAGTATGTGTAACATAATACCATTAAACTCTTAATGAGGAATTGTGTACCTAATCATGGTTGGACACAACCACAAGGAATGTTTACAGCTGATGGCTGCAAGACATTTGTAGCCAGAGTTGCAGTCTTGCAAAATACACAGTTTACCACTCATAGGTCACTCTCTGGGCTAAAGATGATATCATAGTACAAGAAAAGCCATTTACAAAGCCAAAAAATGTTTGGTGCAGTACCCTGACAGTGGTCAACCTCACTATAACTCCATACCATATGTTCACAAGAAGAAAAAAATTCCACAGTGTTATGAAATGTAATTTGAACAGACACTTCCGTTTATGGATAAAGGCAAGTGCACTTTTATTAACAATCTCTTAACGAAGTTTATCACTTAATTTTGTACATTATAAGGCAGTTAAAACCTTCCTACATTATTCTTGTAATAAATGAATAACAATGCAATATACATAAAATAATACCAATTTAAATCCATGGAAGACAGAATCACATGGTGACTGCCACTGTGACCTTTTACCACATTTACCTTCATATGAGATGATAATTTTTTTTAAATTCATTATATGAAAAATGAAGGGATGGGAGGCCCACCCTTATAAACACATTCTGCACATGTATTATCCTGAAAATTGATGACATTTCAGTAAATATGGTATATTCACCTCAGACCACTGTGTGAAGACAATGTGTTTACACTAAAGTGTACTTTTAACAGATGCTGGCAAGTGTTAGGGTTGTGTTAAACCACAGCAGATACCTTCCTTAAAGCTTGCATGCAATCAAAAGACAAACATTGGTAGAAACATAGGGAAGCATATGACGGGTAGACCTTGGGGACTACTGTGACATAAGATGAGGTGTCTGGAGGACACACCAGTGTCAGTCAGCACATACATTTTGGTAAAAACATTTCAGTTATGGGCATGGAATACAATAATAACAAAAATCAAATAAGATGTTTATGTTTTAACACATCATCATAATTCATCCCTGTCTTCAAATTCATAGTCATCCATATCTGACTCCATGTGGGAACACAGTTTTGCCTCATTAGAGCAAAGCTTGATGTCGATATTGTCCACGTCTGCCCCAAACAGTCGCAGAATATTCTCCTCAAACTCCTCCACAATGCCTTCACACTGGAATTATAAAATACGGACACAATCAATGTTTATCAAAGTCTCAAGTTGCATGCAAAATATACATACATGCATTATACAGGGTTATTCATAAGTCCGTGAAACATTTTAAAAATTTGAAACAAATAAACTACTCAACGGATCATGGCAGTTCTTACGCCGATAGAGAGAGAAACTCTCCAAGTTTTTTACATATTTCACAGATGCTCAATGTGTCCACCTTTGGTAATACGGCAGAATCTATGCGACAGTCCATCTCGTTCCACACGTGTGTCAGCATATCACGGTCGACCAGAGCCACAGAAGTGGTGATACGGTTGCAAAAATCTGGAGATTAGCAGGGAGTGGAGGCACAAAGAGTGTCCTTCACAAACCCCCATAAGAAAAAGACGCACGGGGTTAAATCCGGGGACCGGGGTGGCCACCACATTAACGCGTCGTCT
>Ga0123357_10015250_pt1 | contig 10074 bp, 9 predicted proteins | sample TergutEmb28metaG_FD_89873 | JGI IMG/M metagenome (GOLD analysis project Ga0123357, IMG submission 89873) | Embiratermes neotenicus P4 segment gut microbial communities from Petit-Saut dam, French Guiana - Emb289 P4 | ecosystem: Host-associated > Arthropoda: Insects > Digestive system > Gut ... | reverse complement strand
GGCGCAATTTCATTAAACGGTTCCAATACAAAAAGCCGTTTATGGAAAAGCGGATGGGGCAATTGAAGATTTTCCGATTGGAGAATCAAGTTGTCGTAAGCAATCACATCAATATCAATTAAACGGTCGTGATAGGAATGATTCGTTGTTTTCCGGCGCCGACCGACGGTTCTTTCAATGGCTTGCGTTACAGTTAAAACCTCGTCGGGCGACAGCGCTGTTTCAACGCAAAGCATCCTGTTCAGAAAATTATTTTCCGATTCAAATCCCCAAGGTTTGGTTTCATAAACGGAAGATATAGCTGAAACTGTGCCGATTTTTTCAGCTATAAGGTCTGTTGCACGCAATAAATTAGCGTTTTTGTTTTCTAAATTGGTTCCTAACGAGAAATAAACGCGGCTCATATAATCAGCATGGCATCGCCGTAAGCGCCAAAATGATAACCCTCTTTAATCGCTTCCTGATAAGCGTGCATAAGAAATTCAAATCCGCCAAAAGCGGCGGTTTGCATCAGCATGGTAGAAAGCGGTAAATGAAAATTGGTAATATGGCAGGTCGCTACGGTAAAATCGTATTGAGGAAAAATAAATTTATTTGTCCATCCTGTGTAAGGTTTCAGATGCCCCCGCGTAGTCACAGCGCTTTCGATAGCTCTTAATACCGAAAAACCGACGGCGCAAACCTGCTTCGCATCGTCTTTCGCCTGATTGACAATAGACACCACTTCATCACCGATAACCAATTCTTCGGAATCCATTTTGTGTTTTGTCAAATCTTCCACATCAATTTCCCTGAAGTTTCCCAATCCCGAATGAGCGGTAACAAATGCGAACTTCACGCCCTTTATTTCCAAGCGTTTCATGAGTTCACGGCTGAAGTGCATGCCTGCTGCCGGAGCAATAACTGCGCCTTCGTTTTTTGCAAAAATTGTCTGGTAACGTTCGGCATCTTCAGGAATAACTTTTCGATTGATGTAAGAAGGAAGAGGCGTTTCGCCCAAAGAATACAGCACTTTTTTAAATTCTTCATGCTGACCGTCATACAAAAAACGAAGCGTGCGTCCTCGAGAAGTTGTATTATCTATTACTTCCGCTACCATTGAGTCGTCTTCGCCAAAGTAGAGTTTGTTTCCGATGCGGATTTTGCGGGCAGGATCAACCAATACATCCCACAGACGCAAATCGGGATTTAATTCGCGAAGAAGGAAAACTTCAATTTTAGCTCCGGTTTTTTCTTTATTTCCATACAGGCGAGCCGGAAAAACCATTGTGTCATTGAAAATAAAGATGTCATCATCTCCAAAATAGTTCAAAATATCTTTAAAAACTTTATGTTCGATTTTTCCTGTTTTCGGATGAATAACCATCAATCTTGATTCATCCCTGTTTTTCGCCGGCTGTAAAGCTATCAATTCCGGCGGAAGATTAAATTTGAATTTAGAAAGTTTCATATATTTAGTGTTAAGAAATTTTTAATTTATAAGACATTAGATTCCTATTGTCATTTTGTTTACAATGTATCTTTCATACAAAATTCTTCGACAGACAAACATTTATCTAATGTTACATCGCCGATTTTTGTTCGCTGCAACGATATTAAATGTGCGCCGGAATGTAATGCGCGTCCAATATCCCGCGCCAAAGCGCGAATATAGGTTCCTTTGCTGCAAACAATCCGTATCGTTAATTGATCGTCATGGAAAGAAAGAAGCTCTATTTCTTCGATGAATAAAGACTTGGGCTTCAATTCGATTTCCATTCCTTTTCTTGCTAATTTGTAAGCCCTGTCTCCGTCAATCTTGCAGGCTGAAAAATTCGGCGGTATCTGCTCGATATTGCCGGTGAACTGTTGCAGGACTTTTTCCGTCATTTCTCTTGTAATATGGCTCGTTTCAAAAGTTTCGTCAATTGCCGTTTCCAAATCAAAAGAAGGAGTGGTCGCTCCCAATTGCAAAGTGGCGATATATTCTTTGCTGTGATATTGAAGTTCTTCGATTTTCTTGGTTGCTTTTCCGGTGCAAATAATCATTACTCCGGTTGCTAAAGGATCTAATGTTCCGGCGTGACCGACTTTTATTTTTTTAATTCGCAAAGAACGGGAAATCTTATACCTGATTTTGGATACCAAATCAAATGACGTCCAATGTAAAGGTTTATCAAAATACAAAATTTCTCCTTCCAGAAAATCCATTGTTTAATCAAAAAAAAGTATTTGATAACCCAAAATGATTACAGCAACTGCAATACAGTAATATGCAAAGTAAATCAATTTTCCTTTTCTCACGATACTAAGCATCCATTTGCAGGCAATCGTTCCAAAGATGTAAGCCGACACAAATCCGATTAATAAGGCTGAAGCCGAAATTCCCGATTGAGCAAGAGAAAAATGCCCTTTCATCAAATCCAAAGCTGCTTCGCCCAAAACGGGAATAACCACCATCAGGAATGAGAATTGAGTTACGTTGTTTTTTCTGTTTCCCAAAACTAAACCGGTCGCAATAGTTGTTCCTGAACGTGACAGACCGGGAAAAACAGCGGCAACCGCCTGCGCAAGCCCAATGATCGTAGCGTCTTTAAATGAAATATTCGGCTTGTGGTGGCGAAATTTCACATAATGTGAAATCAGGAGCAAAATTGCAGTCACCAACAGCATAATGCCTACCAAAAACAACCCGCTGTCAAAGAACTGCTCTACATATTTTTTTAAAAGCACCCCAACAATAGCAACCGGAATCATGGAAATCAGCAGTTTAGAAATATATTGCGTTTCGTCGTTCCATTTGAACTTGAACAAGCCCATAAATAATTTCCAGATTTCTTTTCCAAAAACGGTTATGATACTTAATACGGTAGCTGCGTGAACAGCAATGTCGAAAGTCAGATTATCGCCGTCAAAACCCATTATCGCTTGAAAAATAGATAAATGACCGCTGCTGCTTACCGGTAAAAATTCGGTTAATCCCTGAACAATACCCAAGATTAACGCCTGTAGCCAAGACAAACTTCCCATCGCTTATTTTTTTAGGACATTATCTTCCGTTTGCTTGGGCTTCTTCAGTATGGCTACTATCACAGAAGCAAATCCAATCGTCGTTACAATTGGAGCTATAACAATTCGGCGGGCGCTGAAAATACTCGGATCGAATCCGGTTTCTTCAGACGATTGTCCCCCCGACATCAACCAGAATCCGAAAATTATCAACACTATTGCAATCGCCAACATGATAAAATTTTCTTTATCGAACACAAAATTTTTTTTATCCATATCTGTTTTTTTTTATTACCCCTGAATCCCCTAAAGGGGACTTCGGTTCAATCCTTCAATCCTTCAAATATAATATAAGTCGTCTCCTTCCATCCGAATATATCTGTTAACAGCAAAATAAGTTGCGCTTAGCGAAATTAAAATTCCTAAGATAATAATGCTTCCGGCAATGATATACAACGAATTTAAGTCAATTAAGTCCCATATTTCACGCAAATCTTTAGAAATATATAAAAATCCCCAAAAAAGCAGCGCAATGGCTATAAGGGCTGCAATAATACCGGAGAATATCTGCGTTATAATAAACGGTTTTCTGATAAAACCTGCAGTAGCTCCTACTAATTTCATTGTGTGAATTAAAAATCTTTTGGAATAAACCGTCAGTCGAATTGTATTGTTTATCAAGGCAAACGAAATAACAAGCAAAACCATCGCCACGCTAAACAAAACGATGCTTATTTTCCGAAAGTTGTCATTTACCAAATTCATCAATTCTTTCCTGTATTCCAAATTGTTAATCTCCGGCGACAATCCTTTGATCTGCTTTTCGATAGCTGCAAATTTTTCCGGTTGCGTATATTCCGAATGCAGTTTGACAACAATAATGGCGGGCAGGGGATTAAATCCTAAAAACTCTTCAGGATTCTGTCCGATATCGGATTCCAATTGTTTTGCAGCAGCTGCTTTTGAAATATATTCGGTTGATTTTACAAAAGCCGCCGCTTCTAATTTTTTGATTATACCGTTTATTTCCGATTCTTTGACATCGTCGGATAAAATGATATTGAAAGAAAGGCTTTCCTTCACGTTTGAAGAAAAATTTTTTGCCAAAATTGCAAACATAATAATCAGTCCCAATAAAAAAAGGACTAACGAAACGCTAATTGTCGCTGTTACTCTCGAATTAATAAAAGCCGCAGGTGAATCGGTACGCTTATTTTTCATTATAAATACGTGATAATTTGAACTCTACGTTAATTATGTGATATAAACTCCCCAAAATTGCCACAAAATTATATAAAATATATAGGATATTATTCGATTTAGTTTTTTTTAACTATATGACGGTAAAGTTTTTTATTTCAAAAAAGAATCCTACCTTTGTATTAAAAAAGCGAATCATTATTTTTGAATATAAAAAAATGATTCATTATATATTAATGGAGAAAAGAAACTCCTAAAAAACGGGCAAGACCTGCGAAGCCGTGTCAGAACAGGAAATTGTTAAACTTTTTGTCTGCAAAAAAGGATGCGGACAATAAACTAAAAAACGTATGAAAATTAAAAGATTTTATCTTTTGAGTGTTGTATTTGTTTGTTTCGGCATTGTTTTTACAGGTTGCAGTAAGGATGACAATGGACCCGGAAGCAACACGGCTACCTCCATTAATGCAACAGTGTATAATGGAAGCAATTACAGTTTTGATAATGTAAAAGCTGTTATGTATCCCGAAAAATCTTCGAATGAATATGTTGCAGGATCGAGCAGTTATTCAGGCGGCGGATTTAATATTGATTTGCCCGGAACTGTTAATAATGCGTACTTATATGCATTAGTTGACGAAAACAGTGATGAGTTGTCTTCAAGTTGGATAAAAGTAAGCGATAATACGGCTATTGGGAATAGCATAAATCTTGAGGCTTATAAATCGGGAAATTATCAGGGCGATTTTTATTATGGAGCAGAGTCTCAAAACACGTCTTTAACGAGTTTTTCCATGTCGGTGGCGGAAGGATTATATCTTTATGTTAATAAAGACGTAAATATAACAGGATCGGCTACAGTAACAGATAATGTTGACGGAATTGACGTTCCTACGACTACTTCAGCCGAAGTTGCATTAAAAAAAGGATGGAATATTATGTATATGATAACATCTGTTTCGATAAGGGTTAATGCCAGCGGCAATGTAACTTCAGCAAACGGGACAAATTTACTTACCACACAAGATCCAGGCGGACTGAAGTGGTATTATGAAGATGATTTCAATAATCTCTTATCGGTATCGTCAGCGCTAAGATCGTCTCAATCCGGAGTTTCCGCTAAGTTTTTAGACGACATCCAAAAAACGGTTTCGAAATACAGAATTTTTCCGAAATCAAAGTAAAAGCGACAGCATTAATCAGAAACAACAATGTTATTATCTTTTATTACGTGGGACGCCAACCCTGTGGCTTTCAGGGTTCCTCTTGTCGGAGAAGTCCGCTGGTATGGAATTGCCTTTGTCATAGGATTTATGATTGGTTTATGGATTGTTCAGAAAGTTTGGAAACACGAGCAGCTAAACCAGGATTGGTACGATAAACTGTTCATTTATGTTATTATTGCAACGATTGTCGGCGCACGGCTGGGGCATGTTTTATTCTATGATCCGGGTTACTATTTTTCGCATCCCATAGAAATTCTTTATTTCAGGGAGGGCGGATTGGCAAGTCATGGCGGTACTTTGGGGATTATTATTGCAATATGGATATACTCCAAAAGAGTAACTCATCGAAGTATGTTGTGGACTTTCGACCGGCTGGTGCTTCCTGTGGGTTTTGTAGCCGCTCTCATTCGATTGGGAAATTTGATGAATTCCGAAATATTCGGTCATGCGACTACCGTACCTTGGGCATTCCGGTTTCTTCGCTCCCAAGAGTGGCATTTGCCTCCTATCAGCGAGATGCCTTGCCATCCCACCCAGTTCTACGAGGCATTTTTATATATATTCACTTCCTGTGTTTGCCTGTGGCTTTATTGGAAAAAAAGCGCATATAAATATCAGGGGTTTATTTTTGGCGTATTTCTTATAGGCATATTCCTTTCCCGTTTTTTCGTTGAATTTCTAAAAAACAATCAGGAAGATTTTGAAAGCGGCATGATTCTCAATATGGGACAACTGTTAAGTATCCCATTCATTATCGCAGGAATATGGTTTATTTACAAAGCGTGGAAAGACAGAGGGAAAGCAATACCCGAAGCGGCAGCCATTGATGATACCGCGAAAAAAACGATGCATCAGGAAAGTTTTTCAAAAAAGAAACTTTCAAAAAAAAGAAATAAATGACTACAGTTGAGATAATTACTATTGGCGACGAATTACTGATCGGGCAGGTCGTTGATACCAATTCTCCGTGGATGGCTCACGAGTTGAACAGGCTTGGTTTCGACGTCCGATATAAAACAACGGTCGGCGACGACGAGAGCGATATATTGGACGCTTTCGGAAGAGCATTGGCGCGGGCGCAAGCCGTGTTGGTTACCGGAGGAATAGGACCCACCAAAGATGATATTACAAAGAAGACGCTTTGCAAGTTTTTCGATACTTCTTTGATTTTTGATGAGAAAACGCTCGAAACTGTAGAAACGGTTATTCGTGGATTGGGAAGAGGGCTGAACGAGCTGACTCGAAATCAAGCATACGTTCCCAAAGACTGTACGGTTATTCAGAACCGGATGGGAACGGCGCCCATTACGTGGTTTGAAACCGGAGGAAAAATTCTGGTTTCGATGCCCGGCGTGCCTTACGAAATGAAATGGGCGATGAGCGAGGAAATTCTTCCCCGCTTGCACGCTTTCTTTCATCCCGACGATAGCATTATCCACCGAACGTTCTGGGTAAAAAATTATGGAGAATCGTCTCTGGCAATCCATTTGGAAACATTTGAAAACGAATTGCCTCAGACGATTAAATTAGCTTATTTGCCTACTTCAGGGTTGATTCGCCTGCGCTTGACCGGCAAGGACGCCGACCCTGAAGCGCTTTCCCTGCAAATGGAGGAACAGCGTAAAAAATTGCTCGCCTGCTTGAAAAACGACATTGTTTCCGAAATAGACGAAGATTTGGAAATGATTTTGGACAAACAGTTAAGAGAAAAAAACTTGACGCTGGCGCTTGCCGAAAGCTGCACCGGAGGAAAACTGGCAAGTTTAATCACAGCCATACCCGGCTGTTCAAGCTATTTCAAAGGCGGAATTGTATCGTATTCCAATGAAATAAAGCAAAATTTGTTAGGGGTAGATTCCGCTTTACTGGCGAAGCATGGAGCTGTCAGCCAACCGGTAGTGGAAGCAATGGCTTACGGGGCTTGCAGGGAGTTCGATGCAGATTGCGTCATTGCCGTATCCGGAATCGCCGGTCCTGACGGAGGAACGCCCGAAAAACCGGTGGGAACAGTCTGGATTGCCGTATCATACAAAGGTAAAATTATTTCGCAAAAATATCTTTTTTCTAAGAATCGCGAAAGCAATATTTTACGGGCTTGTAATAATGGGATAAGGATGCTGCTGGAGGCGATTGGAGATTCTCAATAACGAAAACTGCTTCCCCCCAGAAATTCCCTCAACAATGAGGTGTTAGGCAATTCGTCGATATCAATATAATTAAAATAATTGAGAAACTTTAATAGCCTGTACGCTTCCGAATATTCGGGATCAATCGGTGAAACCTGCGATAAAACAGGTTCGGCTAATCGCCTCAGCGCTGCAAACTCATAAATCATGGCAGAATTAAACATGGCGTCGGCTTCTTCCTGATAAGGGAAAATCCATTTATCTTCGCCTCTTCTGACGCTCGTCCAGCGGGCAATCGTTTCTTTTGCGGAATAATTTCGGAATTGATAATCTCTGACAATTCTTCGAAGCAGCCGGTTATCTGTGGTCGGAATCCAGTTGTGATCGTCAAGCGATATGGTTGTCAGCGCCGAAACATAAATCTTATATGCAATTGATGAATCAATTTCCGGTAAAAGCAGCGGATTCAAAGCATGAATTCCCTCCATCACCAAAACCGAATTTTCTTTCAATTGAATCGTGTTTCCTTTATATATTCGCTCCCCGCGAGCAAAATCATAAGTTGGAAGAGCGACTTCTTCGCCCGCCAACACTCGCTTCAAATCTTCATTAAATGTTTTTAAATCAATTGCATAAAGCGATTCAAAATCATATTCGCCGTTTTCATCCAGAGGCGTATTTGCCTTGTTCACATAATAATCGTCAATGGAAATGCTGATGGGTTTTAATGTGTTGACCATTAATTCTATCAACAGTCGTTTGCAAAAAGTGGTTTTTCCGGCGGAGGAAGGACCTGAGATAAGAATAATCCGGACGCCATTCTGAAACCGGCGGGTGATCTCATCGGCAATCTGTATTATTTTCCGTTCCTGAAGCGCTTCCGAAACTTTAACGAAATCGGATATTCTCCCTTGCCGGTTGGCTAAATTCAAATCGCCAACATTTCGCATCTCAATGGCTTTTTGGTAAGTAAGAAATTCGTTGAAAACGGACATCATTTTATCTTGTTGTACAAATGGCTGCAATTCATACGGTTGCTGCATATTGGGAACACGGATCAATAATCCGTTGTCAAATTTTTCCAAACCGAACAAATAAACAAAACGCGAGCTGGGCAATAAAGCGCCATAGTAATAATCAATATGGGAATCCAAAACATTATACCGACTATAAATTTTTCCGATTGATTCCAACAATAAGGCTTTGTCTTCCATATTATTTTCCCTGAAAAGAGCGACAACTTCATCGGTGTGTTTCTGGTAGGATTCGAACGGCAAATCTTTACTGATAATTTCCATCATTTTTTCTTTCAGGCTCTCGACTATTTGCGGCGTAACTTCGGAAGAAATGTCCAAATAACAATAATAGCCTTTTGAAACAGGATGCTCGAAATAGATTTTCGCCTGTGGGAAAAGATCGCTGACAGCTTTCGACAAAATGCAGCACAGCGAGCGAACATAAGAACGTATTCCCGACGGATCGCTTATATCAATAAACTCTACGTCTTTGGGCGAATAACACTGGTAGGTCAGCGAACGGGAAATATTATTTACGCGAGCGCCGGCGAGAGGATTAGAGAGATTTATTTTCAATATCTCAAAAATTTCAAGAAGCGAAATGCCGGCTTCAAAATCATGGTAAGTATTGGTGTTTTTACAGTAAATTTGAATCAAATTATTCATAAAAAATGTAATTCTTTATTAAAACTCATACTTAAAATTACAAAAGTATAAAAAATAATTGTTTTTATTATTATTTTTGTCATTAAAAATAGTACTTTTGCAGTGTTTTTTTAAACACATAAAGTATAAATTAAAAATAAAAGTAAAATCAAATGAAAAATTTATTGTCTTTTGCTGCGTTTTGTGTAGCAGTAGTTATTAGCGTTTCGTTTTATTCATGTACGGCTCAAGCTCCCCAGGCGAATTTAAAAACAGATATTGATTCGCTTTCTTATGCGTATGGAGTCCAAATTACTCAGGGATTGGATGACTTCCTCCAGTCGCAGGGAATTGAAGGCTCAAATAAAGCTGAATTTATTAAGGGCTTTTTGGAAGGTGCAAAAATAAACAAAAAAGACAAAAAAGCCGGCGCCTATCAGGAAGGAATAAATCAGGGTAGAAGGATAGCTAACGACCTTTTTACAAATATTAATGCCAGTTTGTTTGGACCTGTTGATTCAATTCATTCGTTGAATAAAGACCAATTTTTAGCTGGGTTTATGCAAGCCGCTGAAAATAAAAAACCAATCATCAAGGCTGAAGACGCTCAAGCATTTGTTAAGACAAAAACTGATCAGGTACTTGCAAAAGTAAATGAAAAAGTGATAGCGGCAAATCAGGCTTACTTGGATGAAAATGCGAAGAAAGACAGCGTTAAAACAACGCCAAGCGGACTTCAATACAAAGTAGTATTGGAAGGCACAGGGGCTAAACCAACTGCTCCGGAAGATACCGTAACGGTGAAATATCAAGGAATGACTATTGACGGAAAAGTATTTGACAGCAGTGATAAAGCCGTATTTCCCTTGAATC
>Ga0123357_10015248_pt1 | contig 10074 bp, 3 predicted proteins | sample TergutEmb28metaG_FD_89873 | JGI IMG/M metagenome (GOLD analysis project Ga0123357, IMG submission 89873) | Embiratermes neotenicus P4 segment gut microbial communities from Petit-Saut dam, French Guiana - Emb289 P4 | ecosystem: Host-associated > Arthropoda: Insects > Digestive system > Gut ... | reverse complement strand
AGGTGTGGTGTAAATTTTCCGGGGGTGTGTTTTTAGCCTTAGGGATCCAACATGGAATGCGCATCCGCCAAATTTTAATTTGTGAAAAAATTTTCAAAGTTAAAAAGGGAAAAATTTTCGGGAGAAAAAAAAAAAAAAAAAAAGAACATGAAATGTGTGTTTTGAGTTTCTTCACAACTTTTGTATGAAACATTTTCCCATTATAAGAACAAATGAGCGAGATATGATGCAAAATGTGTATTGGTCTTCACGTAAAGTACCCGTTATTCGTGTCAGATTTTAATGGAACTTGAATTTTATGGACAGATTTTTTAAAAATATTCAGATATCAAATTTAATGAAAATCCGTCCAGTGGGAGCCGAGTTATTCCACGCGAACTAATAGTTGCTTTTCGCAGTTTTGCAAACGCGCTTAATAAAGTATTTCACGCCTGATATGTGGATTGTAGAAAAGGATCAAGTTCCGCATACATTTGCAGACATGTCGAACATGTAAGAGGAACTTGCAAATAGACCAGTGTGAATTTATAACATCCAAGAACTGATGCAGTCGACATCGTTACATTGATATTACGAAAATGAAAGTCGTAAATACAGTGACAAATACGAGAACATGCATTTCGCAATTTACATCAGTATGTGGTTCATTATAGCATATGACAACTGTCTGTTGCTATTTTCTGTTGGCTCGTTTATCCACTCAGCCGACCGTCAGGACGCGCGGCGGAGTAGCGACGGCAATTGATAAAACGATGCTTGTCAGATAAAATGATGACTCTGTGTTTGGAGTTTTGGGCCTGAATATTATTGTGACACCGAAACGTCTAGCCGGGCAATAAATAATTGGCAATAGGTATGAATTTGCAGGCTGTATATAAGGAATGTATTATAACATGTATGTTCTTGCTCATTTTGTGTCCCTGTTTCCTCTCTTCATTTTTTCGTTTCGTTTCGGCTGTCTGTTTTGTTTTTTGCTGTCCTTAACATGTTATGCATTTCTGGCCTTTGGTCTCTTGTTTTGACCTCGGGAACTTTCCACATTCGAGGCCTACGAATTCGGAAGACAGTGCCACATACGAGGAGTTGTGCGGCCATGCTTGGACGGGCGGCAGGAAGCTACTGACGGCAGGCATACTAATCGGACGTCACTTTCACCCGTCGGCACACTCACAGCAGCTGTACCGAGTGTGGGCATCCCAGCCTATGGACTCATAATGCAACGTGTCTAGACTGCTGTAGCATTTCTACAATTTTCAGTAAACATTGTCGCCTCCAGCCGGCGAAGAAAGTCATATCTTCTGCAGACTATGTCACTTCGTGATCGAGGTAACTGGCGAAACTCGGTGATCATGAATTATTTTCGATTGCTATCAACACGTGTATTTATTTTCGATTATCATCGATAACAATCGACCCGGGTGTGGCTCAGGTCACTCACGAGGGCATTATATGCGATAGATGAACGCTTAACCTTCTACGCAGTTTGGCAATGGCACGCGGCCGAAGACTCCGAAGAGCCTTTTATTTTGACGAGGAACTCCTGTAGTTTCCGAAGGCTGCGTTCGTACTTCTGTGACCGCAAATTATCCTTCATGTGCAAATGGAGGCCTCTTATACATAAGCGTTACAGTGTTGGACTTGAGACACTTCTTACGTCATTACATATTTGTGTGCGTCTTGTATGATCAGTAAACAAAGAAGATTTCATAGAGCTCCTTGACCGACCCATAGACCTGCACTGTCATATCCTTGAAGCTGCGATGCTGTGTAGTTGGAGGCTGTGGGATGGAACAGAATGTCCGTGTTTGGACTCTGCTTGCGTTTGTGAATGTGGAGGTACGTAAGAATTGTAATACGTCTGAGTAAACAGGTAAAAGGTAAAGTTTTCCCTGTACAGGGTGGGCGGGACTTTAGGGTTGAGGCTTCCGGAGTTTCTAGACAATCTCCCATACGCACCGGTCACCTTTGTCCCCCAGGAGATATTCCTGATACTTATTTCTGTTAGAAGCTGAGTCAACCTAAGGGCCATGGTGCCACTCGAAGGATTAAGTCAATGAAAAATCCCAGTGACTTCACGGGGAATCGAACCCGCAACCTTCCGGCTTGTAGCGCAGTACCTCAACTACAGCAGTAACCTCTGTCATTTTGGTGCAGTTGGTTGAGGTACTGCGCTACAAGCCTGAAGGTCGCGGGTTCGATTTTCGATGGTGTCGCTGGAATTTTCTTTTACATAATCCTTACGGCCGCACTGTGGCCGTGTGGTCGAAACAGCCTCTCACGTAAATGAGTACCAGGAATATTTCCTGCGGTATAAAGGCGGTCGGTGCGTGGGGCTGACAAGCTGGCCACCTTCATGTGCTGTCATGAAATCTGGGAGCCTCAACCTCGTGGACCCCTCACGGCCTGTCCAGGGATTCCTTTACCTTTACGTTCACACTTCCCATTACATTTGTAGACACATTCACATGTACTGTGCTTGTACAGAGTGACACAAAAGAGCCTGTGCCCATTTTGGAAGAAGGATATAGGTTAGAGTGTAAGTAGACATGAAAGTACAGTACTTACGTTTACAGTAAGTGTTGAAGTGTCGCTCACGCGCAAGTGACAACTTTCGCGTGTGCCAGCTGAAGTGTTTTATGTATGGTAATTCCCCACTTCCATCACTGTGCAAAACCCATCTGGCACAGGTGGCACAGGGACGTTTTGCTCAGTCTGTATAACATGATAATGCAGTGCAATCAGTCCATGCTGAGGCTGTAATAGCAGCGTCTGATACCAGTTCTTCTTGTCAAGTGATACGTAATGCGTAATCTATAACCCTAGCGAAGAGGTCCGGCAGAGTCTTGGTTTGCCATCTGACATTCACAGTAATTATCGTTATCAGCTTTTTTAGATGACAGCAGTCCTTGGCCAGAATCCAAGGAATTGACGTCTTCAGCTCATCACAATTTCAAAACCACTTCTGCTAACATTGTTCAGTGCCGTAGATGAACTTATGTACCGCTATTATCATATTACCACGCACCAAGCGTTTCGGGCGCTCCAAGGTCGCCAAAGTCTCATCATACCATGCAGACGCCATTTGCAAACCACAAGGTAGGTCATTCTGTGTAGGGGTAGGGGATCATGTGACGTAATATGTTCGTTTCCGGTATGCAACTTTTATTTTCACGTCATTAAGTGTTGCAAGAGCGTATACTGGACATTGGTTTTTTTTAATCAATTTTGGTGGAATGTGTAATGTAATGCTTCTTTCCATCTGTGATTATACGCACTGTACATGGTGCAGGCTTGTAATCCGAACTGATGCTGTACAAACTTGGAACATGTCACTGGGTTCATACCTGTGTGCTTGCAATACACATGAGGAATATAAAGATTTTACCAACCAATCTCTTGTTCAGGGTTCAAACTCCACGTGTACCAGTGCAGCAACCGAACACCAATCTCAGTCATTTCCATCTACTGCTTGTTACTCAGGAGTAAAGCTTTAGCCTTGACGGCGTGGGTGAATGTCTTTTATCACCGACCGAAGCGTGCAGAGAACAATTACAATTTCTTTCAAACGGAAGTGTCTTATTATTTGCCACTGGCTGCCATATTTTGAGTGTTTATGGCTAGTTTAGAGTCACATTTATGCAGCTTCAACCAAGAAAAACACAACAAAAAATTGTATCGCATGTGGTATAATTAAGTCGCCGTGGCAAGCCACGATTGCACATCTGGCCAACGTATTTTGAACTAGAATACATCGGGGTTTCTATTTTTTTTTTCATTTTTGGGCGCAACAGCCCCAATTGGGCCAGGTTCTCCTCATTCACGAGGTTTCTAAATCACAGCGACGCACCACAGTCTGTAGGACTCCTCTAGACGAGTGATTAGCTCGTCGCAGAGACCTCTATCTGACAACACACAACACTCACAAAAGACAGACATCTATTCGAAACCACAAACTCAACAGGCGAGCGGCCGCAGACCTACGCCTTAGACCGCGAGGTCACTGGGACCGGCAGAATACATCGGTTACTGGTCATAAATCTCCGACGGTCTGATTTCCCCCGTCCCTCGCGAAACCAGTACGAAGGTTAAAGTCGTATTTATGCGTAACGAACATTACTTTCTATCGTATTTCCCAACATTGGGTTTCATGTGGTTTTGCGTGTTTCGTAAAGTTTCCTCACAAGAATAGCTCTAAGTTGTGTCCCCCACTGCAACTACACGTGTACCGACTCGTTAAATACTTGACTGACTAATATATAATCTGAAATATAGGTAGCGTTTTGTAATAACTGGAAACGCAAGGCAGAGACGATTTTGAACGTCGGCGAGAGTAAGCGAGGGTCGCAACAAAGTGCACTGTCAAAATACAACTGTTCCAGCAGTGACAGAATATTAGGGCTTCGAAAGAGTATTGTAGGCTTGCTTATTATGAAGTCATTGAAACGAAGCAGAATGTAAATGGCGCATTCTTAGCAATTAATCGACTGCTTACCTTCGGCGGGAAGGATCGAACAAAATTAATAATTTTATTGTCGCACTAAAATTGTGTTCGGCGATGTTCCACTTCTAAATCGAGTTTTTGGGGTCATTATTAGTAATTGACCAACTTAATGCACAAATTCTTGTTTTATAATAAAAAAATGGTAAAGCAGTCCCGTTACAGGCCTGGAGTGGCCCAGAGGGTTCGCAGATTTCATGACAACGGCATAGGATGGTGGCAAGGTTGTCAGCCTTAAGCACGGGCCACTTTACGTCCAGGAAATGCTCCTGGTACTCATTTCTGTTAGAGGCTGAGTCGACTCCAGGGCCATAGTGGCCGTCCGATGCACCGGACGGCCACCTACAGTGTGTGATGATACCCGATGCTGTATAATGCAGTTTTTACCTCCTGATGATGAGCACAGTAGTGCTCGAAACATGTAGAGGAATATACTAAACTTATTATAAAGCAAGAATTTGTGCATTAAGTTGGTTAATTAGTAAGATTATACTGAGATGCACGGTCAGCAAAACATCAAAATTAGGAATAAATTTTTCGGAGACAGCATATTTTCGAACATTCTTTGACTCAAAATTTAAGGCGGCCGATCTTTTCAAAATATTTTATTGCATTTATTTGTCGTGAGTGTCTGAGATATAATATTTTCCATTATTTTATGCCACACACCCTTTCAGAGTTAACGAAGTGTATATCTTTTTTTATGTTCATTCTTCTTCCGTTGGTATTAACAATATTTCAGTTAGTTTAGAGATCCAGTTTTTTAAATACCAAAAATCGGGACATTTTAGGTGGGTGGAATGAGAGGGCACAAGAAAAAATTTGAACCCGCCACCCAATGAACGAAGCACATTGAAATTATTTATACTAGGACAACGAGATAACCGAGACAAACAATTATTGTTCCTGTCACAAATATGAAACAATAACAATAACGATATTACCGCCATTACTCAGACACTCAGTTCACTAACTCATTTCCCTTCACATACCCGTTCCTCGCACTTCGCAGTCCCAGTCCACACTCTACAACCACCAACCTACACGTCTTCCTCTCCCTGTCTTATGCCTTCCTGTCAGTGGCCGGCCGGTGGCTGTCCTACTGCTGTAGGGGGTTTCTCCCACAGTGGGGAAATCAAAATGCCCGTAGGCATTGTCAGAAGTGTCGTAATTTTATGTCTTGGAAGAAACCGGGGCGCTTGGCGACCCGAACCGAATTTTGCGGGACACAGGGACAGAGGGTTTTAACACCCATAAAACAGGGAGTGTACCGAGAAAGCCTGGACGCACGTCATTCCTAAATTTGTAGGTAAGAAATATTAATGAAATCGTTGGCATTCGTTCCATCTAAGAGCCCACGGCCGACGGTCGGTGAAGATTCAATACATTACGCCTCGTGAAAGCTTCTGATCGTATTTTATGCGTTCTTGATTGTCGTAAATGGGCGTAAGCTGTCCTGTCCTCACGCAACATCGATCCAACTTTCACCCATTAATTATTCAGAGAATGGACAGCAGTATGCTGTAGGGCGGTAAGTATAGTGCTGTGCATGACCAGCATAACATGTCACGCGAGCAGGCCTGGGCTCAAGGCCTTCATGTGTATCGATTAACGTGACGCGTGACCGGCGGTCAGCCGATTTAGTCGGGCGGAGGTCGTCTGAAATTAATGTGAAGCTTTTCACAAGACAATTTAGAGTGAAATCTAATTATGCGTGATTTACTGCAGGCGTGCGGGGGCGCGCGGTGGCGCGCGGTGGCGCAGTTGGTTGAGGCACTGCGCTACAAGCCGGAAGGTCGCGGGTTGGATTCTCGATGGTGCCATTGGAATTTTTCATTGACATAATGACCTCTAACAGAATTGAATACCAGGAATATTTCATGAGGGGTAAAGGCGGCCGGTGCGTACGGCTGGCAACCCTGCCACCACCATGTGCCGATTGTATTGAAATCTGGAGCCTCAACCTCCTGGAACCCTCAGGGCCTGTCCATGCCTGTAATGGGTTTGCTTTACATTTTACTGCAGGGTTGCCCAACTCCCGAGCGGCAGGACGGCAGGGCGAATAATTACATTTGTTTATGGTGGCGCCTAATATTTGTGGGCCTCTGTTACGCAGTTTCCTTTATGTCACCTTTCGGGCGTCTAGAATTTTGAGATGGATCATTTCTGCGCCACTGGTTTACTATACATGTCATTTAAAGCTCCCGACAAACACGCTAAATATTTAGACTGTGATCTGCATTGTGATACCGTATGTTCTGCTTGGTGCTTACCGACGCTTCGGTGGAACTTGCAGCCTCCCATCTTCAGACAGGAGCTTCATCCGAAACGTCACTAATTATCTAGCAGACTACGCAGTGTCATCATTGCGAAGACCGTATTCTGAGTGTTTATTATCGCGAAAAAGTCAAACCCTCAGTCACACTGGAGTTCTCCGTCGCAATAAAAAGCATATTCTAGCAGTCACAGTAGATATAGACTTGTATATTTGTTAAACAGTATAGCGACTTGGTACGGGCTGGACGGTCTGGGGATCGAATCCCGGTGGAGACGAGAGTTTCAGCACCCGTCCAGACCGGGCCTGGCGCCCACCCAGCCTCCTATACAATGGGTACCGGGTCTCTTTCCCGGAGATAAAGTGGCCGGTACGTGGCGTTGACCACGTAGAGTAGACCTATAATTTTAATGTGTGACATCCCCTTGTGAGTCAGTGACGTGAATGACGAAAATCAATATCAATAACGACAGAACTATCATTATTTCGATCCTGATGACCTAGTTTAAGGTCGAAACTTGTTGCTGTATTAGACAGGTAGACTCTTTGTCTGATAAAGTAGCTGTGTTGTGACTGATACAGTAGAGCCATACCTGCCTTCATGGTAGGTTATAGGGCGAAGTTTTAACAATTGATATAAATTTACATGTTATTACGACTTCAGTTCCTTTTCAACACTGTCTTTTTTTTTCAGTTTATTGGCCTTGCTATACGAGACGATATATAGTCACCGATATATAATGAACGACATGTTTCGCCCCATGAGAACCATCATCAGCTGATCATTTAACAATAGTCCTTCGGTCAGCTGTTAGATTATATTACAGCTCTGTTACAATAAATTCACTTCGCTTAAAAATCACATTCTGTCTTCAAAAGTTTTAAATATAGCCCAACCTGGTAAAAAGTTTTCGTTTATACTCAATTTATGAATTGTGAAATGTCTTAAAAATTCGTTAATTCAAAATAAGATAATTATAAAACCTTTATAATGCACGAATTTGTGTGTAACGTATTATTTCATAGCTTAACTCTTCCAGAAAAAGAACCAATGCAGTTCTTAAGGACTCTTGATGGGTCTGAATGGTTGTGCTGTTTGCTGTTCCCACAGAGGTGGCTGGTTTTGTGCTCTGTAGATTTCAAGCCAACTGTACAGGTAAATTCGTAATTGTTATCAGCTTGGAAGTCCGTATTGCTGTGTAGTTTCGTGCAAGCTTTCTAGTAGTTGCCGGTCGGGTTTCCCGAAAGGCTGTGTTGTGTCTAGTGCGGTTGTTAGTACGAACGGACGAATTGAAACACAGTACATGAAGCGGACGAATTGAAACACAGTACACAAGGCGGACGAATTAAAGCAGTACATGAAAAGGACGAATGAAAACACGATGCATAAAGATGACGAATTAAAACACGGTTACATAAAGAGGGCGAATTAAAACTGTTACATAAAGTGGGCGAATTGAAACACAGTACATGAAAGGACGAGTTAAAACACGATGCATAAAGGGACGAATTAAAACACGGTTACACAAATAGGACGAATTAAAACGCAGTGCATGAAAAGGGCGAATTAAAGCACGATGCATAAAGGGACGAATTAAAACACGGTTACACAAAGTGGACGAATTAAAACACAGTACATGAAAAGGACGAATTAAAACACGATGCATAAAGGGACGAATTATAAAGCACAGTACATGAAGCGGAAGAATTGAAACACAGTACACAAAGCGGACTAATTAAAGTAGTACATGAACAGGACGAATGAAAACACGATGAATAAAGATGACGAATTAAAACACGGTTACATAAAGGGGACGAATTAAAACACCACATAAAGTGGGTGAATTAAAACAGAGTACATAAAGCGGACGAATTAAAACAAGGTTACATAAAGATGACGAATTAAAACATGGTTATGTAAAGAGGACGAATTAAAACACCGCACATAAAGTGGACGAATAAAAACACAGTACACTAAGCTGACGAATTAAAACACATGAAGTAGACGAATTAAAATACGATGCATAAAGATGAATTAAAACACAGTTCATAAAGCGGACAAATTAAAACACATTTACATAAAGAGGACAAATTAAAACACAATACATAAAGTGGACGAATTAAACACAGCACATTAAGAGGGCGAACTAAAACACGATACATAAAGAGGATGAATTAAGACACAGTACACAAATTGGACGAATTAAAGCACGATACATAAAGAGAACGAATTAAAACACAGTTCATAAAGCGGACGAAATAAAACACCATACATAAAGAGGACGGGATGGGGGTGGTAGATGGTTACTAATGTATTAAATCTTTTAACATATTCATACGCTCAAAGCATAATTGTGAGTTGATTGCTGTATGTTTAATCAGCTCCATTGCAGCTTCTGAACCAACTGCCCGATTTTGATGTAACTGCCTCGGAAATTCCGGAGGCCACCCTAGCGCTCTACTTTTAAATGCCTACAGTCAGTCATAAGAGCATGTGGGACGCAGTTCACTGGAAATGCTAACTCATAAATGGCTTGTCGGGCAAGAGTACGTAGTTTTTACATTTCTTATTGAGGTGCTTAATTATGACAGTCACTTGTCCACTTCAGATATGGGTAACATTGCATCACAATCTCGTGAACATGTGATCAGATTATTGTGTAGAATTGTATAGTGATAGCAATTGACAGCACCGTTAAATAACAACACTTGTATGAAAAACGAGTAATGGTCACATGCTTAATTGACTTAAAATGAGATGGGCAGGGCATGTGGCACTTGTGGGAGACGGGAGAGACGCATACAGGGTTTTGATGAGATGGGAAGGTCTGAGGGAGAGAGACTACTTGGAAGACTTAGGCGTAGACGGGAGGATAATATAAAAATCGATTTTCAGGAAGTTGGACGGAGGCGTGGGCTGCATTGATCTGGCTGATGATAGGGACAGGTGGCGGTTTTGTGAATGCAGTAATGAACCTTCGGGCTTCATAAAATGCGGGGAATTTTTTGACTGAGGACCTGTTAGCTTCTGAGGAAGAACCCTACTGTATGGAGTTAGTAAGTCAATTGGCTTGATTCTACAGGGCAATGCTCCTATTTTTTTTGGGGGGGGGGGCACTTACCCCACTGATCTGACGACTTCTCAGATTCACCAGTCACTGAAACGGTTGGTGCTAATGAAGCTGCATTTCGGTAAATACTTTTTTTTGGGGGGGGGGGGAGTTGGGGGCAGTTTTTGCGGTCCTTTTTTTTTTACCTCTACTGAATACAGTATTGTTGTTAGTCACAGTTTTTCCGTTCT
>Ga0123357_10015246_pt1 | contig 10075 bp, 5 predicted proteins | sample TergutEmb28metaG_FD_89873 | JGI IMG/M metagenome (GOLD analysis project Ga0123357, IMG submission 89873) | Embiratermes neotenicus P4 segment gut microbial communities from Petit-Saut dam, French Guiana - Emb289 P4 | ecosystem: Host-associated > Arthropoda: Insects > Digestive system > Gut ... | reverse complement strand
TTCTGGCGCACGAGGGCGTAGGCTTCCGCTTCCACGTCAACGTAGCCGTCGGTCACCACGATGATGCTGCGCGAGGCGCCGGTTTGCGCGCGGGGCATCGCGAGCGCGCGCTTGAGCGCGGGGAGCAATTCCGTGCCGCCGCCGCCGAAATTTCGCGCTTCGAAAAGCGCGAGCGTCTGCGCGATGTTTTCGGGCGTGGCCGCGACAGGCGCGTCAAAAAGCACGCGGTTTCCACCGGAGAAGAGCAGCACGTTGAACGTGTCTTGCGCGCGCAAGTTGAGCAGCATTTCGCGCAGCAGCGCGGCGGACACATTCAGCGGGAATCCCCACATCGAGCCGGACACATCCATCACGAACAGATAGTCGCGCGGCGGCACCATCGACGGCTCCACGCGCGCGGGCGGCTGCACCATGAGCAGAAAATAACGCTCGCCCTTGAACTCGTCGAGGAGCAGGCCGCCGCCGAGCGCGTCGCCCGCGAGTTTGTAGCGCAGGATGAAATCGCGGTTCATCGCGACTTCCTCGCTCGGCGGCAATGTCACGCGCACGCCGCCGTCGATGTCGGTCGTCTCGACGCGATGCGACACGCATTTCACTTTTTTCACGGGCGAACCGGAAAGCACATCGGCGGTGAGTGTGAACACCGGCTCGTTTTCCGCGGCGGCGTTTTTCGCGTAGGGCACAGTCACGACCGTTTGCCGCGCGCCCACGCCCGCGCCCGCGCGCGCGCTCGTGCCCGCGCTCACGCCCACGCCCACGCCCGCGCTGAGTCCTGGGTCCTGAGTCCTGAGTTCCACGCCCGTCGCCCCCGCCACGCTCGTCGCCCCTGTTGCCCCCGTCGCCCCCATCGCGCTCGTCACACCTGTCGCCCTCGTCACGCTCGTCGCACCTGTCCCACCTGTCGCACCTGTCCCATCCGTCCCACCCGCCGCACCCGCGGCCCGCGTGTAACGCGGCCCGACCACGGTCGGGAAAACCCATTCGTATTCGCCGTCGCTCGGCGTGATGAGTTCATTGTAACGCAACTCCACCGTCACCGTGTCGCCAGGCAAAATATTGGCGACGTTCATTTCAAAGACGTTGCTGCGGTGCGCCTCGAGCAGCGAGGCGGTTTTGCCCTCGCGCTTCGCCGCCTCGTAGGTTTTGCGCGCCTCGTCCTTTTCCTTGATTTGCGCCTCGATGCGGCGCTCGCCGACGGTCATCGTCATGCCGTGCACGGCGGCGCGCGTGGACGCCGGAAAAATGTAGCGCGCCTCAAGCGGCGTCGCGCCCTCGTTCTGGTAAGTTTGCACGACGCGCACCTCGGCGACCACGCCGCCGATGACGGCGTCGACCTGCGTGCTCTTGAGTGGCAGCGCGTCCACGCCCGCCTCGGCGCCCTTCACTTGAAAATAAGGCGAAAGCGAGACATCGGGATTGTTGGAATCGGAATCGGAAACGAAACCATCGGACGGCAACGGCGCGCCCGCTCCAGAAAGCGAGGCGCCCCCAGCTGGCGCGCCGAGCAACAGCGCGGCGGCGGAAACAATGTGGAGAAGAGAAGAATGTTTTTTCATGCGCGAGCAGCCTGCGCGCGCCGCGTGAAGTCCGTGTGAAGCGAGTGTGAAATCGGGATGAAATCGAGGAATGACGGGCAATCATTTTTGGTTCTCCGCTGTTTTCAAAGTCTGGTGGAGAACTCAACGCCAACGGCGTTGTGCCCTCCAGCCCAGGTTTGCCTGAGTCCGCGAGGGCTACCCTGGGATAATGCATGATAATAATCCCAAACCCCAACGGGGTTGCGGCCTTGTGAGGTGAGGCAGAGGCCACAACCCCGTTGGGGTTGATGGTTTTGTTTTCGGGAACCCAAGGTAGCCCTCGCGGACTCGGGCAACCTTGGGCTGGAGGGCAGAACCCCGTTGGGGTTCCAGACTCATGCTTTCGTTCGGTCAATATTTAATTACCTGTCACTTAAAAGTCACTTGCGACGCCCCTACATGCCAATTCGAGCGCCATCATCTTCTCGTAATGTCCCCCCTGCCATGCTTCGCTCCCTTCCCCTCTCCTCTCTCCTCTCTTTCACTTTCTTACACTCTTTCTTCCTCCTTCCTCCTCCTTCCTACTTCCTGCTTTTCCCTTTTTCCTCTTCCTTCCTCCTTCTTCCTTCCATCATGCGCCTCCTTATCGTCGAAGATTCCGACCGCTTGCGACAGACGCTTGCCACGGCGCTGCGCAAATCCGGCTACGCCGTCGACGCCGCCGCGGACGGCGAGGAGGGCCAATGGCTCGCCGAAAACAACGCCTACGACGCCATCATTCTCGACATCATGCTCCCCAAGCGCGACGGCCTCGCCGTGCTCGCCAACCTGCGACGCGAAAAAATCGACACGCACGTCCTCCTGCTCACCGCGCGCGACACCGTCGCCGACCGCGTGCAGGGCCTGCGCGCCGGAGCCGACGATTACCTCATAAAACCTTTCGCGCTCGACGAATTGCTCGCCCGCGTCGAAGCCCTCTGCCGCCGCGCCTATGGAGCCAAGCAATCGCTCATCAAAATCGCCGACCTCGAAATCGACACCGCGGCCCGCGCCGTGCGCCGCGCCGGCACGCCCGTCGAACTCTCCGCGCGCGAATATTCGCTCCTCGAATACCTCGCCAAACGCCACGGCCAAATCGTCACCCGCTCCGAAATCGAGGCCCACATCTACGACAACGCCGCCGACCCCATGAGCAATGTCGTCGATTCCGCCATTTGCATCCTGCGCAAAAAACTGGAAGCGGGCGCGGACGAGAGCGCGGGCGCGGACGCCCCCGCGCCGCTTATTCATACGAGGAGGGGAATTGGATACGTGCTTTCCGAGACTCCCGCCCAATGAACTCAATCCGCCACCAGCTCACTCGCGAGATTCTCCTCGCCGTCCTCCTGCTCCTTGGCGCGGGCGCGGTGGTGTTTTATTTTGTCATGCGCGACTCCGCCATCGAGCAATTCGACGCCGCGCTCCGCGCCCGCGCCCTCGCCGTCAACGCGCTCGCCGACGACGCCGATGACGACATCCGCTCCGAGGCCGCCCAACACATCATACTCGCGATTGAAGGCCGCCACGCGCAGCACTTTTTCCAAATAACCGACACCGCCAGCGGCGCGGAAATCCTGCGTTCGCGCTCGCTGCCGGCGGGCGCCGTCCTGCCTTTCCGCGACGCGGACATGACACGTCCGGCATATTGGAATCTCACGCTGCCAAACGGAAAACCAGGACGCGCGGTTTCGTTTTCCACGCCGCAAGGCGCGTCGCGGGCCAACGCGGGCGTCCCGCCCGCCGGCGAGGCGCGTCCCGATTCTCGCAACGAAACTGGCGCCGGCACTCATTCCAACTCTCATTCCAACTCTCAATCAAATTGGCTCGCATGTAGGGGCGTCGCTTGCGACGCCCGTTCCGAGGGGAGGGCGTCGCAAGCGACGCCCCTACATGACAGCGGTAGCGGTAGCGGCAGCGGTAACGGTAGCGGCAGCGGTAACGGTAGCGGTAGCGGCAGCGGTAGCAACAGCGACAGCGATAACGACAGCGACAGCGGTAGCGACAGAGGACGGAATGCGAAACAACCATTTAGCCACGAAGCAAGCGCGTCTTCAACGCCAACGGCGTTGTGTCCTCCAGCCCAGGGTTGCCCGAGTCCGCGAGGGCTACCCTGGGATGACAATGATAATAATTCCCAACCCCAACGGGGTTGCGGCCTTTTGCTTTCGCCACGTTTCGCAAGCCGCAACCCCGTTGGGGTTGGTGATATTTCCCCCCCGATACCCAAGGTAGCCCTCGCCGACTCGGGCAACCTTGGGCTGGAGGACGGAACCCCGTCGGGGTTCTTTCCCGCGACGCCGCGCATGTTGCGCATCACGCTCGCCTCCGACCGCGAAGACCTCGACGAGACGCTTCACGACTCGCTCTGGCTTTTCGCCGCGCTCGGCGTCGTGCTCATCGTCGCGACGCTCATCTTGATTCCGCGCGTGTTGCGGCGCGGCATGTCGCCGTTGCGCAAACTCAGCAACGAAGCCGCCCGCATCGACGCCGACTCGCTCTCGACGCGCTTTCCGCTCGCGGAACTTCCCGTCGAATTGCGTCCCATCGCCGAACGCCTCAACGAACTGCTCGCGCGCCTCGAAGCGTCGTTTGAGCGCGAACGCCGTTTCAGCTCCGACCTCGCGCACGAGTTGCGCACGCCCATCGCCGAGTTGCGCAGCGCGGCGGAATGCGCGCTCAAATGGCCCGACACGCGCCCGTCGCAAACCGACCGCGACACGCTCGAAATCGCGCGGCAAATGGAGCGCATCGTCACCAACCTCCTCGCCCTCGCGCGCGGGGAAAAGCTCGGGGAAAGGGGGGAAAAGCAGGGGGGAAAAGGACAGGAAAAGGGACAGGTTGCAATCGACGCCGCGCCCGTCGCGCTCGCGCCGTTGCTCGCCGAAGTGTGGCGCCCGCTCGCCGCGCGAGCGTCGGAGCGCGGCCTGCGCGTTATGTTCCCCGCGCGCGAGGCGAACGATGCGCGCGAGGCGCACGAGTATGCGTTTAGTGGCGAGGAAAAGAACCCCAACGGGGTTCCATCCTCCAACCCAGGGTTGCCCGAGTCCGCGAGGGCTACCCTGGGTTTGGATAAACAAACACCACCAACCCCAACGGGGTTGTGTCCTCTGGCGCATCGCATCAGGACGCAACCCCGTTGGGGTTGTGAATCATTATCATCATTACCCCAGGGTAGCCCTCGCGGACTCGGGCAACCCAGGGCTGGAGGACACAACGCCGTTGGCGTTGATAATGCAGCCTCGTCGCCAAACAAATACGAGCACGACGAGCACGACGAGCACAACACGCACGATGCGCACAACACGCACGATGCGCACCCCGCGCGCGAAGCGCACGACGCACGCGATGCACGCGATGCGCACGACGCGCACCCCGCGAGCGAGACGTTGTGCATCGCCGACGCGACCATGTTGCGCTCAATCGTCGCCAACCTCTGTGCCAACGCCGTCGAATACACGTCCGAAGGCGGCGCCTTCCGCATCGACATTCGACAAGACGCAACCGCCGCCACCGTCGCCATTGATTTCACCAACGACATCGCCGCCGACGCGCTGACGCCCGCTGACATGCCCAAACTCTTCGACCGCTTCTGGCGCAAAGACGCCTCGCGCACGGACGCCGGCGCGCATTCCGGCCTCGGCCTCCCGCTCGCGCGCGCCCTCGCGCAAGCGATGGGCTGGACGCTCACCGCCCGCCTCGCGCAAGCTGAAATCATCCTCACGCTCACCGGCCCGCTCGCCAAAACGCCAGACTCGTAATCTCCGCATAATCCCGCGCCCATAGAATCCCGCTTCTTCCTTCGACCTCTGCCTCTGCCTTTTTCCTCCCTTTCGCCTTCCTCCCTTCCTTTCGCCTTCCTCCTTTTTTTCCATGAACACACACATTCGAAACCTGCTCCTCATCATCACAAGCATCGCGACGCTTGCCCTCGCAAACGGCTGCGCGCTCTTCGGCGAAAAAAACGAAACCTCGCCCGCGTCCATCCAGCCCGCTGGAAAAGTATCCGCCGCCGACCTGCCCGCCCTTGCCAAAATCAACTTCCAGCAAGCCACCGCCGCCGCGCTCGCCGCCGTCCCGAACGGAAGTATTATCGAAGCCAAATTGAAAATCGAAGACGGCGGACTCGTCTACGCTTTCAAAATCATCGGCGCCGATAAAAAATCGCAAGAAGTCATGATTGACGCAGGCAACGGCAAAGTCATTCCCGACGGCGACAACGATTGACCGCGTTTATGAAAACATGAAACCAACGAACCTACTGATACTATTGCTCGCCATAGTCGCGACCGCCGCGCTCACGAGGTTTTATTACACATCCGGCGCATCCAGCGCATCCGGCGCATCCGGCGCATCCGGCGCTTCCGCGCGCGCGCCAGCCGCCGCCGCCAAACCCGCGCCAGCGCCCGCCCCAAGGCCCGCGCCGCAAACCGAGCCGCCCGCGCCGCAAATCCCCGACAACTCGCAAGCCCCCCAAACCCCGCCTGCGCCAGACACGACGCCACGGCAGCACGACCCGATGGCCCGCGAAGCCCTGGGCTTCGTGGGCAGCGATTCCGACGCCGACGCCCTTTGGGAAGACGCCATCAACAACCCCAAGCTCTCCAGAAACGAACGCAAAAACCTGATTGAAGACCTCAACGAAGACGGCCTCTCCAATCCCGCCCATCCCCAAATGAGCGACCTGCCCCTCATCATCAAACGCCTGCAACTCATAGAGCAGTTGCGCCCCGACGCGATGGACACAACCAACGCCAACGCCTTTGACGAAGCCCACAAAGACCTGTCCAAAATGTATCGAAAACTCACCGGCACGGCTTGGGGACAATGAACCTGAAAATTCCCATGCAACGCCAACACCCGCCGCTTCCCCTTTCCCGCCGCGCCCGCGCGCTCTTATTTGGCGCCAGCGCCAGCCTCGCGCTCGCATCCGTGATTGCGCCCATTTGCGTTTGCGCCGCGAAAACAGCTCCCGCCTCCGCCCCCGCCCCTCCCGCCACACCCGCCAACACCACGCCCGCCACACCTCCCGCTTCGCCTCCCGCTGCCACCACCGCACCCGCCTCCGCGCCCGCCGCCCCAACCGCGCCCGCCGCCGCATCTTCCACCTCCGCCGCGCCCACCGCGCCCGACATCGTTCAACTCGACCAACTCCAAGTCACCGAGCGCAAACAAACCTTCTACAACACCATCGACCGCAAAGTCTACAACGTCGCCAAGGACCTCCAAAGCACCGGCGGCTCCGCAAGCGACCTCCTCCAAAACGTCCCCTCCGTCCAAGTCGACATCGAAGGCAACGTCTCCCTGCGCGGCGACGACAACGTCCTCATCCTCATCGACGGCAAAACCTCCGCCTTGATGAGCGCCGGCAACCGCGCCGACGTCCTCGCGCAAATGCCCGCCGAAAACATCGAGTCCATCGAAGTCATCACAAACCCCTCCGCCAAATACAAACCCGACGGCACCGCCGGCATCATCAACATCAAACTCAAAAAACAACGCGCCGCGAACAACGTCTACACCGGCAGCGTGCGCGCCACCGCCGGCAACGACAGCCGTTACAGCGCCGGAGTGAACGCCGCCGTCACCGCCGGCAAACTCACCCTCAACGCCTCCGCCTCGCAACGCCGCGATTTCCGCCCCCGCACCTCGCAAGACGACCGCTCGCACCAACTCGTCCCAGGCGACCCGACCACCTCCGTCGGCGCCTCCATGCGCCAGCGGGAAAGCTCGCGCCCCACCTCCACCTACATCGAAGCCGGAGCCGATTACGCCTTCACGCCCGCCACCTCCGTCGGCGCCAGCGTCGACTACAGCCGCCGCACTTTTGACCGCCACGCCACGCTCACCACCGTCACCACCGGCACGGACGGAGCCGTCACCACCGACTACGACCGCAAACGCTTCGACCCCGAATACGAAACCAGCCTCGAATTTTCCGCCAACGCCAAACACACTTTCAGCAAAGACCCCGACAACTCCCTCGACCTCGAAATCACGCACAGCAAGGACAACGAGCAGGAAGACAACCACTACACCAACCTCTACCGCGCGCCCAACCCGCCCCCGCCCGACGCCCCGCCGTTCGACGCCATGCGCATTCGCAACATTGAAACCATCACCGAAGTCACCGCCGATTACGGCCTGCCCCTCGGCGAAGACACGAAATTCGAAGCCGGCTACAACGGCACCTTCGACCTGCTCGACCAGGATTTCCACGGCTCCGCGTTTGACCCCGACACGCAAGCCTGGGCGACCGACACCACCACCACGAACCATTTTGTCTGCAACACCGCCGTCAACGCCTTCTACAGCACCTTCGCGCACAAACTCGGCGACTTCGGCTTCCTCGCCGGCCTGCGCTTCGAAAACGCGCGCGTCCGCACCGACCAGCGCACCGCCGGCATCGTCAACATCGACAACTACAACCGCCTCTATCCCAGCCTCCACCTAAGCTACGACCTCACCGACACGCAACAACTCCAGGCCAATTACAGCCACCGCATCCACCGCCCCGACCCCGACGACATGAACCCCTACCCCGAATACCAAGACCCCTACAACCTCCGCGTCGGCAACCCGCACCTCCGCCCCGAGGAAATCCACTCCCTCGAAGCCGGCTACCAATACCACACGAAAAACACCACGCTCTTCGCCACCGCCTACTATCGATACCGCTACAACGGCATGACCACCGTGAGCGAATACGTTGACGCCAACCTGAACCCCGACCCCGCCGGCCTGATACTCCTCACCACGAGGCAAAACCTCTCGACCAGCCGCTATGGCGGCGCGGAACTCGGCGCGCAAGCCCGCCCGCTAAAAACCCTCTCGCTCAACCTCAGTGGCAACCTCTATCGAAACACAATCGACGCGAGCAACCTCGGCTTCAGCGCCACGCGAGCCGCGACGGCGTGGGACGCCAAACTCAACATCAACTGGGACGCGACCCCTGTGACGCTCGTGCAATTCAACGCGAACTACACGGCGAAGCGCCTGACCCCGCAAGGCTACCGCGATCCGACCATCCAAGCGAACATCGGCGCGCGCCGCTATTTCCAGAACAAACGCCTGGCGCTGATAGTGAGTGTGTCCGACATTTTCAATTCGTTGCGCGAACGCACGCACATAGACACCCCCGATTTACGCGACACGCAAACGCGCCGCCGCACCGCGCGCATCTTCAACATCGGCCTCATCTACAATTTCGGCAAACCCGCGAAAAAACAGAAAGACGATCTGCAATTCGACAATTCGGGACTGTGAGCCGAATTTTCACACAACGGGGTCAGGCCTGAATGGCGCTGAATGGCGCCAAGTTAAGGGCGTTTGTCGTTGAAAGCACGCCTGCGCAGGGAGGGGCGGTCTCCAGACCGCCCGACGCGACGCAGTCGCGCCCTTTGTGTCTTTGCACATCTGAATAGCTCTCGATGGCGAGGCGCGTTGCGCCTCGTCCGGCGGTCTGGAGACCGCCGCTCCCTGCGCAAGCGTCCTGCGCAAGCGTCACTGCGCAAGCGTCAATCCTTAACTTAGCGCCATTCGGGCCAGGCCTTGCTTTTGGCGGTCACGCTTACGTTTGTAAAACATTTGTGGGTAATTTGAAAAATTGCCATTTTTGCACGACGTGTTTCGACGTGTGACGACATGTTTCGACGTGTTGGTGGGGATTTTTCAAAGTGCCCTTGTGAGCAAACTACAAAGAGCAAGGCCTGACCCCGTTGTGTGAACTCTGGGGACGGAATACCTTGGCTGTCGCGATTGGCTTGGCGACTTCGTCACACGAAACGGCGAAGGCGCGCGATGACGTCTTCGCGGAAGCGGTCGATGTGGGCGAGGGCGTGGTCGGCAATGGAGAGCGCGGGGTTTTCGATGAGCGGGGTGAGGTCCATCGCCCAACCGATGGCTTCACAGGCGTCGGTGGCGTGCGAGGTGTGATAGGTGGCGTGCGCGAGACGGCGGCCCGCCGTCGCGAGGTCGTAGCGTTTGCCTCCGGCGATTTGCGAGTCGAAGACGCTGACCAGCGCGGCGGCCAGGTTGGGGTGCGCGCTGGCGTCGAGGAGGTGTTTGTCGGTGTCGCAGAGCCAGTCGAGGTCGCGCCAGACTTCGCAGCCGAGGACTTTTTTCGGGCGGCGTTCCGCGGGGAGCGCGCGGAGGGCGCGGAGGGCGTGCGCCATGACGGCGATGTGCGTGTCGTGTTTGTCGGCGGGTTGGTGCAGGTAGACGACTTCGGGGGCGCAGGCGGAGAAGATGGCGGAGAGGTCGGACTGGACGTTGGGGTCGGCGGGGTTTTTCACGGCGGAGCTGGGGTGCGCGAGTTGGATTTGGATGGAGTAGTCGCCGATGTAGGCGGCTTTGCGTTGCTCCTGGCGGCGGATGAGTTGCATGTCGGCGTCGGTGCAATTCGCGTAGAGGCCGGAGCGGGGGCTGCCGGCGCCGTTGGTGACCACGACGCCGGAGAACCATTTGTCGGCGCGGCCATAGCAGGCGGCGATGCCGGCGTAGGCCATGATTTCGATGTCGTC
>Ga0123357_10015245_pt1 | contig 10075 bp, 8 predicted proteins | sample TergutEmb28metaG_FD_89873 | JGI IMG/M metagenome (GOLD analysis project Ga0123357, IMG submission 89873) | Embiratermes neotenicus P4 segment gut microbial communities from Petit-Saut dam, French Guiana - Emb289 P4 | ecosystem: Host-associated > Arthropoda: Insects > Digestive system > Gut ... | reverse complement strand
TATTCCTGTTAAAAAATGTGTGCAGTTGATCCTGAGTGGTGGTGCCACAAAGATCCCAAAGCTGCAACAGGCAGTGAGGGAATTGTTCCCTGATGCTGAGCTGTTAAGTGGGATCTCTCCTGATGAAGTGATTGCCACAGGTGCAGCAAAGCAGGGTAGCTACCTTGCACGTCCATTTGATCCAGACTGTGAACACCTCGCCATGGAAGTTCCTGCTGTTTCTAAGCCCATATGTGTTAAGGTAAACCTGAATATGGCAGCTATCACATGCACAGTTGATAGCTTTTTATTGCAAGTGCTACATAAAACATTCATGTGTAATAGCGTAATAATGTCAACCTATTTCATGTTTTATCTTAGGGATACTTGAAAGCTGATAAACTCTTTTAGTGGAGAGTATACACGGAGAGGTGATGCACAAACTTCAGTGTATATGTTTGCATCTAGACCACATTACTGCTGCTCCTGACTTGGATTTCCTTGTGATTTTTCTGAGTCTGTCGGTACAAATGTCAGGAGACTATCTGTGGATAGTTACTGATTTTGTGTTTTCTGATCCTTACCTGCTCACAATTTATGATCATCTTCAAATATAATTCAAGCTATATAGTCTCTGAAGCTGAAAAAGTGCTGTTTTACAGAAGATTGATTCAAAAAGAACAAATAACTGTAATTTTTGTGGTGCTAGTTTGTTTTTGTCGTTGTAGGTGTCTGAAGAAGCAGGACTCAAATGCATTATTCCAGCACTGACACCAGTCCCAGTAAAGCGTGCTCAGGTGCACGCAGTCACATCACAGCGGTCAGATGTTACAGTGGAGCTGTATGAAGCTGATGGAGATTCATGTGGAGCACCACTTCTCTTTGGCAAGGTGACAGTTATCATTGTGGGCTCCACATTTTGTTTTGTGTTGATGACAACATGTGGTCACTGGAAACATGAATTGGGACCAGAGAAAATTACATAATTAGGAGATACAAATTTGAATTTCTCTCCCTCCTCCCCCTCCCCCCCACCAAGGAGGATGAAATGGTGGAACACGAGATGCATACAGAATTGTGGCAGGAAATAGAAAAGACCACTTGGTAATATTTAAATGAATTTTAGAGAAATGCTTTTTATATTTGAACTGGCTTGGTATAAGATTCAGTTTGGACTGTCATGAACTGTGCTGAACCTTCAGTTATTTGAGCAGGAAATATTTTGATCACCTGAAAATTATTTCCTGCCAAACCACTGTACTATGGAGTGACTAATGTCTCCAGTAGCAAACCTTCACACACTGTGGGCAGCAGTGCTCCAAAAATGGCTTAAATCTGTGAGCTATTTAAGAAGACCCATTTTGCCACAGTCTTCATAAAAATATTTATATACATTTGATGTTTGTGTGACTGTGCATCATTGATAAAATAATATAAACAGCCAACTCGATGCAACAATAACAAATTTTATTGATAATTACAATCAACTCAGCATGTTTCAGGCGATAGTTTCGCTCATCCTCAGGAGCACTAGACTGTGTTTACAGCTTGTGGTATAATGCACCGACGATGCTGCCTGCTGGTGCATTATACCACAAGCTGTAAACACAGTCCAGTGCTCCTGAGGATGGGCGAAACTATTGCCCAAAACATGCTGAGCTGATTGTAATTATCAATAAAATTTGTTATTGTTGCATCTAGTTGGCTGTTCATATTATTATATTTCTATACATACCTCTGGTCTCCTTTAACTGCCCATGTTGAGCATGTGACTGTATGTGTGGATCCCTAGTTTGAAGCATCTTGTTTCATATCTCAGAAACGTGTCAGATGTGAACAGCAGTCAGTGTGCGCTAAGCTAAGTCACTGATTGTGATTTCATTATTGTGTTTCATTTTTCCAGGTCCATTTGTTTGATATTGTAGGGCCAACGAAGATCAATGTAGAGGTGAGCCTAAACAGGTGAGATCTGCTGACATTTGACGTTTGTTGTGTGATGTGATGTAAAATGAAGCAAGTGGTCCCTCAGGGTTGTTATAGCAAATCCTCATTAATTTGATCGTTTGAAATACTTTGAATTTTGAAGATAATGTAGTTTTGCAGCTGCCAGTGGGATATTATATCTTTTCCTTAAGTTAGTTCAGAGTACATATGCATCGAAATGTGAAGCCTGAAAGAGGTTGGTTGACTCTGGAATAGTTTACGTACTGCAAAAATATCAAGGATTTCTTATTTATAGTCACTTACATTCCCTAAGTAACATTAGTCGGTACTCAAAGGTGTTGTAAACCTGCATGCATGCATGGCATGTTGGACTTGTGTTCCTTTGTTTTAGTAGACTCCCTGAGGATGGCACTCCAGTGGTGAAACATGTAGGGGTTGATACTCCTTGTGAATTGTATTTTATGATTTATATGTTAGTGTATTTTATTGAGTGCATTTGTTGGTTGATGTACTAAATATGTGAAAATGCACAGTAGGAGAATGTAAAAGTTTGGAATAGATTAATGTAGATGAATGAAATAATTTAATAGTTTTGTCTGTACTAGTAGTAATCATTATAATGAAATTCCTACTGTTTTCTTTTGGGTTATGACACTAGTGTGGTTGGTTGACGCCACTGTTTTGGAGGAATGCATTGTTTCCATCTTCAGAATGATTGTGGTTAAATAACCCATCAGTCAATCATTCAACTACCATTTATGTCAGTCCAATAATTACTCAATTGATGTTACATAACAGAAGACTCTGGATTCTAAACTATCCACTAAGCTGTTTTAATATTGCAGTAACTAGTGGGATGCATGTTCTAATAATGGATCAATAAACTGTTTCAATGTTGCAGTGTTGGTGGGATGCATGTTGTAGTGACGGATCAAAAGAGTCAGAAGAAACAAACATGGAAGCTGGACACATGATGATGTGAACCCTAGATCAGATGTATGTAAATGTGATGTCAATTGTAAGCAATAAATAATTTTTGTACATGCCACTGTGTAGTGTCACATCTAAGTCATCCAGCTATCCCTTGGGTACCACAAGTTCAAGTCAGGAAGAGATGACATGAATCAAACCATTTGTCCTAGACTGTGCCATAGCTTGGGCAGTTGCCATCCTCTTACTGCAGAGGCCCAGGTTAAATCCAAGGGTGGTGCATGAAGGTTTTTTGATGGACAGAGTAACATTGGGACATCTTTTCCCTGGGTATTTTGATTTTTCCCTGCCAGTTATCATCCTATCAGTGCTACATGCTCTTTTTAACTCCCAGAGCTGGTACAGTAGGCCCAGTTGCAGCCGCTGTACCAAAGGACTTGGTCTCATGTCTCCCAAAGAAGAAAGGAAAAGGCATTCACCTTGTTTAGTGTCTAAGAATGTGTAAAACCATACATGTCTACCATATCAATAGTGCCAAGGCCACACACAAGGTGTGAGGAGTTCTTAATTTTCAAATAACATTGGTCAATAAAGATTGTGGCCCCTGAGGAAAAATCTCACCCACACCTTTCGCTCTAGGTTAAAGGGCTGGAATCTTCTGCGCCAGGACACTAGTGTGTTTTTACCATAGGTGCCATGAAGAATTCAAGGATTTCTTCTCCCAGGAAGATGATGATGTGTTTTGCAATGATGTTTGTTCTTTTATGGAAGTTCTTGGCCATGAATATAACCCAGATCAGTGGGGCTTGTTCATTGATTGGTCAAAAATGAGCTTGAAGGTGGAAATAGATTCCCTTCCGTTTCTTTGACTCATGCAGCCAACATGAAGGAAAGTTACGAAAGCATGAAGCTACTGTCGGGAAAGATTAAGTATGGCGAATTTAAGTGGAAGTTACGTGGTGATCTCAAGGTTGTGGCACTGTTACTCGGAATGCAACTCAGGTACACAGAATACTGCTGTTTCCTCTGTGAGTGGGACAGCCGGGACAAGAAGAATGACTATGTAAATAAACTGTAGCCTAAACGAACATCACTGACACCAGGGGAGAAAAATGTCGTCAATCCTCCTCTTGTTCTTCCGGAGAAAATTTTTCTGCCCCCTTTGCACATAAAGCTGGGCCTCATGAAAAACTTTGTGAAAGGTATGAATTAAACTGGCCGTGGATTTGAATTTTTGAGGAATAAGTTCCCAAATGTGACGCAAAAATCAAGGAAGATATATTAATAGGAACCCTGATCAGTGAACTGTTGCAAGATAAACATATCGATGAAGACCTGAATGAGACTGAAAGAAATGCGTGGTTGTCTTTTAAGAGGATTTGCAAGGACTTCTTAGGAAATCACAAAGCAGCGATCTATCGGGATGTTGTGCAGCACCTGTTGACTTCATACAAAGCTATGGGATGCAATATGAGTCTGAAAATCCACTTTTTGGAGTCCCACTTGGATTTTTTTCCAGAAAATCTCGGCGAAGTCAGTGAAGAACACGGCGAAAGATTTCACCAAGACATTTTGGCTACGGAAAATGGGTACCAAGGCAAGTGGACCTCAAATATGTTGGCAGACTATTGTTGGACGGTGAAGAGGGATGTACTGAAGCCAATTACAGGCGAAAGTCATACGTCTCTACATTTTAGAGGCAAGTTTCTGCCTGTTTCATTAGTACGTAAAGTACTATTTTGCACAAAAAGTCTTCTGTGTCTTTGAAACTATGCATGATAGAAAAATTCTCTACACGTATCTGAATTCAGCATAAAAATATACTGCTAAGGTCACGTATTTGAAGTTCATGGGCCAAAAAAAAGTTAAATTTTGTTGTCCAGTGAAATGTGACTGGTGAATGAAGCTACTTTGTCATCCTCATGTGGAAGTTACTATTTCATGGCCAGATTTCATAATCATAATCTTGCATATTGCTAATTGAAACCGGTTTGTTGGGGAGCTGTTTCTACTAGTAATATCAGAAACAGTAATACCATCAGAATGTTAGCATGGGTTGCACAAGTAACTCCTGACCACTTATTTAGCAGGACATCTGTTTTCTGTGGTGTCCCTACTAATTGTTTGCTAATTTTCAATAATCAAGCAATGTGGCCTTCCTGCCATCCAAGTTATATCACAGTAGTTGAAAGTGGAGAGATATAATTAGTTTGGAGTGCAGATTATCCAGTAGGAACTTTGCTATTTTAAATCACTTGTCTGATGTTTGCTTATCACACAAAAATTAGCAGATTGCAGCTAATCATCAATAGAGAAGCTATGCCATGTAATAACATTGATGTTTGTTTCCTGTGAAACAGCTTGGATACTATGCTACATAGATATATGGACACACAAACGTGTAGCATGTTTAGTAGAGATGAGAAATGCATACAAAGTTTTGGTTGGAATTCTTGAAGGAAATGACTGCTTAGGAAATATAGCCATGTATGTGAGGGTAATATTAGGCTGGATCTGAAGGAAATGATCCTGAGATTGTGGACTGAGTTCATTTAGCTGAAGTAGGGAGCTGGTGGCAGGGTTTTGAGCACATGTTTAGTCAACATTTCTGGTTGGGTTACGGCAAGGAATATCTTGACCACCTTAAAGTCTATTTTTTGAAGGAGGATTCTGCTGCATGTAGTTTGTTAATGGCAGGTTGATAACAAACACCAACAAAATTCAAAAGTTTATGTTCTAAAGTGGGCTCATTAAGACAATTCTTGTCAAGGAATTTGAAAACTTAGAACTTTACACAGTTTCTGAATGTGGATGATTTTCATAGTGATAATTATACCACACCTTGACACATGACATACGGTTGGGTATTCAGTAAATTATTTTCAGTGATGGTACACAGTCCAGTACAGTGTGATTTATTGGAAAATAAATGTTCTTGATTTCCACTGTAAACTACATGTGTTGACCCTCAAGTGGGTTCAAACATGTAGCTGCATTTTGGACACAGCATCTGTTTTTCCAGTAAATCAGGTTATGTTGGATGGTGTGCTTGAATTGGGAGTAGTACTGCATCTGTCTTGTGTACCCAGCTGTTTGGTGTAGCTGATATTTTCAGGGTGTATGAAAGAGGTAGTCCAGCTTTCAGAACTTTTTTTTCTTGCTTTTCAGTTCTGACTTGCATTGATTTTCATTAGTTGTAGATACAAGTCTGCCATGAAGCCTGCCAGAACTACCCTGCATGCACTCAAATTACTTCCCGTGGACAACTAAAAAAAAAATATTTTGGGATTAAAATTTTAATGAGAAAAATTTTGTCCTGCAACAATTTTTTTTCCCTTTGTATTGTTCACTGTAAAACTGTAAGGGTCTAATTTGAGCGTGACGTAAAATAATAGTATTGGACCATGCCAATCCAAAAATTAGTTTAACCTGTCAGTGTTTTTATATGGATTTACCCATTTGAAATTTCAAGTCTTCCATAGTTCGGGAGTTGAAAAAAAAACGAATATGTATGACATTCCCTTCGTACTTTTTCTGCAAAGAAAGCTTGAAGATGTAATTTGTCAACCTGTTATATATAAATGATGAAAGTTACTTGGGAATATTTGCAGGGGTTCTGTTGACTGTTTGGATAACAGTAGGATATGTCTCTTAACAGTGCTGTTATTAGAAGCATACTGCTGCTAACTAGAGTGGAGTGTATGTACTTGTCTAACACAACTTTATTTGATGGTAGAGGTATATATAATATTTACTACATAAGGTACAACACATGTTTTGGCACTTGACAATGGCCATCTTCAGGTTGTACATGAAATACTTAGTAAGCAGTTGTACGAGACTTATATAGGTTGTATACAGTGGGGAGGTAGGAGTTGAGGTGGGCACGAGATCTCGTATGTGTCATAGAGGTTGGGTGGTGTGGGTACACGGGGGGACTCTGCTGTTATATATTATGTCTCAGTTAATATAGTTAGGTCTATGGTATTGTATTATGTGTGTTGTAGAATGATATGTATATATATATATATACTTATCTTATACATATACAGTGTGCAATATCATACAAAATGTGGTTTCATATAGTTACAGTTTTGGGTTCATTAATCTCTTCTAGTTGTTATTATATTTACTGTGTAATCAGGTTAGACTCTTCGTAGTTTATCTGTACAGTTTAACAAGGTAAAACTAGTATAGGTCAGAAATAAAAGTAAGGTGGGTAAGGGAAGCAAATTAAAAATTGAAATAATGATAGGGAGTAAATAAACATACAAAATAAAGTAAAGCAAAGTAAAACTGCAGTGTTAGGCTTAATGTTACACTTCTGGTTTCACTGAGTTGTCTGTTACAACTGAATGTTCTAAGAGTAGGGCTTTAGATGGTTCCCAGTCTATGATACTGCTGCTAATTAGTCACTTTAACAAAATGAATATATCCTTCGCAGGAGTGACTGTCCATTACATGGTGTCACTGCAGCAGTAAATGCACTGTCCAACTCTGGTACAAACTGTAAAGACATGCAGAATTTTGATGGAGAAACTCCTTAACAATTGACCTTTCGGAAGACTGAGAATGGCAAATAATATTGTTTCCTATTTTAACTGGTTACTTAAGAACCATGGTAGACTGTGTAATGTCGTACAATTGGGTGATGGTGAATAATGAAGTAGAAGGGTGTGGAAGGAAGTAGTTGTCACCTGCTTTAAAGTACTGCCCTAGAATGTACCTGCAGGAACTAAGGAAAACTTGAATATGGGTCAGCTTGGATATTTACTGGGTCACATTAGCCTAGGAGTGTATCAAGGAACAACTGTGTTAATAGTTTGGTTCAGCTGCAAGATAGCTAATGATTTGGCTAGTTTAGTGATCAGTTATTTCTGCCCAAAGAAAAGCCTTTCGTTTCACCACCATGTCCATCATGATTTATCATCTGAGCCTTGTATTTGTGAAACCAGTGTGTGTTACTAGGTTTTGTATGTTGTATCTTACCGTCTTCCAGGTGTATAGTGTGTCAACAGATTTTTCATGTCTTTGAGTCAAGTGATAGTATAAATTTATTATTGAAACTTAGCGATTGTTCGTACAGTTAGTTTACATGACTTGTGAATCTGATAAAGTTATGTTCCAGCTTCGAGGACTTTGTCTGTAAGAGCACGTTAATCACGTTATTCTAGTTCCCATCGGTTTTTCGGCCACGTATCGAGTCACGTGATTTATCTGCCCATGATTATCTGGTGACCCTGATATACTGTCGGTCAAATCAAGCATGTCTCGTAATTTTACCGATTTTCCAGATTCTCCGCCTGGTGTTGGCCGATTCTCAAAGCCAGCGGAAACACTCCTCGTTGGATTAGTGATGTTTTCGATTCCGGTAGCACTTCGTTTCTCTGCACTGGGTGACGTGATCTGTCGTACGTATACTGTGCTATGTCTGTTAAGCCTAGACGAAGGCACTTCAAGTAAGATTTTACCCGAGAAAGTAATGAAGTTTTGGGCCGCGGTGGACTTGGAGCCTTCACTCTTCTGCAGTGTTAACGCAACGCAAGTTGGTAGTCCAAGACAGGTGTGCACCCAGTTTTTTTTTTTTTGGGGGGGGGGGGGGGGGGGGGGGGGGGGGGCGGTTTTTTGTGATTTTACGAAAAATATTTTATAGGCAGACTTTTGTGTGCTAAAGTGGCGGTACAGCATTTGGAAATAGTGATATAATGTAGGACATGGCGCCGCTTATATTGGTGAACAATTGACGATTTTTAGGATTATTTTGCTGCCTCCATCTTCAAGGTAAAAATAAATGATGAAATAAATTGACTTTGACATTTTGGCAACACACTGGGAACAAAATTTGATGTCAGCTTCTACACAATCACCCTTCGTAACTTTGCTGTCCCGACGCGCTCAGTCTGGTAGGTGATCCTCTTTCGGGAAACAGGTGTGGTTCACCGAATCACATTTAGTTTTAGTGATTTCATTTTTTTATTTGTTTTATTTATTCAATTTATTCTTGATACAAAATAAAGGAGCGCTATACCCAGTAAAACAAGTAGATCATTTCTAGGAAACTGACACAGTCACTTCTCTGTACTCCCATTTACACCACACCCGTACGCGACTGCTTTCGCACTGGACTGATACCGTCCGTCGCCCGCTGCTAACGTTTTCTCATTTAAATCTCTCCCCTCCTACCTATCACCAACTGTCCTGAATATACGTTGACAGATTAACTTACAACGCATGCCATGAACCGTCCGTAACTAACGCCAGCAATCCTAAGAAACAGCTATACTAGAAATGATCGGCTACAAGCGGAAGAAAATGTGATTGTTGATTAAATTTCGGCCCCCCCAGTATAATCCAGAATTTAAAAACCCCAGAATTTTCACAGAAAATTCCAATACATCCACGATAAATTACAGCACGAATGTCAAAATTAGTTGTTAAGACTCTTTTCCCGGCTGTTTTTACATCGAAGTATTTTTTTTTTGTATCAAGACGAACAAAATACACGGTTGTAAATCCAACAGCGAAATTAACCGAGCTGCAGCACACGCGTGGCCACAGAAGGTGATACCATGTCGTGATAACACACTTTTCCCACACAGTCACTACTTTCGGGGAAGCCACTTTGCGGAGCGGGGTGAAAAAAATACCAGTTTTATAAGATAGCCCCCGTTCGCCCGGTCTCTTCCAATGTGCCTGATTTAGTGTTCCTGCAACTTAAAAATCCCCCGTCCCTACTGTTAATATAACCTGAAATATTCATCACGTACAGTAAAGGTACAAGGAGAGTCTCTCGCTAGAGGCCCCAAACTATTGTCTATAAAAAATTACGTTATTGAGATAATGACTTGAAAATTTATATACACATACCGGCAACGATGCCAAACAGGACCTGCTCATAATCAATGCTGAAATCGGTCTCCTTTCACAACCAAGCACACTGGAATGTGTTTCTCCAAATTCTGGAATACTTTTCCCAAAGTGTCGAAGTTGTCGGCTTGAATCTCTTGGCGTATAGCGTCTTTGAGTTGTTCTTTTGTGCGGGGTGTATTTTTGTACACTTTGCCCTTCTATAGGCTCTAAAGAAAGAAGTCGGCAGGCATTAGATCGGCTTCCCCTTGTCTCTAACTTTTTAACCAATTTCTGGATGCAACACTTCGATGGTGCACGTCTTTCACCAAATTCCTTTCGAAATGCCGTCTGGCATGCTTTAAATGAACCTGTT
>Ga0123357_10015244_pt1 | contig 10075 bp, 5 predicted proteins | sample TergutEmb28metaG_FD_89873 | JGI IMG/M metagenome (GOLD analysis project Ga0123357, IMG submission 89873) | Embiratermes neotenicus P4 segment gut microbial communities from Petit-Saut dam, French Guiana - Emb289 P4 | ecosystem: Host-associated > Arthropoda: Insects > Digestive system > Gut ... | reverse complement strand
CGCAGGAATACAGAAACTAGTTGAACGATATAACAAATGCATTGTGTTGCAAGGGGACTATGTAGAAAAATGATGTGTAAAATTGCTCACAGTTACTTCTATTAAAGTCGTTAAATGTATTTTGCCTTTACTTTTTGATTCTCCCTCGTAGTAGTGAAAATTATGTCCGGAAGTATATCGCAAATCATATAATTATTATTAATTTACACGCCACCAGGGGCAGGGGAGGGGAAAGAAGAGGAGTGATCTTCATTCACTGAATAATTCTGCATTAGGCAAGTCTGTCACTGAATGTTCTGTATTGTCAGCAACAAATTAACTGAATGGAACATTTGTTGGTGATCCAATCCGGCTTCAAGAATTCAGTAACCTCTTCAGAGGTTCTTCCTTTATCCGTGGAATGAAATATGAAAGCAGTGGTTCGTACATAATCAACACGTTATGTAGCAGACAATTTCAATGCGCTAAAATATGTGTATGATAACAGAAAGCGCTTTATGCGTAGGACATTTGTTTGTTTGTTTGATTGCTAAGGAACGCTGGAAGTATAGCGTCATATGTGAGTAAAGAAATGGAAATGGTGTGAAGGTATCAGTTGTAACATATGTTACCAGTGATCCTTGTTTCGAGACAAGATAACAGATATGGTCGGTGGTTATACAGGCAAATTATGTTTGGCTGAATTAATTACAAAGTTATTGGAATTTGAGCGAAATGTTTACTGGCACATGGATGGAGGTTGTAGTGCCGCAATAGGAGGTAAGGTCCTCAAGGTCGTAAGACCTCGTGATTAAGGCGATATTGTTAGGTTTATGGCCTTATTGTCGCGAGGAGGAATGCGGCTACCCTGGCTGCGGGTTTGTGACGGCTTTTCTTGCACTAATACCTACAGGAACCAGGAGTAGCACGTTTGATCAGAGCCCAGAGTGAGGACACCTGTTTTATAATATAATATTAATTTACTGCAATTGAGCTATCATCCGGCGGCAGTGGTTATTCTACATGTATACAAAACATGAAATTGGTTACTACTACATTTAAGTCGGGAGGGCTACATGAGAAGCATGTAGTGGCAACTTGGAATCTTGGGAACCATGAGAGGGCAGGTGTTTCGGAAGCAGCCCAAACTGGGTTCGGAAAACACTTTGTTTTGGGCCCTTGTGTGCGCCAGACGGAGAAAAGAACGGAAACATTAATCAAGACTATGGAGTGATAAAAGTTTCAGTGCAGTTCATAATTGGTATCCATTGTGAAATAAAGTGAAATTAGTAATCAGTGTTAATGGATTTGGAGAATTGTCCCCGAAAAACAGTGCCAGATAAATGAGTCTGTCTTCTGCTAATGTGACTGTGTAAGACCACCACTCACATTCCTTGAGGGGAGTTTATGATCAAAGACTGAACTATTGAGGTAGTCTAGCGTTGTGGTGATTCGGTTGGCTGCAGTAGTTGAAGGAACAATTTCAGTGTTTATCTGGAGGGGCTGAGGAAAACGCGAAAATTTTATAAAAAGCCTGTCTCCAAGAAGGAACTTGAAACTAAAATACCAGAAAACTTACAAAGCAAACCTTCAAACACTCAATCACGAGATTCAGCATGTATAAAACGCATTGTATATGGCGCATACTGATGGAACGATCGGCCAAGACGTTACGTTTCGTTAGTCGGTTTACGCATAACCACAATCACTTCTCAAGTGTCTAGCTGTAACGTTACAGTAATTTGTCATCAAGGAATCACAAAGGAAGCACATAATTTAAGCGATGACCTTGTTATTCATTTTAAATTATTACAAAAACAGGTCCAGTTCTAGCTGCATATTTCAGCAGGCTATTAAACTGCGCTGGATCTGTCCACATTTCTCAGAACAACGGTTGACAAAAAGTGCTGGGAAGAGAACACAAGAGCGCAACGACGTACTGCAGCCTAGAGGACTCGTATTTTGCAAGTTTTTCAAAGACGTTTTTGCACAGATTTTCGGTCTTGATTAGTGCTGTTATTCCGGATTTTGGAGGGAGCAGGTCTGTACGCACGAAGGGAAACAGGTTACTTTCAACCTATTTTAACCTACTGTTTTCATCAAATAAAGATACCCCTACTGCACACGATTGCCAAGAGCCTCAAAATAACTAATCATTTGATGAAGATACAAGCACTATGGATGACAATGATAAATTATTTTCTTTGCATTTTGTGCAAAACTCAGTATTCTTGTACACATTATACAAGCTACACTAAATTTGAGGGTTTCGGCTTTTGGGTTGTGATGGGGGAAAACAGTGGCTTCCTTCTGAGGTGTGTCATCCCCGTTGTGTGTAGAAAGACTAATGGTGAGGTAAATTTCAGTCATGAAACACAACTATGGTGGTATGTTTTATGATGGCCGAAACATGTAGTTATTTCTTTGCTATTAAATACCACCACAGTTGTGTTTCATGGCTGAAATTTACCTCACCATTAGTGGCGTCCTTATTCTGTCCTCATAAGATCACGCGAAAATACAAGTAAATGACTGTTGATGTGATGAATAGGTTGATTGTACTGCATTGCCTGTCGAGGTTCATGAAAAGCTCGGTTTGGGCTAGGCCTGCTTGTAAATAAGGAGTTTTTATAGAGTGGGCGAGAGTGAACCAAAACTAAATACACGAAAAATGTTGTATATTAATTCCAGTCATAGGGAATTTAATGAAACTTTGATCAGTCGTGGTGGAATTAACAATGTGATTGGATGTTACATGTTTCATATTGATCCCAACTAAAGAAGTCCTGTAAATTTGTGTGTGTTTCACTACAGCTTTATAACTAACTGGAAAAACTTCTGTTAAACTCAGTTGGCATTTGATCTTTAAACTGTCTACATTTATTTTCAAATTCCACCACTTCTAGCGGAGAGGTTCAAAATGGGTAGAGCTCTATATGCACACACACCCCCCTCCCCCGCATTGGCGTGTTGCGGGGTAACCTTTATATTTATTTTCAAATTTTATTTCAATAATTCTTAAATAACAGTTTTCGAACTTCTGAGACAGAAGTATGAAATACGTCCTTAATGGAGGGTCCAGAAAATATTGATAGGCGTAAATCTAACTAAGCATGGAGCCTTATTTAAAGTTCGTCTTTTAAGCTGAACATACCAGACCTGAGAACACGAGGATAATTTTATAGGTAATATAGTGGTGACTAATGATATCAACTGAAAGTGAAATTTGGTATTTATTTGTTTATATATCGACGCTCATAGTGACTTTCAAGTGACCGTGCATCGTTATAATTTCTTATACTAAAACCAAACAGATGCACTAATTTTTCAAATTTATTTTTGGAATAAAACTCTACATATTTCGGACAGTTCCTCTGTCCATCATCAGGAGTTTTTCACCGTACACACAGCAAACCTGTGTGACATATACCATTGCTGTGTGTACAGTGAAAAACTCCTGATGATGGACAAGGAACTGTCCGAAACATGTAGAGTTTTATTCCAAAAATAAATTTGAGAAATTAGTGCATCTGTTTGGTTTTATTATAAGAAGCTCAGAGTGACTAAAACTACATGACCACGATGTCTTATCCGAAAAGCTTGGGGTCAGATTCATTTCGGAATTGAGAATTTCTCGAGTTTTCGGAAGGTAATGCCGTGTATTACGTAACATGTCCAGCGGGTCTGGGGCAGCACCCCGTCCTGATCACACACATTACTATTTCTGCAGCGAACCGTATGAATATTCACACTAAAGGGGGTAAATATACTGCACAAATAATATTGCTGTTATCCATTGGGGTGGTTTGCAACTTTCTGACATTTTGACAATGCAAAAATGCCAAAGTCACGCAATAACTTAAATAGTGTGTGCGTATCAGCGAACAGCCTTGGCGCTTGTAACTGGTAGACAGCTGAGACACATCTGTCGCCTCACACATGCATTGTAAGTGGCCAGGTTCAGAACATTCGGTTTTCAACGCTTTAGGATTTCGGAATTGCGGAGAAGGCATTGTGGAGCTGAGTGAAGCTGCGAGTGACTGGGTGATAACAAACAGTGAACTGGAAAGGATATAGCAAGAAACAGTCTTGTTAAACTTAAGGTAGTGCTAATAAACCGACCTTCGTTGGACAGACTGAGGAAAACAACGTAAGGTTTCAGTGGGGTTTGTCGATGTCACGGCAGCGACTTAGAAAGACTCTTTGTTGATCGCAAGCTGCAAGAGGCACTGTTTCAGCATATTTGGTCTGTTTAAAAAATCGGCGAGGCTAAGCAGGTCTAATGGAGCTTATGTAAATACGTGTTCGTACACATAAAAGCACGCTGACGTAACAAGATTTGGTGAGACAAATGCTTGGTGATTTTATAGCAGATAACAAGGTATTGTCCATTGTGCATGTGCAGGACAACAGTGAAAGACGAATTTACACCTCTGTTGCCATTGCTGTCTTCGCATTAGGCACACAAAGCTCTAATGAGTACATTAGATCTTTGTGTGCCTAACGTGTTCACAGATCGCACGCTAAAGACATGCTGTCAGTTTCCTGCCTCTACTCGTCAAGCTCCTTTTTTTTCACGTGAAAGTGCACACGATTAAACTCCCTGCCATTTTGTGAAACACGTGTTTGGCTTCTGGATGCGCATGTTGAAGTTCTGGGACTTTTCAGGGCAGAAACATCTTAGTCTGTGACTTAAATTTTGCTGTCTGTTGTAAAGATGCATTCTTTAATTACAGATTGGCACGTTCGCTTTACTGATGTTTCTCATTTGCGAACGTTATTTCTAGCAGATGCAAGGTTATATTACATACACATTTCTTTCGGTGATCACATACATAACAGATTATACGAAAAGTAACTAATGAATTTTGTAGTGTATTAGGCCACCCAGATCTGATGAAGGTTTCACAATGTGCTGTCATCATAAAATGCGTTGTTTGGAAATACGTTTAGCACCCAGCAAGATATGAGAAAGTGTTGAGTTTTCCAGTCTTATTTGATAGAACGCCGCTTATTCTGGTAGAAATTCACTGAACCATCAAAGAAAGTAATACCGAATTCTAGGTGTGAGTACTCTTCTATCGTGACGCTACAGTTTAGTACATTCCTCCCAAATTTTAGCAAGTAGCTATCACTACAGCTTGTCGGTCCTTGAACAAAGACGTTTGCAGCCGTCACTTTGAGAGCCGCTGAAATTCGCAAGAGAAACACACACAAAATTTTAACCGAAACCACAAGGGAGAGAGAGGATGTAAGGAACTGAGACGTGATCGGGAGGATAAGGTTAATATGAGTCCTTGTGTGAGGGGGTTCAGCTGGCAAAGATTAGGGTTATGTGGCAGTTAATCTTGAACACCTTAGTGAGGTTTTGGGAATTTGAAGTTCAGGTAACCGTGCATTGTGACAAATTCTTATAATAAAACCAACTAGATGCACTAATTTCTCAAATTTATTTTTGGAATGAAACTCTACGAGTTTCGTCCTGATCCTGCTGCTCGCAAGCTGTCAGCAAACCTGTATGACATATACCATTGCTGTGTGCACAGTGAAAAACTCTTGATGATGGACAGAGGAACTGTCCGAAACATATAGAGTTTTATTCCAAAAATAAATTTGAGAAATTAATCCATCTAGTTGGTTTTATTGGGACGAGGTAACGGGGGAATGGAGGACATTGCATAACGAGGAGCTAAATGATTCGCTCTCCTCACCCAATATTGTGCGGGTGATAAAATCGAGAAGAATGAGATGGGCTGGGAATGTGGCGCGTGTGGGTGAGGAGAGGGGGTGTATAGGGTCTTGATGAGGAAACCGGAGGGAAGGAGACCACTGTGGAGACCTAGACGTAGATGGGTGGATAATATTAGGATGGATCTGTAGGAGGTGGGATTTGGGTATATGGACTGGATTGGGCTGGCCCAGGATAGAGATAGGTGGCGGACGCTTATGAGTGCGGTGATGAACTTTCGGGTTCCGTGAAATGCGGGGAATTTCTTGACTAGCTGCAAACCAGTTACTTTCTCAAGAAGGACTCTGCACCATGGAGTAAGTAAGTAAGTAAGTAAGTAAGTAAGTAAGTTCGTTTTAGTATAAGAATGAGGTTTTGGGGTTTCGCACGAAGCGGAGAGTTTCGTGACATGAGCTGTGCCTCTTACTGTGCTCCATGGCGTTATCAGTTACAGTTGTTTTGAAACTGTGGAATGTAGTTGGACAGAGGAGCGTGAAAATTAAACTTCTATAATCACTTATGTTGCTGATCCCAGTGGCAGCGCGATGTAAGACATGAGTTTGCGGCCGCTCGCTTGCTGGGATTGCGGGTTCGAATCCCGCGGCGGCATGGATGTCTTTCTCTTGTGAGAGTTGTATGTTGTTAGGTAGAGGTCTCTGCTTCGAGCTGATCACTCGTCCAGGAGAGTCCTACCAAGTGTGGTGTGTCTGAGTGTGATCGTGTAAAGAGGCGGCCTTGGCCCAATAGGGCTGTTGTGTCATAGTGAAAAAAATCACTTATATTCTAAACTCTAAGTAAGACTATATAAAATTTTATACGATTGTATTTTAAATAAATACCTGCCAGCGCCCTCGTAATGATCTTTATTGATGGCTGTCATAGATCGAAATTTTACTGCAGTAATTTCTTTCGGCGTGAGGTAAAGTAGGGAGTAGCCTAGAATAATATGTGTTGCCATTGTGCATTGATTTTATGAGACTGACCCACAGGTCAAAGAGCTGGAAAGAGGAATCACAGAACTACACAATACCAACTGACGCACACGCGATTTGCTTTTTGTTCGCTTTTTCCCTCCGCAGTTGCTGGTATGTTTGTATTCATTGTTTAGAACAAACAAGAATGGAAAGGTGAACACGCATTTTGCAAATATGTTATTTGCGACTTTGCAAACATCACTGGCCCCGATCTACGTTTGCTGGATATACAGAACTGTTGCTACAAAGCTAACAGTCTGCCAGATTTGACAGTGTGTTAAGCAAACGCGTTCCTTTGTAATCCTTTAGCCCCACAAATACTAAAGAAATGAAGGTTAAAGCGTTTATTTTCCATCCAGCAGTTAAGTAGATTAAAAATTCCGAAAGGCAGATAGACATTTACCACCCTGTCGAGAGTTCACTTTACTACGGTTGTGTAATTAACGTATTTAATCAATCAGAAGTATTACAGTTTTTGTATTTCTATTTATGTGCATCATATATCCCCATTTAATAATATAGAACACACATACATTTTAATAAAAATTGGTAAGAATATCGTGTCCCTAGGGACCACTTCCTAATTTCCTACCGTGCCAAATAACGCCCTTCTAAACAATTGAGGCGACAGTTGCACAACGCCATTTAATTTCGGTGCACAGTTGTGGAGGTCAGTGAGCTTTTTCATTGACATAATCCTTCCAGCCGCACTATGGACCTGACGTTGACTCAGCCTGTAACAAAAATGAGTACCAGGATTGTCTCCTGGGGAGTAATGGCGGACGGTGCGCAGGACTGACAAACTTGCCACCTTCATGTGCCGATTGTTTGGAAGTCTGGTAGTCTCAGCCTCCTGGAACCACAAGGGTTTGTCCAGGTCCGTTTATGGGATCTTTGTCTTTTACAGAGTTATAGAATATTATGTGATAATACACATTGTAAAGGGTGAAACGTTTGTCGAGGTTGTGTTAAAAGGTAAAGGTAAAGCAGTCCCGTTACAGGCTTGGAGTGGCCCAGAGGGTTCCAGGATATTAAGGTTCCCAGATTTCATGACAACGGCACAGGGTGGTGGTAAGGTTGTCAGCCTTACGCACCGGCCGCTTTTTACCCCCAGGAATTGCTCCTGTTACTCATTTCTGTTAGAGATTGAGTCGACCCCCAGGGGCCATATTGCGATCGAAAGGATTTTATGTCAATGAAAAATCCACTGACACCAGCTGGGAACGGTTGAGGTTGTGTTGGATTTGTCAAAGGCAAACTAATGTGGTTGGTTGTCTGCGAAATCTGCACACGAACGTAAGTTCTGTTACTGAGATATTTGTGTACATTTTGCGAAACAAACCGAGAGTGGGATAGAAACGTAATTTAAATTTGCACTGAGAAAGCATAATAGGAAATAATTTGCTGTGCAGATAAGGCATATGACTGGTTGAATTCATTGTAGTAGGTATTAAGAGAAAATCACATTTGAAAACCGACAGGTTAACCATTTCTCTCAGCTACTTGCATGGTCACAGCGTTAATCATTAGACTAATGCCTTAGATCAGGCTTGCTCAACCTCTTATGTGGTGCAGGCAAATTTGGGAAAATATTGTCTCTGTGCGTGCAACATGAAATGTAATACACAGGATGAAGAATAAATCAGTATGCAAGTATGTGTAATTTCACCTGTGTATTTTTTTATCTATCATGTGTCATAAAATATGCAGATGATAAGAGGAAAAATTTATTTTAAAAAATGGAATTAACAATCTGGGCTAGAGTGTTGCTTTTTTTGGCATATTTGTATAAAGTTCTGTGCACACACTACATCCCTGTTTTGAAATTGAAACTTTAAAGTAGGAATATGCCTGTGCAACTAAATTTGGGCTTGTGTCACTATGATTTGATGGAGGTATTCACTGTCTGTGCTAGAGAAACCTGTGATACAAAAACATACAGCAAATACTGTCATTCTATTTTATAGTTCCCCACAGCCATATGGTATAGCTCGAGCTGTTATATCGACCGTGGGTGTCTTATCCAGAACTTCTGCAAACCCGTGTTTTTGAAAAAGAAATAATTGTGAAAAGTTACACTTATTTCTAACAGCATTCACTTAGCGTGTTTAAAACTAACATTAAATAACTATTCTAAAATTTTTACTTCGAGTTCGACATTGGCTGGCCTCAGTTTCTGATAGGCTGACCTTAATAGTAAGCCTTACTTTCACAGGGTTTCGCGTTGGTACACTGATCAAATTTTCAAAGGGCTTTGATTGACTTGCCCATAAAGTTTTAACATGAACTGCTGGAGAAACAGTATGTCAGATGATCAAAAATGAAGTGACACTGCTTCGTTACCTTCGGATAACGAACGAATAAAAAGGAAAAAGGCAGATTGTAGTGCTGCACACGATGTGTAGTGTTATTAGAGGGTTGTGAGAGAATGACGGGAAAGGCATTGTTACGTCATTCGTGGTTAACTATTGTCTGAAGAGGACATAACAAGAACTTAAGTTGGTGTTAGGAGAAGGTAAGGTGAAGCCATATTTTTGTCACAAATAGGCAGAGTGTCACATTTAAATATACCTTGCGTACAAATGAAACATGAAAGCGAATTGTAGAATAAAAGATTCGAAGTCTAGTTTGGGTTTCATTTCAGTACAGAAGCCCTCTGCCGATCCCAGTGGACACGCGGTCTAAGGCGTGGGACTGCGGCCACTCGCTTCTTGGGATTGCGGGTTCGATGACTGTCTCTTGTAAGTGTTGTGTGTTGTCTCTGCGACGGGCTGATCACTCTGCCAGAGGATTCATACCGCCTGTGGTGTGTGTTTTATGTTTTGTTGAACGTGCATCCCTTTGTAATCTTGTAAATAAAACCACCTTGGTGCCCAATTTTTCTTAGTATATTTATTTCTTTTCTCTGCATGTTTCGGGCGACTATGTGTCCATCATCAGGAGAGACAACTGTATTTATGCGACACTTGGTATGCAGGGTGGAATGAAATTCCACCCTGCATACCAGACAGTCTTCCATACAGAGTAAAAAGTACAAAGTGTCGGACAAATACAGTTGTTTCTCCTGATGATGGGCACATAGTCGCCCGAAACATGTAGAGAAAAGAAATAAACATGCTAAGAAATATTGTGCACCAAGTTGGCTTTATTTACAATATGTGGTTTGTGTGTGTGTGTGGTGTGTGTGTATGTGTGGTGTGTGGGGTGTGTGTGTATGTGTGTGGTGTGTGTGAGGGGTGTGTGGTGTGTGTGTGTGTATGTGTGTGGTGTATGTGCGTGGTGTGTGTGTGTGTGTGGTGTGTTGTGGTGTGTATGTGTGTGGTGTGTGTGTGGGGTGTGTGTGGTTTGCGTGTGTGTGGTGTGTGTGTGGTGTGTGTGTGTGTGTGGTGTGGGT
>Ga0123357_10015242_pt1 | contig 10076 bp, 6 predicted proteins | sample TergutEmb28metaG_FD_89873 | JGI IMG/M metagenome (GOLD analysis project Ga0123357, IMG submission 89873) | Embiratermes neotenicus P4 segment gut microbial communities from Petit-Saut dam, French Guiana - Emb289 P4 | ecosystem: Host-associated > Arthropoda: Insects > Digestive system > Gut ... | reverse complement strand
GGCACGGAATTGTAGAGGCCTGAAGATGACTAGTCTTTAGTCGAAACATGTAGCCATTATATAACTACACTATAAATAAATAATTAGATTGTGCTGACGTACACTTATGTTATAATATTTGTATACAGACAATTACAACTTTTGCTTACATTTCATTATGTACAAACCACAACAAATGTCTTCTACAACTGATATCACATAGGGTGGTAGAAATAGAAGTATACTGACATTTTGAACAAGCCTGCCACTTTCATATTCAGGGCAGAAGATAAAGGCAGGAAGAATCTCCAAAATGTTGGTCAATATCAATCAAGCTACATGGTGTCACATGCCAAATGATAAAATTCATTACAGTCAATGCAATGAGCAATTCAGATCTCATACAAATAAACCATATTTTAAAAATATTTAAGATATGGATACTAGATCATAATAAGATCTACAGCCATTTCAGTTTTCTTTGTATGATGACACAGTTTAAAGAATTCTGATCAAATACTAGCTTGCTGCAAGCTGTAACTATAGCACACTAACAATGGTCCCTAATGAAATTGGCCCAAAATCTGTTATAGTTTACAATTTCCTTACCAAATTTCATCAAAACCTACAGAGCAGTTAGAGGGATTAAATGTGTCGACCAATGCCACCACCTCTCCCCTAAGCAAAGAATACATGAATTATACGAAATAACAAACTGCAACACTAGTTACAATGACAGAGGGCACAGAAGGAGCTGCAGCAAGGGTACTGGAATGCGGCCTAGCTTGTCAACTGACCTTTCCTATTAGCCTGCATTCTTTCTGAAATTACTTCAGCTAGTCGTGACACTAACATGTTATACAGGGCAAGGTTTATACTTGGTGCCTTGTGTCCATAGTGGTAAACAAGTGGAGCCTGCTGAGAGAAACCCTCCTCAACAGCAGCAGGTCTCTCTACCAGTAGTGCACCTGTTGAAATAAAAGAAATCTAAATGGACGAATCCAATACAAAGTCATTATTTTCACTAACACACTATTCTGGACAAGGGCAAACTATTTTGCTCTCCACACATTTACTACATCCCAAACTCCTACAATGATTATAATGACATCAACCTTTATCCCTACATTGTTGTGGAGCCCAGGTATTATTCATTTTTTGACTGATCGTTTATCATGACTTCTGCAAGAGTCATTTTGATAATTTCCCTCTATATCAGTTTTTTGGGGGTTCTTATATGTTGCTGTAACTATAGCAATTGTCAATGCAACCTGGTGGCAATATGATAATAACAATATCAAAGCTGTTTCATGGTCTGTGGTTCATAAACTATTCATATTTTTGCACAGAATAAATCACAGACTTGTTTCCACCTGCAAACAAGCCTAAAAATGAGGTCTGTACAAAATCCTGTGTTGTTATTTGATTTTCTCATGTACATGCTATGTGCATATGCATGCTGTGCACACATATAATCTTGAAACTTTCCATTATCAAGAACTTTCAAACTGGAAGGCACAAAAGACACATGAATACAGAAGTCCTAATGCATGTCATGAATGGCTAACTGTTCATTTGTATTTTAAGGCTGAAATATAACATATAATCATGACATAAGAACTCAAAATTCCTTTGTTTACTTTAATAACTGGAATAAGTCAGTAGATAAATTCTGTTCAGATAGCACTTGTTTTGGTGCTACATTCATATTATGCAAAAAATTATAAAATGTCTGAACAGAAAATAATTTGTAATAAACATGTAACAGTACAAAAGCTGGAACTCACCAATTGTGCCAGGCACAGAGATTTGACCCTGTCCCACATCCAGATCAACAAATATTGGCCTCCGTCCCATTCGGACTGCATAATTTAGAAGCAATCTACATACTGTTGATTTACCAACATCCATTGGACCCACAATCATTGTTACAGGACCTCGGCTGTTGTCTGTTTCAGCTTTCTTCCTTAGCTGTTCCAATGCTGCATGTGCATTGAGATACATAACCTGGAAGAATAATGAGAAACGAAAAAGTAAATGCCAGTATCATCGCAACAACCGTGTACTGTATGCATCACACGTCACAGGAATCAACTCACCACGGGCGTTTCCTTCGCAACGTAACTAACATCTGTCTTCCCCCTCAATTCAATAACACACCCCTGCCATGTAAACACGGCGATTTTTGCACCTGTTGTGAATACATAACCTTTTCCCTTCACAAGTTCTGTACCAAACACTTCTGCCATTCCGCTCTTTAGCTAGAAGAAAAATATTGGACAGTTACGCAAAACACGATTAGTACTTTGAATAGAAAGTAAATACAGCTCCAAAGATTTAGGTTATGCAACACGGTGTTCAACTTACTTCTAATACTACTTTTTCATTTTTACTTTCCACTTCAAATCTCAATTCACAGTCAGGTTCAAGTTTAAATTCCTGACAATTTGCATCCTTTTCTTCTGACATTGTTATTATGTGTTTTAAATTACAACAAAATAACCATTCTACACATTACATACACACCACCGCAATATCATGTATCAACAGTAGTAGAAGTAATCTGTGGTAGTACCCACAGATCATATATAAGTAGTACCACTGCACTTCGACCGCGATCAAATACTAATTCCATTGTTACGTTGGTACATGGATGCAGTTGGTTAAACTGTCACTAGATGGCGAGATTTCCTTCGCAGGCTTCAGCTCGCTCTGCAGTCCGAAGTTGTGTATTGAGTTGTCGTGTACAAACGCGAAACAAAACACGTATGCCATCTATCGCAGTTCCAAAGAACGGAGACCTCAATTGTACTACTGCTAAAGCTTAATAAGAGTCGCAGACTAATAGTTTCTAAACCAGTCAAGATCCCTCCCCCCAACCACTTCATTGGATCCGAACGTTCAGTACCATATTCACAACAACCTGCTACTTGTCCATATCCTGAGCCAGATTGATCTAGTCCACGCCGTCCCATATTATTTCATTAGATCAATTTCAATCTTATCATCCCTTGTACGCATGATCCTTCCAAGTGGTCTCTTTCCTTAAAGATTCCACACAAAACTCTGAACGCAGTTCTTCTCTCACCCCACATGTGTCAAAGTGATAAATTATATAAAAAATACAATATTTTATGTAGTCATATCTTCAAATTTAGTTTTAGAGACGTGATGTTCATGATAAAGGCTTAGCGAATACTGGGATTAAATCAGAGAGTAAATTACCAAGTCAAATCAGAAAACAAAACATCGAACACTTTAAAAAATTAAAAAAATTAGCAGACAGCCAACATAACTAGCATGACAAATACCTATTGCTGTGTAAACAATGTTGAGACTCCTGATGATGGACAGTAGATCTGTCCGAAATATGTAGAGTTCTTTACTAAAATACATTTGAGAAATAGTGCATCTCGTTGGCTTTTATTATAAGAATATTTAACGATGGACGGTCCTCTGAATGTCAATCGTGCAAACAATTGTAATGGTATGTGGCAGTATATACAGCGATCTACTGTTTAATGTAAGTTTAATAATTTTCCCATTTTATAACTTTAGTAAACGCAATACGAAAGCTCTCTGAAGGGGATGCAAAAGCACCGAAACATGTAGGAGCTTTTGTAATGTAATTCAATATCTTAACCCTTTGACGCCTAACGACCACTATAGTGGTCGTACCGCACCGCTAACCTCTAAACGTTGCATTTTATATATTTATTTAACAAATATAGATACTGAATATTTTAAACAAGGTAAATACTCTCCGTTTTTTTCTCTTCAAAATGCAGTTTGTTTCATAATTCTAACGTATTTGGTTCCTGTTTTATTCACATTTTATATAAAGAGTGTGCTAAAATTTAAAAAAAAATAATTCCGGCGCCAAAAGGTTAATATATGTATGTGCAATTGTTGGTAAAAATAATAGATAATAAATAAAACTGAATTGCATAAAATGAAAAATTCGAAACCACGAAGACCGGGCTGAACTGTACGCACTCCAACTTGCATATATCATTCAATTTTTCAAGAGGTACGTGACCCTTATAGCAGCCGACTTCTTTATCGGTGATCACATTGCTCAGTAAATGCAAATAAACCTACGTGACAGCTAAACGCGTGCATATGTGTAACTCTGTACGAATGACCTCCTTATATAAGATAGGTAAAAATGAAATACTGCCTTAACCTTTCATCATAAGATTACAGATAACAGGAGAGTTAACGTCTTTTGAAGTATTTTGTTTACAATTGTGAGCCGAAACAACGGCAGGTCACATTTGCATTGATAACAGTGGTAGTTGTGATGCTGAATCAGTAAAACCACAAAAATCCCTTATGTCACACGCGGAAAATGTTTGCGACTGACTCTGGAAAAAATAGAATTATAATCATAATTTTCATTACATTTCTACATCAGGTTTTCCAGATGTCGGTTCCTTTGTCCCCCATTGCTGCTTCCTGCTCTTGATAATCAAAGGCCCTCCTTTCATATCGGCAAAGAATCCAGTAACAGTAAGAGTAGTTAATTCAAGAAAGATACCTGGAATTAAAATGAGCAATAAGGAACGCAAGAAAACTCAGGAAAAAACTAAAGAAAAAATGAGGACTGGAAGATATAAAATCTAAGGGCAGAAGACTTCAGCATGGTACAGTGAAAGATAATTTTCGCTGTGCAATACCAGGAAGACATAAGAGGGCGTGTAGGTATAGTTCTACTCATTCTTAACCTCAGAACTTAATGGAGGTGCCTGACCAACTTCACCCCCAACCGCTTTACTCCCGTGGGTGATCCACAAAACAGGTGTGGACGTATGGGAACATATGAATAAATCTTGCTCTCGCTTGGAATCGACGTACGATCCCTGGGTCTTCTAGTTTAGCCTAGTCGCTATATGGAATTTGCTATCCTGGCTCCAGCGTGCAAATGAAACTGAATTACATTTAAATATTCATTTCGTGCTGTCAACAGACTGCAATCTCAGTCAGGATTATAAAACGAGTCAGTTAATATTGTCCACGGAAATAATCACGTTAGATCTCAGGTCCGTACAAAACACATCAATGCACTGCGTGGGAAGAATGTAAAAATTTTTAATCTTAAACCTGGCTGTACATAAAGAAATCACTGGGAATCTGATGTTTGTTGGACCGTGTATCATTGTGATAATTGAAGAATAAAAAACCAACTAGATGCCACTCATTATTTTATTGTATTTCTTATAGGCTCAACATATTTCGGGCGTTACTATGTCTATCATCAGGAGCTTGAGACTATGATGTTGATTACCACATTGGTCGTTTCGTTCTTGGTTTGCTGTAGGTTGGAGATTAGGTGCGGTTAGGCTGGAGTAGTGTCCGGGCTGCAACCCGGACACTACTCCAGCCTAACCGCACCTAATCTCCAACCTACAGCAAACCAAGAACGAAACGACCAATGTGGTAATCAACATCATAGTCGCAAGCTCCTGATGATAGACATAGTAACGCCCGAAATATGTTGAGCCTATTAGAAGTACAATAAAATAATAAGTGGCATCTAGTTGGTCTTTTATTCTTCAGAAATAACTGGGCTTTACATAGGCAGAAGTGTCATTTTTCTACTTTTTTTCTAACATACGATCTAAGAAAACAGGTCTTTGAAGCACACATCACTTACCTACTTCCATATATCCATTATAGTACTGTAAAGATAAAGGCTAATTTTATATGCCATAAAGGTATACGTGGTGGAGGTATAGATCCAATCATTCTTAAGCTCCGCACTAGAAGGAAAAGAGGGCCTACGTGTTACTTCAGAAGTGAGCATCACAGACAGTAGAGGTCAGCTGAAATGTGATGACACACCCGCAGAAACCAGATTTCGTCTTTCGGCGAAACGAACGGGTCCGTTTAAATCGGCAGGGCCGTCAGTACAGTCGACTACTCGCAGCCGAGGTGCGCGCATCGTCGGTAGTAATGCTGGATACATCATGTTCTGAGGTAGTGTGAAGAGTACTGGCTACCCACTCCATTCGCTAGTTTCCTTCTCACTTCCCCTCCCGTGCGTCACCGTGTGCCATCACATTTCAACTGGAGTCTACACATGTTTAAGCTCAACTACTCACAAGTATTTTGTTAAGCCATGTTTCTTATCCTACACCATTGTGTTATAACTGAATTTTATCGAAAATGAACAACATGCAGGGTGGGGCTTATCTTTCTTCATAAGCCATGACTGCTGTTTGTCTTTCAGAAATATGTTTGTCATAAGATAATGGTCTGTGCAGAAATCGTCAGCCTGACAGTAGCGGTTAATCCATTATGAGAAAGTCAAGATAAAGGTAAAGCAGTCCCGTAACAGACCCGGAGGGGCCCAGAGGGTTCCAGGAAGTTAAGGTTCCCAGATTTCGTGACAATGGCACAGGATGGTGGTAGGTTGTCAGAATTACGTACCGGCCGCATTTACCCCCAGGAAATACTCCTGGTACTCATCTCTATTGGAGACTGAATCGACCCCAGGGCCATAGCGCGATCAGAAGGATTTTATGTCAACGAAAAACCCACTGACACCAACTGGGATCGAACCAGCGACCTTCCGATTTGTAGCACAGCAAATTAATTACTGTGCTACCCCCCCTCCCCCCCCCCAGGTTATGAGAAGAGATCTGGACAACTTAACGTCAAATATCGACCCAACTAAATATTTATGAGTGTGGGCATTACTCCTTTTACGAAGCGGCTATCGAATCCATCCACCCCTTAATCAGAAGCTATTCGTTCTTCAATAAATCGATTTAGTTTGCACGGACTCCAGAAGAATGAATGCATAATGGAAAGCGTCTCTTATTTGCCTGACGAACCGGCTAAGAACTGAAGTGGCCGGGTATCGAATCCCTGTAGGCACAAGTGATTTTATCTTCTCCAAAACTTTCAGACCGGCTCTGGGGCCCATCCAGCTTCGTGTTCGTTGTGTACCGTGTTTTTGTCACGGGGAGACAGCGGCTGGGGACAGAAGTTGGTTGTTCACCAAAATCTAGTGGTGGAGCTAAGAAAGATTGCAGCTTGAATTTCAGTCCTTCTCTATGCCTTCATGGCGTGGACAGGGAAAACTTCTTTATTTACCCCTCCTTATTTTCCTGCCATACTTCTGGGATACATGTAGGAAAGGTTAAGGTAAAGCAATCCCATTACACGCGTGGACAGGCCCAGAGGGTTCCAGGAGGTTGAGGCGCCCAGATTTCAAGATAATCGGCACATGAAGGTGGTAAGGTTGTCAGCCCTACTCACCGGCTGCCTTTACCCCCAGGAAATATTCCTGGTACTCATTTCTGTTAGAGGTTGAGTCAACCCAAGGACCATAGTGCGGCCGGAAGGAATGTACCAATCAAAAATTCCAATGTCACCATCGGGGATACATTTAATATCTGTAAGTAACTAAAGAACAAGTACTGTAATTTGGAACTTGGAGTCTGTGTAGTTGCCTAATGAGCGATTCGTTATTGTTCATATTGACACAGTATCTACGCAACATTAGTTCAAAGTATAGCCAAAATCAAAGCTGTCAACATTTTTGGCAAGAGGGAAATATTTTACAAAAATTTCGTAAGCTGTACAAAAAAAAAAAACGGAATGCAAAAATAATTTTTAGGCGCTTTCGCATAATTGCGAAAAGCGACCACTAGTTTTGTCATGCCCGTTTGACCTAATTTGAAGTACCGTCACCACACCGGAATTTGCCTGATCCCACTAGGTAAAAAAACTGAAGACATCATTCAGGACAGACGGGTTTCCGTCAGGATTTGACCCCGAGACGTTCCGAGTATAAAACAGGAGTAGAAATTTCTCGAACACAACGTTCGTTGTATTCCGCTGCTGAAGTGTAGCACGCGAAAGGGATATTACGAAAATAGAATAAACTTTGAAACATAAAGGTATTACTAACTCGATATCATTGGTTTCTCTATCGTTCCCTTTGTACAAGGTTAATACAGGCATAATCCTTGATTGCAGGAGGCACACACAATATCGTACAGTACAAACACTTCACAATCAGATCAACATGACGTCATTCATGCGTGTCTGTACCGTTACACGTACGAGTGTTTGTTATACCACAGTGTTTGCTGATAACACCCAAGTTATATTTCTTGCAAAACTGATTGCATTTGGCATTTTCGCAAGTACGTCTGAGATTTATTTCGGAACTTCTATCTTACTGTCAGCTTTCAACACCTGTACATGCTTTCAAGGTACAGGGTTACTTGAAATGATTGTCGTGGTTTTAATACCTTGTCATAAACAATACACTTGAGATAGGAGTATATGTAATTTTTGTTACATACCTTACAGGTGCTCTATATATGTACCCTTTGTGATTCTACAGGTTTATTCGAAATGACTGTCGGGGTTTTAACAACTTGTCATACACAGTACGCTCGAGATGCGTATTGATGTTTGTAGGATCACAAAAGGTGCAAATATAGAGCACCTGAAAGGTATGTAACAAAAACTTGGAGTGTTGTTCTATTATATAAAAAAATACATATACTCCTATCTCAAGTGTATTGTGTATGACAAGTTGTTAAACACCGACAATCATTTTGAATAACCCTGTACTTGGATGTGAGGCTTTGGTAACGATAAAGTTTAGAAAAGATTGGCCCTACATGCGAAAAAAATATTCATTTTGTAATTTTCATTTATTTTATATCAGCAAGATCTATCACCGAAATCAACACGAAGAATAGAAAAATGAAACTGACTGCCATAACCTCTCGTAGCAGACACCGAAGATATGGCGCTAATAAAGGCGAAGCCCGATACTGCACTTGATCCTGACTCAATATCTTGCAACTTCCACACTCACAGTACAGTTAAACCTCAGTTCACGAACTTAATTCGTTCCTGATGGTCGTTCGTAAACCGAAATGTTCTTAAACCGAAACTATTTTCCCCATACGAATTAATGTAAAATGGATTAATCCGTTCCTGGACAAGTTCTTAACACAAAATCAATGGAAACCATTAAATCTATCACAAAAAAGATAAACACAACACTAAGCAGATCAAATATAGACGAAAACTTAATTTAGTTTTACTTTAACTGTATGGGGCAGAGTTGATGGCGTTAAGTGGAAGGTGGTGAGGAAGTGAAATGTTATTGTTTGGAAGGGGATCCTTTTTCTTATTTCTGTCTCTTGGCACCACTCGACTCTGCTTCAGACCCACTGGGCCTCTGTCTCACTAAAAAGTTGTCCAGTGTGATTTGTTTTTGTCTACGTTTTGACGGTTTGTGTGTTCGTAACTTGAGACACAGTACGTCATCCGAGACGCCTGTGTTCGGAAAATTTGTTCGTAAACCGAATTGTTAGTGATCCGAGGCATTCGTGACCCGAGGTTTGACTGTATATTTCTCCAGAATTCAGTTTCTTAATATCTTCTTGCCTCAACCTTGGTTTTCCCAACGACAGCTTTACAAGCACATCCGGTAACACATTTCTATGGATACGATGTTTTATCCTTCCCATCCGAGTTCTTTATCCAGCCCGTTGTAAACTCTTCGACTTCACTGCTCTAACAATACTAGATGAACTGTAGCTGTAAATCAGGAACTTTACCGTTTTGTCACATCAAATAACGCCAAAACACTTAACCCCTTGGCAGGGCCAAATATTTTCTCAAACATTTTGTTTTCACGCATCTGTGTGTTTTGTAAGACCCACGGGTAATTTGATTGGTGGTAATACTCGTATTACAGTTCACGCGCTCTTACAAGAATTACCGCTTTTTGTATCATTTCGAAGTAAGCTTTGTGTGACTACATCCGATTGTCGTTTTGAGAGTTGGGTGCCACTAGGGGAATTGTTTTGTAACTTCCTTTATATCCTGATAGCTGATATTTGTTATGCATTACTGGCCTTGTGTTCTTGCATTTCCCGTGTCTTTGCACCTGCTGCCAACACCTTTCCCAGCCTCCATACGATGCCGCATGCTGTGCAACTGAACGACACGCACTACATCCCATCACTGGGACCGAATTTATTATTCATTCATTCATTCATTAGTATTCAGCCTTGAAGGCCGGGCTTGGCAGGAACCAGAGCTCAGTCATGTGACCG
>Ga0123357_10015241_pt1 | contig 10076 bp, 4 predicted proteins | sample TergutEmb28metaG_FD_89873 | JGI IMG/M metagenome (GOLD analysis project Ga0123357, IMG submission 89873) | Embiratermes neotenicus P4 segment gut microbial communities from Petit-Saut dam, French Guiana - Emb289 P4 | ecosystem: Host-associated > Arthropoda: Insects > Digestive system > Gut ... | reverse complement strand
TTCCGTGAAATGCGGGGAATTTCTTGACTAGCTGCAGACCAGTTAGCTTCTCAAGAAGGACTCTGCACCATGGAGTAAGTAAGTAATATTTTGTTTGTAACTCTTGGTCTTGTGCTGCCACTATTTCACTTTCAGTTTCTGCTTTTCGGTCTCCCTTCGATAGCCAGAGGAACGTGTCTTCTTCACTAATAAGCTGTCTATTTATGTTTCTAATGTACTGCCCATGAATTACTTTGTTTTCCATTTTTTCTCTACGGACTCTCCCAGTCTTGCCTTTGTGTTGTATTCCATATTCATTATTATTATTATTACTATTATTATCATCATCATCATCTCATAGCAACATGTTTTGACTACAGCAAGTTATGCAGTAAGTCATCCTCAAATGATTTACTGTAGTCGAAGTATGTTGTTATGAAATGATGCGATTAGTTATGTCAATAATAATAATAATAATAATAATAATAATAATGTGTTGACGGTGTACAGTACTGTTTATTATTGCAGACAACACAACGGCCCAATCCCAGCGGCCGTGGCCGCTAGCTTGCTGGGATTGCGGTTTCGAATCCCACCGGGGGCATCAATGTCTGTCTCTTGTGAACGATGTGTGTTGCTAGGTAGAGGTCTCTGCGATCCTTCGTCCAGGGGAGTCCTACCGAGTGTGGTGTATTCGAGTGTGTTTAGGGGCAAAGGTAACCCTTTAGACCTACAATGAGTAGGTTTTAGACTTAGGCACATACCGAGTGCACTAACCCGGCTTCTTCAAGACCTCACTACGTTCCTCTCACAACCACATTAACAACAACAACAACAACAAATCTATGGAACGAGAGATCTGTGCACTATCCTTCTGAGTTTTGCTCCGAACTTTTGCTCTCCAAACAATACTGACTTTGTATCTTCTTTTGCATCTCTGTTCTTTTGTGTGTGGGCCATATTTCACTCAGCAGGTATACGAAAATACAGGGTTAAGCCAGCAGTTGGTCATAAAATAATACAACTCACTACACAGACAAAATACAGTGGCAAAGTCCCCCCCCCCCCGTGTTTACGCACCACGCTATGAATATTACAGGAGAAGCGAAGGAAAATCACACGCATTCTAGAAAGAGTTTTAGACATCCAGCCACTGAATATGGGGCTAGATGAGCTACATGGACCGTCTAGCTGTGATGGCAGATACAGAATTTTGGTCTCTTCTTGGAATCAAATCCTTGACGCCACACCCGTCATTTCTCGATTTATTCACACCTTTCACCTAACAATACTTAACAGTGTGGATGAGGCAAATATAAAAAGTATAATGGGCCGGGTATGTGGCATTCTCACCCAGAATACCAACTTTCATATAAACCTGTTTCGTTAAGCGATGGAGAACGTTTACGCCTACTTGAAATAATCAAACATGATACTACCCAATCTCGTGCAGTTATCTCACATGCGTTATCACATAACTTTTTCTGATAATACACTGAACATTCAGAATCTGCCTCGTGTTGTACTGTACCAATCGAAACACATTTTTTTTTCAGAATATCAGAAACATTAATCTGTCTTCTGTGAGACTGTGGTCTTAACTCTGATGCATGAACAGGAACTGAAAATGTTTTCAGAAGACAAAAATCCCGGCAAATAATTAAAGACACGAGATAATGTAAGAGAACAGATGTTGTAAAGACAAGCACCAAACCTATTTTGAACCAATAACGGGAGAACGTCTGGGCTGCATTCACTGACCTCACGACAGGGTTCAGTGGTGGGGCCTTGTGAATGAAGCTTCCAGCCCCATGAAAGGAGAATTTCTAGACTGGCTGAGCAAATCAGCTCCGTGGTGTTTGTTGGGAAGGAAGATGATATTTGTATACATACGAGACAAAATACTGATGAAATCATGTAAAATGAATTTTCATAACTTTTAGTATACTTAGTACACGTATTTATTGCTGAGGCTATGAAATTAAGAAGGCTCAATACATCTGACTAAGCTAAACCTTTTAATATTCGAACCTGTAAATCCATTACCGCTTAGGCAGGAGCCCGCATTCAATCCCATTAGTACCAATCAGTGTAGATGTCTCCGTAACACATTTCCCGTGGGTTCATTTTAACAAGAGGATGACATTCAATTGATCTCCCAAGTATAAAAATGCAGCAAAATTGTGGAACTTTTTTTTATTTAGCGAAATGATCACTGTGTCGACAATAATTCAATGGTAGATGAATATGAACATGGCGCACTGGTACAACCATGAAAATAAAAAAAAAAGTTTCTTAAATTAATTGATATACATAAGGGTAACTGATTTGCTGAATCCTGTCCTTAAAATACAACATGTGCATTCACTAATACCATTTTTTTGCAGTGCGCAGAACATGTAATATTACTAACAAATTCTCACTTCCTACAGTATTATTCTAGTTCGAACATTAATAATATTTACATTTACAGTTTCCTTAACCACTCCAAATATTCTCTTTGTGGGAAATTCCCACTTGCATCTATCTCACCTTATATAAAAACATGTAAAGATTTCTTAATCCTGTAATCTTAGTGCAACGAACAATTTTCTTGAACTTACAAGAACTGTTCCCTCCATCTCTGCGTCTCTGATCATTATAGTTACACGAATGGCAGTCTCATCAACCTGGCATAATGTAGACAACCCCTTTCCAGTCCACCCCCTAAACCCGACAGCTTTATATCCCAATTCTAAACCAAACCACCTTGCTCCTCGTTTCTATTATAAATTATTGTATCACTTTCCATATCATACCCTCCTCTAATTTTACAATAACACAGCAACGAACGTCTAGCCCGAATATTCCCTGGCACCGCATGTTTTTGTGTCTTCGAATCTAACCTTAATGATATTGCATACTGCCATTGCGTTTCTCACATACGGGCCGTGATAATGCTTTGGCCAAAATCTCACTTGGAGGTTAGGTTTCATACATCGTCGCATATGGACGTCGGCTTCCCTCTGCGGTCACCTTTACAAATTATTACATTTGGTGGCTTCAATCCCCAAAACATTTTTTTAACACAGTAAGATGTCCGCGGTCTCAATGGAGTCGGGACATTCTGAATTACCCTCCCTAAAGGAGTTACAATAAGTCTGCACTTCTTGGAAACACTTTCTGCCGCGTAAGTATTCCTGAAATATAACGACAGTCATTGTGTGGGTTGGTCCGTACAGCTGTCTATTGGTGATGTGGTTTCATAACCTTCATGCCCACGTGTAAAATTACTTCATTTGCCGCGAATCTCTTAAGCACAGAATCACAAATTATCGATTACAAATACTATGCCCAGCCACAAGTACCTTACCAGTCAGAAGGCGAACATTATCACGCCTACCGCAGTTCTACTCCACTATTCACATCCCCAGCAAGGTGACTGTCAAAGTTAACAAGAGGTGGGCCGATACCTTACCATTATTCGTGCAGCGAAATTCACCTGCAACGACACACCAATCCAGTGACAAGCGAAACTGGTACTTACCCTATAACAAGACGAGGCGCTTGGACGCGAGAGCAATAGATCAACCGTTCATTACACCGCCGATTAAATACCAAAATCACGTTTGAACATAAGGAATAGCACCACAACTAAATAATTTCAGTTGCGGGACACCACAGGAATGCTAAAAGCTGTGAAGTCCCATGCCTACTAAACTGACTCAACCAGTCATTGCGCAGAAGCGAGTGCGCAGAAATAGTACCATGCACACAGGCGGGAACATGTGTTTTGCTACTGTACTTACGAGCAGCACGTCAATGCTGCATTCCAGGTGCTGTAGCATTAAGATGAATGGGATTTACTGCCATCTGTTGGATGTCAGATTAACTGCATACAAGTCAATACAGGTAGATGGTACGCGATGAATGAAAATACTTAGTTGACTGTTCTGGTTATCATTCTGCGAGCTTTATGACATTTAGACATTAAATACGACCTAATAACATAGGTATGCAGTAGTCCGTGGTAATACGATACCAGTAACATGACCAACGCACAGGTAGCAGAATCAGCAGCACTCTGTGTAAAATTCGATGTAATCACGTAATGAAGTCGCACTTTAAGAACTGTCGGTAACATTCAGTCGATTTCTTTTAATTGGACCATGAAAGTTTTCGTAGTATTATTCCTTCACGCAATTTCCCTTAAAAATGAAGGTGTTGATCGTATAGTGCATATTGGCAGCACTGGAATCTAGTGGCGTCCATAAATCACGGAATGAAGCGCATGACTAGTGTGGCATACTGGCTGGGGATATACCGGAAGAATTGTAGTTGTTTTTGACAATGGGGGTACCAAAGTTTTTTAGATGGATAAGTGAAAGATATCCGTGTTTAAGTGAAGTTGTTAAAGAGTATCAGGTATCGTGATTTTCTAATTGAAGTGGAAGTGGCTCAATGTTACAGTGACCGTTGCTTAATAATTATGTAATGTTTCAGATTCCAGAATTTGACAACTTGTACTTGGACATGAACGGTATTATTCACATGTGCTCACACCCAAACGACTTCGACCCACATTTTAGAATTACAGAGGAAAAGATTTTTAAGGATATTTTTCACTACATTGAAGTAAGTTTTGAAACTGAGATTGCTCGTTATCTCATTCAGACAAACGTTCTAGTCTAAGATTGACTCTTTGTTTATTCTTTAAATTCATGCGATATGAATATTGACACTTCGTTTTCTGCAGGTTTTATTTCGCATGATTCAGCCTCAGAAACTTTTTTTTATGGCGGTTGATGGTGTGGCTCCAAGAGCTAAAATGAACCAACAGAGAGGTCGTAGGTAAGTCACTGTCATGCATGAACGTTTAAAAATGTTAAGATGTGGGTGAGGAACTTCGTCGTGTACTTTTCAAATTAAGGTACAAGTACAGACATGTCATTATTTAAACTTATCCACATCCTGATGTAAGTAAGTTTTAGATCCATAGAATATATAATGTATGTGTGTGTGTGTGCATGCATGTGTGTATGTATGTATGTGTGCCTGCATGTATCTGTGTGTGTGTCTGTGTATAAACGAGGTACATATGACAGAACACTGAGGCAAATTTGGATCTTCGATCCTGGACCATTCTCAAATGGTGATTTCATTTAATCCACTATGCTCACACTGTTTGTTACTCTTCACATTTGTGCACCTATTATAGAATGTTATCACTAGTATTAGGGTGTGTTATTGTATTTCTTTGGAAAGGTTATTATTTAAACATCTACGTTGATTTTGTTAAACTTATCTTACATAACCACAAATCATCACCCCATCAAAGTATTTTGTTATTGCAGACTTAAAAAACAATATTTAATTAACATTTTATAGGTATAGTTATAATCTATGTGTATGCCAGTTTTCAAAGTCCTAGATGTAATCAATAAATATTAAATATTACAAATACACTTTTTTGTTTGCCATAATTATGCATCGTATAAATCATATGGAGGAAGGCAGGTGAGTATCGATTATTACCATGTGTCAGAATTTAAGAAATTCTGTGTTTATTATGGTTTTTTGTGTTTCTTGATCGTATGAGTTGTGCCGATCACAAATATATCAGTGGTTTGTATATTGCTTAAACTAATCATACAAAAATAATGATATTAATATTTCTGTAGAACAGTTTAATGTTTAACAGTGTGGAAGGTTTCATAGTATAAGTGCATACAATTGCCAAAAATGTTACAAAATAGTATGAAAATGAAGAAAAACATATGCTAGGCCATTGTTACTACGAGAACTAAGCTGTAAGACCTGATTGAGAAGTGAACATAAGGAACACCTTTGCCATTTGTAGCTTCTGTCATCTCATCAAAGTGAGCCAAACTGCCTTTTCTGGTATGTTGCTATGTTGCAGGTAGGATTCTTTAAATTCTTCTTTTTAGAAAGGGTGTTAAAATTTGTGCATTTGATTTGGTGAAACTTAAGTCTTTTTTGAGGTTATCTAGTTCTTGTTGATTACAGACATGTGGCTCTTTGCTAGCATTTGCTTGGGGAAAAATCCTCATTGTCACCAGCATTTAGGCTTACACTTTCTTCTTCTGACAGTGAAACCACAGATATTTTGGCAAAAGGCAAGCCTTCACCATGTGGAACTGGGGCATAGGCAAAGATACATTTGAATACGCCATATGTCTTCAATCTTTAGCCTTTTTATTGCTTGTTATATCCACTATGAAGAAGTAGCAATCATCATAGTGGAAGGCTCCCTCCAAATTTGAGGAATTGATGGAGGCATGCACTTCCTGATTCCGTGCAGCCACCCTTCTCATGCTAATTGGCGGCTACCACACTACACGTAGGGAGCCCCTAATTTGTTTTGATCACTGACAGTTATTCCAAAGTATGCTACACTTGGACTGCACAACTTTGTTCTGGTTATATTCTGGTACTTCACCTTCTTAGAACTAACATAATATCTGCACACACATAGCAGAACAAGGCTGCTTACAGTTTATGACCTCAACAGCTAGAAGTTATTGACAGAAAATATATTTTTAAAAAATTAACTCTGTATCAGATGTTATTCAGTAACCAAAGTAGTCTTGAAACTATGTAGGCCCTCATGTGAAGTGCCCAGTATATGTGTCCAAGTTCTGGGCAGATTTTAGTGAAAGTGCCCAATATAAAATTTTGTGAAAAATCTATTCAGTGTGAGTCGAGTTGTGCCATGCAGGTAGATGGATGGACAGACATGACAAACATGATAGTCAATTGTACGACTTCTGAATGCTCCTAAAAACATTTGTCTCTTATATATGCCTTTTAAAATTAAAATTAGATTTATGTATATTTGACCTACAGATACCCTATGTAGTCTGTATGGTAGTTTGTATTCCATGTTTTTGTGTGCTTAGTTTCCTGCTTTTTTTGATGCTGAGGTTACTGTCTGATGGTTCATATTCTCTAAGACGTTTTGATAGTGTTAGTAGTTTACCCAATTTTCATATGTAATGGTACATTATTCTTTCGTCACTTATATTTTCATTGTGTTTTTGCACAAGATATATGTTTAGTGGGGCACACGGTGCCACCATTGGTTGAGGCACTGCGCTACAAGCCGGAAGGTTGCAGGTTTGATTCCTGATGGTGTCACTGGAATTTTTCGTGGACATAATCCTTCCAGCCACTGTGGCCCTGGGGTCGAGTCAGCCTCTAACAGAAATGAGTACCAGGAGTACGTCATGGGGCTTAAAGCTGGCCAGTGCCTAAGGCTGATAATTTTACCACCATCATGTGCCAGTTTTCTTGAATTCTGGGAGCCTCAACCTCCTGGAACCCTCAGGTCCTGTCCAGGCCTGTTATGGGATTGCTTTACCTTTATTTGTTCAGTAATAGACATTTTTTATAGCTTGTTAAGTTTAAATATATCAACAAAATTTAATGGTGGTAAAGACTAGACTGTTAATATTGTAATATATTATGATCGGTGGTGGTTGTTAAATGGGTTTGGATATGTCCAGAAGGGGGGTTGATACTTGTCTTTAGGTTTGGACCTGTGTAGTGTGGTAGGTGTTGACAGTTCAGGGGAACATATTACCTCAATCTTTGCGGTACGCTTGTAAATGGATAAAATAGATACCATGTAGTTTTACACAGTGATGGGGACTCATACTGTGGTCTTCTGGGTTATGACAACATGTAGTCCAGTAGGTCAGGCCCGGTTTGGAGGTAAATGTTGCCTTCAGCTTCTGACATGTTTAGAGGATAATAATTGAGGGTGTTACAATAGCTGCAGTCTAATTAGTAACTAAATTAAATATTAATTCTGAAATGGTTGCAACATGTGAGCACATAATGTAGTGACATTTTGGTTGCTACTACAGTCATTAAGGTGGATAATTTTGTGACAAACCACAGACTTAACAGATGTTACACTATCTATGGTATACATTAAGTAGTTACTGTTAAAATACATGATTGCACCAGGTTCCGATCAGCTAAGGAGGCAGAAATCCTGGAACGAAAAGCACTTGAACGTGGTGAAGTGCTGCCTTCAGAGTCGAGGTTTGACTCAAACTGCATCACACCTGGTACAGAGTTCATGGCTCGCCTGCACGAACAGCTCAAGTACTTTGTGACATACAAGATCACCACAGATACTCAGTGGCGCAGTGTAAAGGTCATTCTGTCAGGACACGAGGTGAAGTGTCTTTGTGTTTTAATCCAGTCCCTCTGATTTATGGATGTGCATGTAACCCTTTTCTTGTACTTCATTTCTGTTTATTATTATTGCAGTTTCCTTCTTTCCAATTCTTTTTCAGTAATATGTATTTCTTAATGTATAATGTGCATCTCAATTTTGGAAAGTTAATTTGAATATAAAAGGTTGTTTTGAAGTACCAGTTGTGCAGAATTCATTCTAAAGACCAAATGATTTTGTGATGTAGTTTCAATGTAGTTTCCCCCCCCCCGGCAGACAAGTATACTCGGTGAGCTAAATCTCAAGCACTTATTTATTTGTCACAAGTACACTTGAGTTTCACAGAACTTAATTCAGTAACGTGAGGATATCTTTCTTTATACCATACTGAATTGGGTCATGCTAAGAAAGTACTGGGACCTGTCTGATATTTTTGTGATGTGAAGAGTGTACATGTGAACTGGCAGAACTAAAGTCAGAGTTCTGCAAAATGAAGCAACATGTGTGATGGCATTACACCAGCAAATATATTATAAATGCTTCCAACTACAGCAAGACCATTAATTAACAATATTGTAATGAAGCTCCTGTCATTATTTAACATTTTGTGCAAAATTTATGTAATACTTTACAAAGATATGAAACAACAGTTTATATATTTAGGAATTTTAGATAACATTTAACATTGCCACAGCATAAAAGAAAGTACATCTAATTTTATACAATAACATTTTGAGTCAAGTTTGTAAGAAGAAATGAACGTTTATGCCCATAATGAATGGTAAATTTTCTGGTAAAGGTGTTTGATACGATAGTTGCACACTATGTTCATGTTAATATGGTACATTTCTGCATTTCATAATGAAAACTAACCCAATGTCATCTAACTTTGCCTTCAAGATATAGCTGTCCACTTTGTTCTGGCAGTTGTACCATGTCCCGAGGTTGTTCTGTAGTTAATGCTTAGACTGTGGTAGTACAGTGGTTCCCTCTTAAGAAGTTTTCCAAGGGGCTGAACAGTGTTAAAATATAAAAGAAGAAAACATCTTATTCAGGAATCATTAAAATACACTTGTCCATTCCACCTATACATATAATTTGTTTCTAGCTCTTATGAGATAGATGTACACTGAAACACTGTGTTCCTTTCAAACATGTATTAATAATTATAGTGAATTTTGATTGCATTGTTTTGAAAACCTGTTGAGAGGAACTGAACAAATGACTGTTGATAACACAGTAGAACTCCAGTAATTATAAGGATTCCAGGGTCTGTCAACAGTTCAACAGAAATCTGAGATTTGGAAGGAATGAGGTCATCTGGATTGTTATTCTTGAGTGGCAGGCTTATTGATTCCTCATGTTTCTACGAAGAATTCTTCTAGGACTTATTGACACCTTAAGGTGGAGGTGGTAGGTTTCTTCAAAAAGTTGAGGGCCAGTAACCCTGCTACTTAGCTTAACAACCCAGAAGATATGGATGCTCAACATCATTGCTGTGTTAACCTCAAATACTACATCAGAGATTAAGTTAAAGTCAAACAAGGATACCAGCCAGTAACTTACTTTCAAAATCTGTTTAGTCCCTTATTCCAAGTTAATTAGTGATGTGCTGGGTCAGCTTTATGTTGTAACTGTGTCAAATCCTGGAGAAGGTACATGGAGGTGATCATTTGTGGGATGGATGACTACTTGCTCTTCCACCTGCTCGCTGTTTAATTAGGTACTGTCCCATTTGAACTGGGCTTCATGATGTGCAGATAATAAGTAAAAACCATTAACGGAGCTTTATTTTTGGTAATCTCTACAGCAACATGTTTTGACCCTAAAGGGTCATCATCAGACAAAATAAAAAAAAAAAACACTTGAAAAAATATACAAGGATATAACACTTTAACCATAATACACAGCA
>Ga0123357_10015239_pt1 | contig 10076 bp, 7 predicted proteins | sample TergutEmb28metaG_FD_89873 | JGI IMG/M metagenome (GOLD analysis project Ga0123357, IMG submission 89873) | Embiratermes neotenicus P4 segment gut microbial communities from Petit-Saut dam, French Guiana - Emb289 P4 | ecosystem: Host-associated > Arthropoda: Insects > Digestive system > Gut ... | reverse complement strand
CCGCACTCCTTGACTGCCAGCAGTTGACTGAACTGACACCCCCGCCGATTTAAATGGACTCGTCCGTTTCGCTGAAAGACCAAATCTGGTTTCTGCGCGTGTGCCATCACGTTTCGAACGAGCTCTACCTTACAATCTGACGTTCATAGGGCCGTGCATCGTAATATTATGTCTACAGTAAAACCAACCAGATGCACCAATGTATCAAATTTATTTTATTTTGGAATGACACTCTACATGTTTCGGACGGTCTTTCCGTCCACCATCAGCAGTTCAAGACTGTACATACTGCAACAGGCATTTGTCAAACAGATACTGCTGACTACTAGCGGACAACAGTATCTGTTGGTTGCTATATGTACAGTCTTGAACTCCTGATGATGGACGGAAAGACCGTCCGAAACATGTAGAGCGTCATTCCAAAGAAAAATAAATTTGATACATTGGTGCATCTTGTTGGTTTTACTATAGAAATAGTACCATACAATCTTGTGACAGTGGTTCACCTGACCCTGTGTCTTTGGGTGAGTACCTTACCGTGCTTCGAAGGCTCCTAATGCCTTTATCGTCAAGGGTTAAACAGTCTGAGAAGATTTCGTGTGGGAGTTAAGTGCTTCATCTATAAAGTCGAAGGCAGTACGATCAATCGAAACTTCGTGGAACTCCGACACACCGTCACAACCCAGCAGACTTGAATTCTCAGCGATGACGCTGTGCGAGTCTCAGGTTTTGCCATGATTCATTTAACTGACGGTCTTTTCTAAAACTCTGAACGTCACCACGTGTGACACTGTACCGGCGTTGCCAGCCACCTGTCATAAGACCATCAACATGACGTCAGTAACAAACGTCGGCGATTTCATAAAGCATTCGGAGATTTCTGTGTGTGAGCTCCATGCACGTGGCGCCAGTGATGTAAAAAGCTCATTTCCAATTAATTAACACAGTAATTTCGCTGTGTTTCGTCATCAAAGTATCCGGAAGGCATCGCTTGATTGTAATAATGTATTATCAGAAGAATGTTTGGCAGTTATTTATGAAAATAAGCATGACGCGCTTCTGCGTTCATGTTTATCCAGCCGTGATGAACTGCAGCAAACAGCCGCATGCTTCACGTGGAACACGGCTGGGTGGGGTCTTTGCTCTGCAGCGAGGCACGGTACGTTACTGGGGGTGTCTTGGACTCTTGATTATTAGCACTTGCCTACTTCTGTAGACACTTTGAATCGCACTGTTCGCTGTACGCACCGCCAGGTTTAACCGTCAAAAACCTAGACGTCGCTTTATTCATCGCAGGTTTTAATATCTAAGAATTCTACGTTCGCACACCGAGTGCAGCTGTTTGTTTTGTATGGATCTCGGAACGAACAGCGATTATACACCATATATTGGTTTGCTTTTATAATCGGGATGGAGAGTGTTTATTGCGCGGTACGAGCTGGCTTTATAATTCAGTTTAGTCTTATTCTTTAAAGGATAAACGGTAAAACAATCCCATTACAGGCCTGGACAGGTCCAGAGGGTTCCAGAAGGTTGCAGCTCCCAGATTTGAAGACAGTCGGCACATGAAGGTGGTGAGGTTGTCATCCCTTCGCACCGGCCGCCTTTCCCCGCCAGGATATATTCGTGGTACTCATTTCTGTCAGAGGCTGAGTCGACCTCAGGGCCACAGTGCGACGGGAAGGATTATGCCAATGAAAAATTCCAATGACACCATCGGGAGTCGAACCCGCGCAAAAGGGTTAATACTGAAAGCTCTGTATGCAGTCCACAAAATGTACTGATGTGTTCCTTAAGTCACTTACATAAACAATTATCACTATGCTATGCAGCCTTCGCCGATTGGTCTTTCTAACGCTGCAGACTGCCTTCTCTGTGAGGTACGAACTTAGTATTTATATGTAATATACACTCATGGCGGTTTATTTAATTACACACACCAACACATGCACATATAATTTTAAAAAATCGATAAAAAATATTCATTGCGGTCTTCATACAGTTAATTAGAATTATGGAAAATCAGGACAGTGAGTGATGTGAAAGGGTTCTTGCTTGTAGACGGAATAATTAGGAGTGTAAGTCACTATTAATGTGATAAACCAACAAAGCCATACGATTTGGTGCCACTGAATAGTGCGGTGCCACCATTGGTGGTTTATTGGATCGTGGGGCTGAAGAAAAACCGAAGCCTTCTGAACTGACTTGCAGAGAATCAGAAGTTTTACGAAAGGACGCACAGTGACTTTCGCATGTGATACAGTGTTTGTAAATGGCCTACGGACCGAAAATATTTCCTGTAAGTAATAATCCATGAAATCCAGTTCAAATATATTTTTTTTAAAATCAAAGTTAGCGTTAAGTAAGTTACATTGTATGCGGTGCGTCACTCGGGTGACCAAGCAATTTGCAGTGTTTAAGGGACCTGGAAGTTAATCAAAATACCGCATTGGGCCCCCTCCTACAGCAAACATATTCACATTCCGTGTCTTCCTCAACTTACGTTATACATTACATGCAACAAGCACTTCTTCCTGTTCCGAATTCACCGACAATGTCACACACCCAGAATTTATTGGTCTAGATATGAGATGAGCGAAGCATGTAGCGCGTATGAGGGAGACGAGAGGAGTATACAGGGTTTTGGTTGGAAAACCTAAAGGAAAGAGACCACTTGGGAGACCCAGGCATAGATGGGAGGATAATATTAAGATGGATCTTCAGGAAGTGGGATGTGGGGGCATGGACTGGATCGAGCTGGCTCAGGATAGGGACAGGTGACGGGCACTTGCGAATGCGGTAATGAACATTCGGGTTCCATAAAATGCGGGGAATTTCTTGACTAGCTGAAAACCTGTCAGTTTCTCAAGAAGGACTCTGTTCAGTGGAGTAAGCAAGTAAGATATAAAAACAACTTAAGGACTCACATTTCCCTAAATTTCCTCTGACACTTCCATCCATTATTGTCTGCAATACTATAAATGCCCGGGATCGAATTCCGGTGGGGACGAGATTTTCCGCCCGTCCAGACCGGCCTTGGAGCCCACCCAGCCTCCTGTACAATGAGTACCGTGTCTTTCCCGGGGGTAAACTGCGGCCGTGGCGTGCTGCTGACCACTCACCCCCTTCTAGTGCCGCGGTCATGGAATAGTAGAGCTATACCTCTACCCACCCTCTGGGCCACACCGGGCCTGTAACGGGATCACTTTACCTTTTACTATAAATGCTTATTTCATTACACCCAGGTCGGCATTATGCGATGCAAGTATAACTGACCTCCGTATGATCGTATTACTGAGGCGTTTCATTTTAATATTATCCTCTAACATGCATCTGGATCTCCCAAGTGATACCTCCAATGAACGTAAACAGTTTTGGCCACATTTACTGTCAACACAACATATGTTTCAGTTACACACGCTGACGTGATCTGGCACACTTTCACAATTGTACTATTGTACGCATTTGTAAATTGGAAACTTTTATGTGCACTACTATTGATACAATTTGTGGATGCAATGGCAATTAAAAATTACATTCTACATTGATGTATGTTGATCACACACTCACACGATATTCTCATGTCTGTCTGCAGTTAACTTGTGCGCCCAATATGGCGTCGACAGTCAACAGGTCAAGTAAACACAGCGTTTATGTAGAGAGCACAGCACACAGGTATTGCCCCGGGCGTCCATTACGAAGCCCTTGTATGACGTATATGTTGTGTAGGTATGGCATATTGTGGCTTTGTTTTGAAATCATGGCAGTCCCACAGCTTGACCCTTGTACTGTCTCAAATGATTCTAGAACACGTATATTTCAAATGATAATGGGACCAAACAAAAAGAGGGCTTTTTTTGATAGCACATTGGACTTGGAACTGAGGAAGAAGCTAGTGAAGTGCTACATTCGGAGCATAACTTTATATGGTACTGAAACTTGCACGATTCGTGCAGTAGATCAGAAACACCTGGAAACTTTTGAAACGTGGTGCTGGAGAAGGATGGAAAAGATCAGTTGAAATGATCATGTGAGAAATGAAGAAGTACGAGTATTACTGAGAGTCAAGGAGCAGAGGAATATCCTACATGAAATAAGTAAACGGAAGGCTAACTGGATGGGTCACATTTTGCGTAGAAACTGCCTTCCACAAGGGATTACTGAAGGAATAATAAAAGGGGGATAGAAGTGACAGAAAGACGAGGAAGAAGACGTAGGACGCTAGTGGATGACCTTAAGGAAAGGAGAGGATACTCTCATTTGAAGGAGGAAGCTCTAGATCGCACTGTGTGGAGAGCTCGATTTGGAAGGGGATTTGGACATTTCGTAAGACACTGCTAAATGAATGAATGAATGGGACCAGCCTTTATTCTGTGCCACCAGCTATCAGAATTGTAACGGCGTGTATTATAGCGCATAACAAAGAGTAAAAAAATTGGCCCCCAAATGCATTCTTTATGGATTTATAACATCCATTAATATGTGTGTTTATTTTGGACAAAACTGCTCACAGCCACCAACATACGTTTTCTCTGCACCCAATAACCGGGAATTGGTTTAAACCGGTTCCCGGTTATTGGGTGAATAAATATTGCAAGACAGATGATAAATCGACGAAGGAAACAACCTAGGCCCGGTAAGACGTTACAAAACTCACACGATACGAAGAAACTTCGGGCATACAATTAATTTTATATTCGTCGTCCCTGCATCGTAATTCTAGGTACAAGAAATCCAACGAAATGCAACTGTATGCAGATATTTATTTACTGCTAAATTACTCTAAATGTTTCGGGCGTCCATCGCGCCCATCATCAGGAGTACATAAAACTGTAGTTGCAGTCTCTGGTACAGATAATACTGTAAAGTACAAAAGTTGAACTAGATGCGTAATATTAACCAGTAAGTTGTAAGACATGTAGGTAGCCCTTGCTCTATATGTTTCGGGCGTCCATCGCGCCCGTCATCAGGAGTTCAACTTTTGTACTTTACAGTATTATCTGTACCAGAGACTGCAACTACAGTTTTATGTACTCCTGATGATGGGCGCGGTGGACGCCCGAAACATGTAGAGTAATTTAGCAGTAAATAAATATCTTTATACCGTTGCATCTTGTAGGATTTCTTAATATAAAACGTTGAAGTTTCAAGCTTGTCGCCCTGGCTGATTGACACCTTGGAAATTAAGCATTATTACACCAATTACAGGAGACAGTGTGGGTGCCAGTAGCGAAAGGAAAATTATCCACCCCTACCTTGAATCGGTCTCAGATAGCCCGGTCTTCTGGCCGGTAATCCGTCACTATTTCGGCTGAACTTTCTCGACACGAAGTCAAATGGTGGACCTCCTCCATATGCAGCAGGAGCTATAGTAACTGAACCGTAATTGTCGATATGATGGATCTGTTTTGAGCTTGTTTGTCAAATGGAAAGCAGGTCTTGAACCGGCGTAGTGACGGCAGGATCAGTCGATAATAGCAGCGTCCGCTCGAGGTTTGCCTGAACATCGATTTACATACGGGACATTAACTTCTTCCCGTAATAGGACGCCGGTGACACAAAACTCGTCATTATGGGGCACCTTATTCTTATTAATATCCTCAAAGCCTATTATTTATGTAGAGCCGAGGTTAGGAAAAAGTGGAGCTATAATTCTACCCCCCTTACACGTCTTCTTGGCGTGAACTGAGACAACTTCGCCTTTACCTGGGATATTATTATCAACCGACCACCTACTTCGAGGACTTCTAAGTGGCTATTTTCATGAAATTCGCACACTAAGCTACTTTGCCCATTCGTGTAGTTAATGTGCAAAAACTATCGAACTTGCATTTACTTGATCTTTTTTTTACACTAAAATAAGAAAAATTTAATTTGTTGTCTTCTTTAACAGTTATTAATACTTCATGCAAAACGATTTCAGTCATAGTTTATTCTCCCGTCTTAAGATCTTGTGAACTTTAGATCAAGGAAGGTGAAATGCGCGGTACGTAGACTGCGTTTGAAATGCGATGGCACACGCGCAGAAACCAGGTTTCGTCTTTCGACGAAACGGACGAGTCCATTTAAATCTGCGAGGACGTCAGTTCAGTCGACTACTGGCGGCCGAGTTGTGCGCATCAGCGATAGTAATGGTAGTAATGCTGGATACACCATGTTCTGAGGTAGAATGCGAGACTATTGGCTACCCACTCCACTCGCATGTTTCATCTTCACTTCCCCTCCTGTGCTTCATCGTGCGCCATCAGGTTTCAACTGGACTCCACCTGCTAATACTAACACGGATCTTGTGGTGTTGGGGTGTGCATGAGTGGCCCGAACTGGACTTGCTCACGGTGTAATTCAGTGCCTCGATCTTGTGAAAACTGGAACGGATTTTTCGGCCTTGTATAGGCAAGGTGTCTGGTGACCAGCTAGGTAACGACCAGCGTATGAGCGATTAACCTGCCCCAAGCGGTCACTTGGTAAATTTTAATTGGCGAACCAGTAGAGTGGATGTGACGCGGTGCGGCGCTGCCATGAGTCGTCATGGCAACAACAGTTTTATACGCATGCGTAAACAGTCTCTTCCCTACTGAAAGTATTTTTTTTGTCCCATTTGCATTCGGTTTCGCATTCTAAATTCTACAACTGTCCATCTGTTTAATGCGTCGTTAAACCGTAATTATATGGAATTCTCTGTACTTCGAGATTTGTTGCAGCATAGTTTATGCACATTTCAATGTTCTGGAATATGACACCCTGGAGCCGGGGTAGCTCAGTCGGTATAGTGACCCGCTATGGGCTGGACGGTCCGGAGATCGAATCTCGGTGGTGACGAGATTTTCCGCATCCGTCCAGACCGGCTCTGATGCCCAGCCTCCTATACAATCGGTACCGGGTCTTTCCCGGGTGTAAAGCGGCTGGGGCGTGGCCTTGACCACCCACCACCCATCTAGCGCTGATGTTAAAGAAAGAGTAGAGCTGTACCTCTACTCTCCATCTGTGCCTTTGTGGCCTGTTCTATGGTGAACTTTGCCTTTACCAGTGTAACAACCCAGAAGACAAGAACGATGTAATGTTGAAAGGATGGTCGCGAAGTATTAGCTAAGGGGGTCTAAATGTTGATGTTTTGCTGACCGTGCATCTTAGTATAATCTTGGTAATTAACCAACTTAATGCACAATTTCTTGTTCTATAATAAGTTTATTACATGCCTCTACATGTTTCGAGCACCAAGTGCTCATCATCAGGAGGTCAAAATTGTATTATACAGCATCTGGTATCTTCACACCTGTAGGTGTGCACAGGTTGAGAGATACCGAGAGAATGACGATACCAGATGTTGTATAATACAATTTGACCTCCTGATGATGAGCACAAAAGTGCTCGAAACATGCAGAGGCATATACTAAAGTTGTTATACAACAAGAATTTGTGCATCAAGTTTGTTAAGTACTAAGATTAGCTAAGGGTCTAGTTTTTAACAATTCCGCGTCATTTGCCCGGATGACGGAAGGTCTAAGTGGTGAAAGCAGCCTGCGGTCCAACCTTTACTGATAACCACGGCAAGCCCGCACATCTCTGTCTCTCTCTTCTGAGTGCTAAGTCATGCACTTGTTTTCTCCTCCCCACCGAAAACTTTAAAGGGAGATGAACTGTTCCAAAACAAACAATTCAATTCCGTTCCGTGTCACATTGTCCCTTCCTCAATTCCTCGTCTCCTTAATACGTCTGAATCTTACCGTCTTCGCCTGCAGAAGGATCCGTGTGACACTCACACCTCCTAGTTTCTTCGCTTCATACATCTTTTTTCTGTCTTTCTCCGTCATCAGGAACCTACACAAACTCTGTCTATCCCTTCGCTGTGTTTGTCTCTGTCCCTCATCAGTAACAACGGGAGAAGGGACGGAAGCACGCCCGCTGCCTGACTTCGGGACCTACAGCGGCTCCCCCATCCCTCTCCAGCTGCCATCCGACAAACCCATCTTAGTTACTATACCGCACCCGCACAAGCACACACCGCGATGAGAGAGTGAGAGAGAGATTGCTTGAGGCTGTAGCTGCACCAGGCGTGAGGCGTTCCGCTCCATCTCATTTAAAATTATTCAAGCATGAGTGGCATATGGCAATAAAAACCACCCAACTCTCGTCTCGTTAAAACCCAGGAAGTAGGTCTCACTTCATCCTACTTCCTTCATTCCTTGAAAACAAGGCCATTGTGTGTGTGTGTGTGTGTGTGTGTGTGTGTGTACGTGCACGCGCGCAATTGAACGTTTACGATCGATTTTCACGAAATTTGACAGTGCTCGCAAACGCCGTAATTTGGTTTCCTACGTTTGTAGGCTACGGGCTGGACGACCAACTGGTCGTAGTTTGATTCTGGGCAGAGCAAGTGATTTGTTTTATTCTCTGAACCGTCCAGACCGGCTCTGGAGCGCACCAAGCCTCGTCTATCCCTATCTTACCTCGCTCTCCTTTCCTATGTGGAAACAGCGAATTAATTCAGCGTCTTTGTCTTACAAATGGCACAATTTATAATATAGAGCTGACCCTGTGTAATTACATAGCAACGGAGAGAGAACGATAACGTGCGTACGTAGTTACATCTAAACTGTCTCGCGCTTTATGTATTTAATTATTATTTTCGTATTTATGTTGTCTTGTAAATTCGTTCAGTTGTGTAGGTGCAGCCTGTATTCGAAGCTAATGAGGGGGTTTTTATACATGTACATAGGCAGTGGATATGAAGATGATTTTTTTTTTTTAAATTTAGAAGAAACATTAACACAGCACGTAATATTTTCATTGGTACTGTACAACATGTTTGTAGTCTACAGTAAATTCATCATCGTGTGTAGGTGCGTTGCTAGGATGGAGGGGGCGGGTGGTACAGCCACCGCAGGCGACTGGCTATAAGGGGCGTTAAAATTAATATTTCAAATGAAAATTTTTTTTTTGCCTTCAAATTTTAAGTTTTTTAATCAAATTCTATAAATGAAAGTGATCCTTGAGTTCATTTCTGCTAGGTTCGACCTTTGTGGTTACTTGCCCCGGTACGCCACTGCTGACGTTATGTTCCTGCACTCCCATGTACATACTTTCACTGTCAGTGGTGCTTGCGTTCTTGCTGTCTTTTTCTATGCAAATTCTGTTAATAAGTTGCAGACCACACGTGGTCATAGTACAAGCCTCTTTACGAATAAGTTGCAGATCACACGTGGCCGTGGTACAAGCCCCTTTACGCATAAGTTGCAGACCACACGTGGTCATGGTACAAGCCTCTTTACAAATAAGTTGCAGACCACACGTGGTCATGGTACAAGCCTCTTTACAAATAAGTTGCAGACCATACGTGGTCATGGTACAAGCCTCTCTACGTATAAGTTGCAGACCACAACTGAGCATGATACAAGCCGCTATGAAATTATGACGAATGTTCCGTTGGACTCTAGAGAATACTACAGCGGCAGGCAGGCAGGCAGGCAGGCAGGCAGGCAGGCAGGCAGCGTCATTTACTTGCACATCAACTGTGCCGCAGTCCCCATCCACTAACGAGACACAGGCCTTACATTTACCCAGTTCAGTAATTTGAAACCAAAATGTGACTTATGCCCGTTTAGCAGTCGCATGGCCGGCAGTCTCAAACTTCTCTTCTCGCCTATTTTCATCTCATCTCAGCAACTCAAGTCTGTCTGTCCTCCTTATTCTTATTCTTCCAGAGATTGGCCTTGTGATAGGCTACCCGGCCGACTACCTTGTCATCGCAGCACCTGACAACTTGTGGTTACCCGTTTGGAGGAGGGGGCGGGGGGGGTCCTAAGCTGATGGGAACTTTGACTTGTAGCCGGCAAGTTCCCGTGTGCGTTGTGTGTCCAAATTTGTCTTCAGATCTGTAAATAAAGTCGGATCAAATATCCAGTGTGCACAATGCATTAATTAGTTTACTGGTTTAAGGACTGACAAATTAATGAGCATGAGGTGGGGGTTATATCATGTTTGGGGGGGGGGGCGAAAGAAATGGGTCCAGGGTTTTGGTGGGGGGACCCGAAGGGGGGAAACCGCTTGGAAGATCTAGATTTTGGGGGGCAAATATT